>Ga0116229_10007768_pt1 | contig 16835 bp, 32 predicted proteins | sample S1TSphgellanicum_3_FD_87313 | JGI IMG/M metagenome (GOLD analysis project Ga0116229, IMG submission 87313) | Host-associated microbial communities from peat moss isolated from Minnesota, USA - S1T2_Fc - Sphagnum magellanicum MG | ecosystem: Host-associated > Plants > Peat moss > Unclassified...
CAGGCTGCGGCGGCGTTCCCTCCACCCGCATCGAAGGCACGCCCTGCACAGATCTACCCATCCGATCTGCTGCCGGCAGAAGCCCAGAACGATCCGCTGTTTCGTCCGGGGCAAGGTTCGATGTTCGCAGCCTCGCAGCCCGAGCTCGCGCTCAAGTACGGAGTCATCCGTGGAAGTGGCACGAACCGCCGCCACGTGCCTCCTCAGGAGCTGCACCAGGCTACGAAGGGACTGCGCCCCGAGTCCCTGCAGGACCTCGAGCGCCTCGGAGCTCTTGCGCGTGGGCAATCAGCGACCACCGAAGCGGAGGACCGTGCTGCCGAAGAGGCCTCCGTTCAGAGCTCGGCAGGCGCCGCCGGTCGCTTCGGCAACGCACCGAAGGATGGACCGCAGACGGCCGATAAGACGCGCGTTGCCGAGGCGCTGAAGAAGATGGGTGTCGAGGACGATCTCGACTTCGCTACCCTCCGCGACATGATGATGAAGGACATCATCAACAATGACGAGCAGCGCGCCATCATCGAGGAACGCTGCCCGAAGATGGAGGTCGATGACCTCATCATGCACGGGTACGTGCGGCAGAAGGTGCCCATCCTCCCTGGCAAGTTCGAGCCCACCTTCCAGTCCATCGCTTCGTCGGACGACCTCGCGATCAAGAAGCTCATCATGCTCGAGTCAAAGGGCCTCGAGATCAACGAGCGCTACCTGCTCGACAAGTTCTCGGTCATGACCGTGGCGCTCGGCCTCTACGCCATCAACGACAACAAGGTCCCGAGCCACCTTGACGCGAACGGCAAGTTCAACGAGGAAGCGTTTTGGAAGAAGTTCGACTTCCTCGCGCGCAATTCCTTCCACATGATTGGCACGCTTGGCGTGAACTTCTTCTGGTTCGACGTTCGCGTTCGCAAGCTTTTCGTCGCGGAGAGACTGGGAAATGGCTAGAGACTCCAGAAGGCTGGGCACGAGCAGCGCTGCTGCTTGCGTCCCTGCGCGAGCCGCCCCCGACGGGGTCACTTCAGGAGTCTGTCCTTCTACTGTACGTGCTGAAGAAAGAGCAGATCGAACACGCACGCACCAGGGCGCTCGCGCAGGCAATCGTCTCCAAGGACAAGGGCAAGGAAGTCTTCGACGACTACATGAAGACCGCCTTCCCGTGGCTGGAGGCGCAGAGGAAGAACACTCACTCGGACGTCATCAAGGCGCTCAATGCCGAGGTGAAGCGGGGCGGGATGGGTATCAAGCCTCTCTGGCAGGCGCCCAAGCAGTCGAAGCGGAAGACCACACACATCGAGAAGGATGCAACGCCTGACACACCAGAAGTACGGGCCCGGCGTGGGGCCTTCTACACCAAGCTCGGGAAGGTGATTCCGACGTGACCGCGAACGACAACAGTCTCATCAACCGTGCTGCTACAGACAAGGGCTCTTTCTGTCCTGCCTGTGGCAGCGCACAGATTGAGTCTTCGGAGCTCGGAGGCCCGGCTAAGTGTCTCACCTGCACTTGGTCCGGGACTTCCTCTCAGCTCAACGTCTACCGCTTCGATCACGGTCACGGCTCCAAGGAGGAAGTGCTCTTGCACTTCGCCAGGGATGTCCGTGCGTTGCTCGGACGCGAGATGTCCCTCGAGCTCGGCAAGCTGCTCCTGAAATGGGGCTTCATCAGTCTGCCGGGCAACGGCAGAGACGAACAGAAGTTGTTCGGCAGGACTGTGGCCCGCTACATCGGAGGCGCGGCGCAGGCCATCGCCAAGAGTGTGGTTGAGACACGCGCCGCCATCGAGAAAGAAGAACACGATGCCCGCAATACCTAGAGACCAGGTCCCCGGGAGCGGGCTCTTCTGCTTCAAGGACCAGCAACGTGCCTGCACCGCTGAGTGCATGGCCTACGTGATGCCGCCGGACCACCCCGACTACAAGAACCAGCAATGGGCTCACTGTCTCGAGCTCATCAACCTACACCGCGTCGGCGTGAGTGCGTTGCGCGTGAGCGTAGACGTGCAGAACCTCACGAAGCTGCTGAAGGGCGACGCGGCTGAGCGCGCTCGTGCGAACCAGCCTAAGCCACCGGTGCCTCAATGAAGTGCGAGATCAGCAGCGTCGTCCAGCGCGTTGACCTCATGAAGAATGTCATGCAGAACTTCCTGGTGCTCGTTCTGCCCACGGGTGAGACCGTGCAGTGCCCGGTCGACGACGAGGTCGCGGAGCGCGTGATGAAGGCGCACATCCACGCGCAGGCGGCTCCTCCGGTCATCGCTCGTTCGGAGGAGGTGCCTATCGGGGACACGGACGTAGTCACCAGCGCACCGGTGTACGTCTCACGCGAGACGGACACCTACGAACCGGATCCTCCTCAGACCGAGGACGCTGGCCTCGATGACGGGGTGCCTTCCGTATGATCGTCGTGGCCTGCCTCCCCTGTGCGCTCGCCATCCGGGTCATGCCGGTGAACGCGGCGCAGAACCACTCCATCCGCGAGCTGCGTGAGCTTGTGGGGGACAAGAGTGAGTTCTGGCCGGACAAGTTCCCCTGTCCACGCTGCGAGAAGCCCTGCACCGGAATGTCGGAGGAGTTCGTGGACGTCCGTGTCTTCTCCGCCCTCACCCTGCGAGACCTCACTCCAGTAGAGGCCTTCAGCGCCTTCAAAGGATGCGGCCTGCCAGAGGAGCAGCTCTGTTCCATCGAGAAGGTGCGCGAGGTCCTCTCTGAACACCCGGTTCGCAAGATCATCGGATCCAACGTTCAGGGGCAGGAACGTGCCATCATCGACGCCATCGAGCTCTGGGACGGCACCGTCCTGCACTTCGGGGCGGGCCCCGCAGGAGCCGTCGTCTACCGCATCGTTCGGCCTGTCGACCTCGCATCGAAGGTGGCCGATGCGCCTTCAGGAGAGAGCCATGGGTAAGCAGATCATCCTCCACTACAAGCGCGTGGAGCATCACTACGAGGGGCGCTTCGAGTACATCAACTTGCAGTGGCGTGAGGCCACGGAATCCTTCTCCCTCGAGTACCGCGAGATGCTGAAGCGTCTCTGCAACCTCCTCAAGGAGATCGAAGCGGACGCTTCCACGAAGGTCATCCTCCAGCGCACCGACCGCCCCGGGCTGATGCCTGTCCCGCTCGATGAGGCAACCGTCACGCTGCTTCGCACAGACCCGGTGGCTGGCATCGCCGCGCTCACCTACGAGCAGCCCTCGACCCCGCTGAACGCAGTGGCGCAGAAGAAGGTGGAGGGCAAGGTCTACATCCCCCCTCCGTTGCGCGCCGGCGTCGACACCCTGGCCCAGGCCTTCGGGCACTTGGTCTACACCCGCGTGCGCGACGGCAAGGCAGAGTGCCCGTGCTGCGGCTTCTGGATCCGCGACATCCTTCAGGTCCCCGAGGGTGGGGTGGCTGACATCACCGCGGTCTGCACCGAACGCTGCAAGACCTCGTTCGAGCTCCGCGTTTACGGCAAGTGGGCCGCGGTCAACGTCGCGTACCTACTCAGCGTCAAGTCTGCAGATCGTTTCTATCTTCCGCGCGAGTGGAACCACGGCAAGCCCTGGATCTCTCGTGCAGACCTTCAGCAAAAGTTCGACACGTTCCTCAAAGAGAAAGAACAGGCACATGGATAACGCGAGCAGCCGAGGCCGCAGCAACGGCGTCCTCATCCCCCGAGGGCAGTCCGCTCTCCCCTCCAACGCCCCGCCAGGCTCCATCGTCGGCTTCCAGCTGGTGGAGGTCTTCGCTGTCCGTTACGTCGGCGAGGATGGCAAGGAGGTCGACGAGCTCTTCCAGCGCATGGCGGGGCAGTGGTACCGCGCGCCCAACGGTGTCAACTACGCCTCCAGTCTCAAGAGGCTGCGTGAGGACGGGAAGCTCGCGAAGTTCCTGACCGAGCAGTACAAGAGCAAGATCGCTCCGAAGAAGGTTCCCGAGACGGACGGCGCGGACATCATCGCCGACGGCCCGTGAAGCTCCGTCCGCTTCACGACTGGCTTGTCGTCAGCCTCGACAAGCTGCCCGAGAAGATCGGGTCCATCTTCATCGACGGCTCTGCCGCCGAGCGCGTCCGTACGGGCACCGTCCTTGCCGCAGGGCCAGGTCGGTACGTCGGAGACACATCGGTGCGCACGCCTCCCAGCGTTGCGCCCGGGGAGAAGATTGCCTTCTTCCGTGAACATCTGGAGCATCAGCAGGGCAAGCAGATTGTCCGCACGATGTTCTCCGAGCTTGGAGACAGCGTCGGTCTCATTCGTGAGATGGACGTCCTGTACGCGTGGACCCCATGACCCAGACAGAGTTCGAGCAAAAGCTCGATGCGTGGCTCAACGAACGCCTCACCAACGAACGCGAGCGCTTCCTCGCGGACCAGAGCATCCGCTCCTACTTCCGTCTCTGGCTGTACGTCAGCCTCGAGGCGAGGAAGCGCCAGGTCGCTGCCGTCTACCACACCAAGGAGGGCTTATCCCTACGTGAGCGCGTTGCTCAGCTCGGGTACGCGTTGCGCGGGCTGATCGAGAAGCCAGGCCGCGTGGCCTCTCGTCTTCGCTACGCGCACATGTCTCGTGCGGAGAAGATCGCCCACGAGAACGCCTACCTCGACAAGCTGCTCACGATCCTGCGCCATCACGCCCCGTACACCGTGGGCAAAGGGCACCTCGGGCCGGACAGCAAGACCGTCGCGAAGCGTCCCGCTAACCACATCAACGGCGCCATGGGTCCCCTCCAGGACCGTGACATGGACAACGACTTCGTGCGTGCCATCCTCGAGGGTTCCGGCATCACCCCGCCGGAGCCCCCGAAGGAAACGGAGATGATCACCATCACCGAGACACTCACGCTCGCAGAGTACGAAGAGCGCGTGCGAGAGAACGTCGCGAAGGGGAAGCATGCGCGCCGTAGTGGTGACTGAACCCGGCAAGGTCGAGTTCTCCTTCATGTGGGCACCTCTGTTCATTGCCCAGAACCCCGATCTCAAGAAGGAGCTCGACAAGGTTTTGAGCGCTGAGTTCGTGGGCAAGCCCATGACAGAGGAGACACTAGACAAGATGCACGAGCGTGTACTCGATGTCATCTGTGCCAAGTTTAGGATGCGCGGACTTCGTGATTACTTGGACGCCATGAAGTACGTGGAGGGACCAGAAGATGCTGGTTGACTCTCAGCACGGGCGCCTCTCGGCATTGCGCCCAGACGCAGCTCGCAAGGAACATTGGTGGTTTCGTTGCGCGTGTGGAACGGAAAAGTCCATCCGCATCTATTCGGTGCTGAGCAGCAAGACTTTGTCCTGTGGCTGTCTGCGCGCAGAGCAGCTGGCAGAACGAAGGCACGTGCACGGAGACACCGTGCAGAGAAAGCGAACAGCGGAGCACACCGCCTATCACGGCATGAAGGACCGCTGCTACAACGAGAACAACCCGAAGTACATGCGCTATGGTGGTCGTGGGATTCGAGTCTCAGATCGCTGGCTCGGATCACAGGGCTTTGCGAACTTCCTCGAAGACATGGGCCGTAAGCCTTCGTCGAAACATTCTCTCGATCGCAAGAACAACAACGAGGGCTACTCGAAAGAGAACTGTCGCTGGGCTACCGGTGTCACGCAGTCCAACAACACCAGCAGGAACACATACGCAAAGGTGCGCCTTACGGAGGAGGTACGCGTGGCCGTGAAAGAAGTAGCCGATGCTCAGGGCATGACCGTGCCTGAGTTGGTAAACGAGGCCGTCCTGTTGGCTCTGAAGGCACACGTCTTCAGGGCTCGACTCAAGGTCGCATGAGCGGAGAGAAGGATGAGCGGCTGCAGATACGCACCACGGCCCGGCTCAAGAAGGACGCAACCAGTGCTGCGAAGCGGCGCGGCATGACGCTCTCGGCGGTCATCAACAACCTGCTCGTGCAGTTCGTCGAAGCCGAGAAGGCACAACGCAAGGAAACGGAGTCGATCTAATGGCAGAGGAATACAAGGAGATCATCCGCACTACTCCTGTGCCCCATGCCGTGGGTCTCACCGGCATCCTCAAGCTGCTCGAGGGCATACTGAAGATCCCGCGCATGCAGGAGATCAACATCACCCTCAAGGAGATCCGCTACCGCTACTTCCTGAAGGAGGGAGAGGCCGAGCGGACACTCGACGTCGATCTCGACACGCTCCTGCCGGCGGCGGTCATCCGCAACACCAAGCTCGAGGAGCTCGTCCTTCCGGCCACTCTCCCCACCGAGTACCCGAAGGACCATCGCTGCGCGACGACAGTCATCGCGCAGTTGTTCAATCTCATGGCCCGCGACCGCCTGCACCCAGTTGCGTTCGTCGTAGGGCCGAACACCGCGCTCTGGGATTGGTACGCGCACACCGTTGGTTTTATGCCCGTGAGGAAAGACGAGCTCCATGGCGTGCCTCTTCTTGTAGAGCGCGCGTACGAGGAGCAGACTCTCGTTCTTTGCGCTTCCTACACGCGGTCGGCCGCACTTATCGACACACAGAACAGCTACAAGGTCGTCATCCCGAAGAAGGTGTCTCGATGAAACCCCTCACCACCGCTGTCGTAGAGGCCGGCATCCTCCCGGAGAACGCCCTGAAGGAGATGGCGCGCTTCAGCCCGGTCATCTCTCCGCGCCTGCCTGTCATGGACCAGGCCCCCCTTGAGGATGCGGCAGCCAATATCCAGCGCGCGGTCCAGGGCGAGGACTACGTAGCCTTCCGGGAGACGGACCTCGATGCAGTCAAGACGTACCTGAAGACGCAGAAGCAGGGGACGCTGCATCTCACCACGGCCTCGGCAGAAGGTGCCGTCGCTGCGGACTTCCCCGTTGCCTACGGTCGCACGACGATGGGGGAGTTCCTCATCCCGTGGAACAGCCCGAACATCGCGGATGCCATGACTGATCCCGAGACGTACCTCATCACGGAGGAAGGCGAGGAGGTTCACTTCTCGGACATGCGCGAGCTCCACTACGACGACATGAAGGCCTTCATGGTCTGCCAGGTGCGCGCATGAAGCCGAGCGAGATCTCTGCTGCCTTGCTCAGCAAGGGTGGCTTCGAGTGCCTCGAGGAGGGTGGGGTCACGCTTCTGCGCGGCGGCGCCCAGCTGAAGCTGCTCGGACGCGCATCCAACGAAAAGCTCTGGAAGCCGGTGCGCAACCGTCTTCAGATCGCTGCACGTCGACAGCGCGGCAACGACGAGGGCAGTCCTTCTTGGACTGTGGACATCTCGCGCTGGTACTTCCTGCTCGAGGACACGGAGACCGAGGTGTTCGCCTGGCGTGTCCTTCTGCAGGGCGTCAACTCTCCCATCGAGCAGCACCTTCCGGAGATCTTGCGCACCATCTTGGTAGCGCCTGTGGTAGCGGCAGTAGACGTGATGGAGTTCCCCATTCCCGCCGTCAATCGCCGTGACCTCAGCACCGCGGGCGGCAAGCGCGGAGCCACCACCATCTCCGATAAGGGTGGCTTCCGCCCCGGCCGAGGCTGACATGCCCATCCTCAGTCCCGAAGTGAAGTACGGGAAGGACGTCGCCCTCGAGAATGCTCCCACTCTGACGGAGGAGGAGCGCGAAGGCCTGAAGAAGAGGATGCTGGCCCTCGACAAGCTGCTCGAGGACCAGGAGCTCGCGAAGTACAAGATCGAAGTCGCCTTCTCTCACGAGCGTGGCGGACACAAGGCCTACCCGGGAGCCATCTCCCTCTGGGAGTCCGGGAACAAGCTCCACGGAGGCGGCGACACCAAGGTCTACGAGTGCCCTGCCGAGGAGAAGGGTCGACCCCCCTGCCCCGGCGTCATCGGCGGGAGCTCACAGGGTTATGGCCACCTGGTGTGCCCGCTCTGTCAGCAGGTCTGGAAGGAGGACGACGTCTTCGGTGAGCGCCTAGCGCGCCTCACCACGCAGAACTGGGCGGTGCTGCTCTACAGGTACTACGTGCGCGTCGGACACAATGCCGACCTCTACATGAAGTACATGCCGAACGACTTGCGTCAGGCTGCGGAGAGCGAGCAGGTGAAGCAGCAGATGGGCGACCGTCTCCGCACTGTTCGCAGCAAGCGTCAGCTCGCCATCTACCCGCTCAAGAACATCATCAAGGACGTGTCGGCAGGGGCAGATGTTCTGGGGCGCTTCCGTGCGTTTTTGTCGGTATGAACGAGTACGAGTACAACGAGCACGCGTGGCGGCGTGCCGTCTTCGAGGCTGTCGCAGAAGACATCAAGAAGAAGTACGTCAAGAACGAGCTCACCAAGACACCTGAGCGCATCATCTGCCCCTACCTACCCATGGCAGTGGCCGAGGTGCCCGAGCGCGTTGTCCACTCCGTCCTCAACCAGATCTTCCTGGAAGCGACCCACTACCGTCTGGCCTGCGAGACAGGCCGCGACGCAGACCAAGGCATCGCGCGCAACCGCGAGGCCATCCCTTCCGCAGCACCTACCCCCAACCCCACGAAGACCCAGCCAGATGAGCCGTCAAGCCAAGTCCGGAAGCCAAAGCAAGCACGCAAGAAAGCATCCAACGGGGGCACCTAGTCACGCACCGAACGCCGGCGCCGCTGCGGTCATCGCCCAGCTCAACAACCGCATGGAGAAGATGGAGCAGGCGTTCAACCACAACACGAAGATGTTCATCTCGACCATGCAGATGCTCGAGGTGCAGAACCAGGCCCAGCGTCAGGTCATCTCCGACCTGTGCAGTGACCTCGACCGCTTCAACGTCGAGACCCGCGATGCGTCGACGCTGCGCTCGAAGGACGGGAAGATCGACTGGCAGTACTACCTCGAGACCTTCCTCCGGAAGATGCACGAGCAGGCCGAGGCGCAGAAAGCCCCCGCACCCCCGCCGCCGGCGCCCGTGCTAGCCTCTCCCGGAGACGGTCAGCCCCTGGTCTTTGGCGGCGACGTCGGCTGAGAGGTTACGATGAAGATCATCCGTGGGACGAAAGATCTCAAAGGCATCATCTACCAAAAGCAGCCCGAGGGTGGGACTGGCCGGTCGGTGTGCCCGAAGTGCCACCGACCGTGCGTGAAGGTCCGGAAGCCCAATGGGCAGGAGGTGTTGTCCTGCACGGGATGCCGCGCGGAGTACCGGAGTGTCGCGATGACCCCGGTCGCGAAGACCCCGCCCGGGGCAGTCCCCAAGAAGTACAAGGGGCTGCCCCGTGTCGGACGTCGTTGACCCCTTGACGGCTTCGCGCGCCGGTCGCATCTTGCACCCCCATGAACCTGATGCAGTAGCTCGGCTGACTGCCGCCCCGCTGAAGAAGCGGCCCCGCTCTATCACTACGCGATCGTCCGCCGTGACCTCCCGCTAGGCGTCCTCGCTGCGAACCTGCTTCATGCGGGCGGCGAGTCGAGCCCAGGGAACCTGTCCCCAGGGACGTACGCGGTGGTCTGCATGGTCCCCGACGAGCCCGCGCTCTGCGCCGTGGCTGACCAGCTCCGCAAGGCCGGCGTCCCCTGCCGCATCATCGTGGAGACGGAGGGCGCGCACGCGCACCAGACGATGGCCATCGGCGTCGTCCCCGGCCGAAAGGAGGACCTGCGGCGGCACTTGAGCTCGCTGCCCCTGCTTCGATGACGCACTCGCTTGGGTAGCTCAGTTGGTTAGAGCGTCGGGTGCGAGAGCATCTGAAGGTCGCTGGTTCGAATCCAGCCCCGAGCACTGGACCCATCTGCTAGCGTGGGTCCGCCATGCGCTCTTAGCTCAGATGGAAGAGCAGCCTACTGCATAATAGGTTGGTCGTCGGTTCAAATCCGACAGAGCGCTCAGCTACTTCTTCCGCAGCATTACCCAGGCCTGGGAGCCGTCCACGCGGAGCTCACCGACGATACCGAAGCCCACGCTCTGGTAGAGGTGCAGAGCTCGTGCGTTCTCCTTGAGGACAGTCAGCATGGTGTCCTTGCCGAGCGTGAGGACGTGCTCGAGGAGCTTCCTGCCATGCCCCTGGCCTTGCGCGGAGGGGAGAACACCGAGGCGCAAGAGGTCCACCACCTCGGGCTGCTCACGCACCAGGGCGTAGGCTACGACCGGGCTTCCGATGACGAAGCATGACCCGTACGAGAGCTCACGGTCGAGCACACTCGGGGCCATCGCGTTCTCGAAGAGAAGGGCCTCGAGGTCGACGAGCTGGGGTGCATCAAGGGTAGGATCAGCGAGGCGTATCATGGCGAATAGCTAAAGAATAGCGCGACTGACCCGAAGGTCGCCACGCCATTCACATCACAGAGCTCCGCAGCAGGTCGTGCGTCGGCTGCTCTCGTCGATGTCCCAGTCGACAGCGCCGCAGTAGTGGCAGGGTGTGACTGCTGCTGGTTCGACTACGAAAGGATCTTGTGGTCCCTTATCGGACGGAAGCCTGTTACGGCGCACATAGCCATTCAATGCGCTCGTCATCGTTTCAGCGTCCTCACTGGTGTATGGACCGATGCGGCGCCCGTTCCTAGTGTCCCTGATGAAGCGGTCCATCAGTTGTCCTGCGGCCAGTAGCCGACAGTCGTCCAGCAGACAGACTGCGAGACGCGTGTGCGTCGCTTCTCTTCCTTCTGTCGGTAGATGAGCATCATCAGCTCGTTGTTCTCCTGGATGAGCTCGTTCATCTCCTCGACGGTCATGTCGAGAAAATCCTCTCTCAGCCGTGTCATGTTGAGCTCGAACTGCTTCTGGTTCTCGTCGATGTCATCGTCCAGAACTTCCAGCGGATAGATGGCTTGAACCGGCTGCGTGAATGCGAAGCGGGTGTGGTGCATGGTGAATCCTCCATTCTTCTTTTCTCTGGAACAGTCAAGAAGTTGATGTACTGTAGGGGCTCATGAAGCCCACCGAACAGCGGGTCAACACGCTCCTCAAGGAGTTCGACGAGTGGTTCCAGAGCAGGGGCAACGAGCCCCTCATCAAGACCGAGCTCGCCATCGTGAAGACGTTCTGCTGGTTCTTGATCAACGTCCGGGAGCGGTCCAAGATGCCAGCCCTGGAAGAGAAGGTAGAAGGCGATGCGCAAGACAGTGGTGGAGATCCAGTGCAGCCGGTGCGCTCGAGTGGAGACGCTTTCCGAACCCCCGCCGTCCCCGCCGGCGCCCCCCTCTTCCCAGGAGTCCCCGGTTTCGGGCTCCCTGTCGACGGCAAGTAGCCCCGCGTTCATCGCGCTCCTCACCCTCGACGGAGCGCCGATGAAGGTCACCTTCGAGGACCTCTGCAGCCCCTGCGGACGCGCGGTGAAGGCGCTCCTCACACAGGTGGGGAAGAAGATTGAAGGGCTCTCCCCCGATCGCAAGTCGAGCTCGAAGTCCAAGACTGCAGTCGCTTCGGCGGAGGCGAAGAAGCCGGCCGACAAGAAGCCCGCTTCCAACGGGCACCAACACGCGAAGAGCTAAAAGAACGGCGCCCGGTGATGGGCGCCGCTTCGGTCAGTTGTACGCTGCTAGAGTCTCCTTCCACGCCTCGGCGCGGATGGCCTCTGCCTTTGCGGCGTACTCCACGACTGAGCCCCAAGTCTCCGGACGCGGTTGGCGTCGTAGGGGCCGCATGATGAGACTGCCCTTTTTGTCCCTGGGCTTCCACACCCACGCGACGACGAAGACGGCCGGTGCGCCGTCTAGGTCTCCGGTGCGCTCGATGTAGAACTGTCCCCCAGGGTCGAGCAGCAGCAGTGTGTCCATCTCGGGGTGCAATCCTCGATGGGCTGCTGCCGCATCCTCCGCGCTTCCCAGGAATTGAACACCATCCGGAGGGAACTCTTCGTACTTCCGGTTGATGTCGCCCTGAGAGAAGTCGATGCGCGGGCGAGGCAAGATGGCGACACGGCCGCCCTCACCTGCCGCTGTTTGAACGCGCACCAGCGCCTGCTCTGCGTGGTGTTCAGCGCAGTCATTGTAGGGATACTCTCCCACGCCGAGATCGACGCTGGTCAAACCGCGTGCGTTCTCGAACTGAACGTCGGCGGTCAACAGGACAGGTTCGCGCTCCGGGTCATCCCAGAGCCCTTCGTCTCCGTTCGGGCCGAAGATCCTTGTACAAAGGCACGCGGCCATCTCGTACTCGAGCGTGATGATGACCGCTGAGTAGAGTGGCTGGTCAATGTGCGCTAGTACGGGGCCGCTCGGCGCATTGGTGTCAGGGTCGACCTCCCGACCTTGACGCAGGCGAAATCCTGGTACTGCTTTCTCTGTGACGGTGAACAGGTGCATGGTCCTCCAGACCGAAGCGCTGTTGAGTCAACGCTCCACAACTCTTGTTACTGATCTGGAGGGCACTTTGCAGGTCAGGCTACGGCGCGTGTTTCCGGCAATTTCAGGGCGCGGCCGAGCGCGTCGAGGGCGATGTCGATGTAGTGCTTCGAGGCGACCTTGACGTGCGGCCTCAGCGCGGTGAGGCGTTGAAACACAACGCGGCCTACCACTGCCTCGCTCACCGGGGGGAGTCCGTTGAGGCTCGCAGTCGCTGCGGCGTGGCCGCTCTTCTGCAAGTGGCTGAGACAGTAGAGAACCGCCTCGTTCGCGGTCTCGTACATCGGGTTGGGAAACAGAGTGGGTTCGAGATCCATGGGGTAGTCCTCCTTTCTCTTGGAAGAGTACGGCTTGTACTGCCATGGAGCAACTACTTTCGTGTCTTCTCGTTACAACCGGTCGACGGGAGAAGCAGAACCGATACAGTCGGAGAGCTAAAAGAAGCGGCGCGTACCCCATGCACCGGGAGTACGCGCCGCCGAGCTCACTGCCGCTGGAGGGAGAAGCAGGGCTCCATTACCTTATCTCGTTTCCCTGCGAGGAGTTGTCAGCGCTCGTTCTACGGACCAGCCTGCTTTTAGTCGTTGGCCGATTAGCTTGTCCGAGATGCCGGTATGGCGGGCCCACTCTGTCAGGTGCCCGAATACCTGCCCTACAAGACTCGGTAACTTCTTACCCATGAGGCCTAGCTAAGAAAGAGACGCCAGCCCTCTTGGGAGTTGGCGTCTCTGCTGTCCCTCAGCCGACCGGCTTGAAGAACAGGTACTCCACGCCCGCCTTCACGGCGGAAGCGAGGGCAACGCCCCCCGCTACCACCGCGATGCCCTTACCTACCTCGACGGCGTGATCGGCGGCCGTCTTCTTCTTCGCTGCGAGCGCCGCCGCGATGCGTCCCACATCGGCAGCGATGCGCTCCTGACTGTGGTACGCGACCTCTGTGAGTGCTGCGATCCTCTCGATCGCGGGGCTCGTTGCGGTGACCGCGGCAAGCTCGGACTCGTTCTGTGCGATGCGGGCGTTGTTGGCGGCCTTGTGTGTGGCGGTATCTTCGATTACGACCATGTGAATATCCTCCAGCTTGGGTTGGTGAGTGGTGTTGTTACCCTCATTCTTCTTGTCCCCGGAATCATCCGGGATTTGCGGGCACGAAGCAGGGCTTTGCTCCCCCTCGCACAAAGTTCCTGCATTGGCCTCGTCGGCCATCTGCTGCGCGGTGTCGTGCAACTTCCAGTAAGCTGCCTTCTCTGCGTCGCTCATGTCGCTGAGCCGGGGCGTTATCTGGATGAAGCCGATCTGGCGGCTCAACTGTTCTTGAAACGTCTCCTTCACGATGCCCCCTCCTCCAGGTCGGCCATCAGTTCGAGCGCCTGGCGCTCGGTCACCTCGATGGATGACCTAATCCCGGTTCCGTCGATGAGCGCGATCACCCGATTCTTCGGGGTGACCCCGTCCACAAACTTGGCGGTACCCGCTCGGGCAACCGCCGTGAGCCCGTAGGCCCACACGATGAGTTTCGCTGCGAATAGTACAGGCATGGTGAATCCTCCACATTCCTTGTCTCGGAAAGTAGTGGAGAATTGAACGATTCGAGAGCTAAACAGAAGGAGAACATCCCTGACGGGAGCTCCTTCTGCCGTTGTCAGATTGGGTCAGCAGCGGCGTTCGCCACGGCGACGATGAGAGACACGAACAACACCCCGGCAAGGCCAACCACCGCAATCTCTGCGATGGGGATGTCCCGCGACTCGAGCCGCCTGACACGGGCTGCGAGAGCGTCGATGCCGCGAGCCTGTGCCGTTAGGTCGATACCCTGCGTCTCGACCTTGTACTTCAGGTCCGCCGCCTTGCCCTCGCTGTTGCTGAGGCGAGACTCGAACGTCGCCAGCCGGCGTTCCTGCTCCCTGAGCTCGCGCCTGGTGACGGGCTCGTCTGCGAAGAGCAGGGGCTCCTGTGAGAGCTTGCCGTTGACGAAGTCTCGTTGAGCGGGGGTAAGGGCACCGAACTCGTTTTTCAGGGCCCGTAGCCGGTCGAATGTATCAGTGTCAGTAGTCATATGAACGTACCTCCACAACCCTTATCACCGGAACGACCGAGGAATTGAGTCTGAAGGCTAAGAAGAAGGGACCGAAGCCCCTTCTTCCCTCACGGCACCGCAATGCAGGTCGCGAACGCTTGGATGTTGTACTGGCTGCCCTCCTGGCCTTCGTTGTACGCGGTGCACGCCCAGCTCATCGCCTGACCTGCAACGTCTGTCACAGCACCGTACCAGTAGTCCGCGTACGGATTCACCAAGCTCGGGACGCACCAGCCCATGAGCAGGATGTCCGTGTCGGCCAAGCAGCTGGCCGACACGCCGTACGGGTTATTGACCGAGGTGTAGTTCACCGACGTGACCGCGCTGCTCACGGTGTAGATCTGCGACCGGTCGGTCAGAACGCCGGGAGTACCGGCAGGGCCTGCTGGACCAGCCGGACCCTGGACACTCATCCCGGCAGGACCTTGCGGACCCTGTGGGCCAGCAGGACCTGCGGGGCCCTGGGTGCTCATGCCAGCAGGCCCCTGGGGCCCGGTAGCGCCGGCAGGCCCGGTTGCCCCGGCCGCGCCGGTAGCGCCCGTCGGTCCGGCAGGACCAGCAGGACCCTGGGGACCACGAGGCCCCTCAGGACCTTGGGGACCGGTTGGTCCGGCAGGACCTTGCGGGCCCTCGGGGCCCACCGTGCTAGTTCCTTCGGCAGTGCCGGTCTTCGAAGATGAGCGAAGACCACCGGCGTCGAGGGATTGGATAGTGCAGTTGCTCGGGGTCAGCTTGAGGCCGTCAGACTCAACGGCGGTGCTAGGCGAGCCGGAACAACCGGCGAGTAGAGCGAGAAACAGTACTGCTTTGATGACGTTCATGGGGAATCCTCCATAGCTCTTTTCCCCGAATCAGCTTGAGAGTTCCAGCTTGGGCATACTTTTGGGGTTGATCTGATGGCTAAGAAGAAGGGCGCAGGCCCCTTCCTCCCTCACACCAGCTGAATGGTCAGTGGTCCGAAGCAGACAATGGTCAGCTGCTCTCGTGGCGACCCTGCCACCCCCATACGAAGTAGACTGAACCACCCTCCACCCAACATGCGCATGAGCGGAGGCCGCCCCCAACGCACTGTGACGCGCCTCATGCTGCCCTCTCTTCGAGTGAGGCGATGAACTGTTCAATGTTGGCGCGCGCTAGTGCAATGCGCTGTCTCGTCTTATTGCACTCCCCCAATAGAAACTCGGTGAGGAAGGCGCCGTTCTTCTTGATGTCGATCTCCGTCTCATCTAGTTCATCGTCGAGGGTCTTGAGTTCCTGTAGGTTGAGCCGACTAACAGTCAGCGCGTGGTACTTGGGCGTGGGGCGGTACTTCACCTGCGTCGGATCATCCGGGCATTCCTTGCAGGCGGTGTGACCACCTGGTTGAGCCGAGTTTCCGTGTTCGCACTCATAGTTCTCCATGATGCAGCCCTCCAGCTAAAGACGTGATTGTCTCATGTCTCTTGTCTCTGAAATTGCCCCGGAATTGACTTCCTGTGGCGGGTACGGCTGCATGGTAAGCTGCCCGGTGTAGTTCCGGAGAACCCCGCATGTGCCCGATTAGCAGCGCCGAGATCGCGAGCCTCAACGGCATGTACGCGCAGCAGTACTCCCAGCAGGCGCAGTACGCGCAGCAGATGAGCCAAGGGAATGTGTACGGCGGCGGTGGCCCGATGATGGGCGGGTCGATGGGCTCGGGAATGCAGGGCGACCAGCTCATGTCCCGGGGGATGAACCGTGCGGCAGGCATCGGGGTGCCGCTCGCCGCGGCGGGGATGAGCCTGATGGGCCTCGACCCCTTCTCCATCGGGCTGAAGGCCGGAGGGCTGGCCTCGGCGTCCGGGATGGGCATGGCGGGCGCCATCGGTGTGGGCGCTGGCGTTGCGCTCCCCCTGATGGCGGGCATGGGGGCAGCGAAGTACGCCGGCTCGCAGATGATGGAGGGGGCGAGCCAGCAGTCGAACCTGAACCAGACCCTCCGCAGCAGCTTCAACTTCCGGAACAGCGCCGGTGGGCAAGGCTTCCAGCGTGCGGACATGACCGAAATCGGGTCGATGATCCGCGACATGAGCGGACAGTTCGGCCCTGGGGGGGAGATCACCGGCTTCAAGGAGCTCACCAGCCTGGCCGGAAAGATGGGGACGATGGGCTTCGCGCAGGGGGTGCGCGACGTGAAGGAGTTCTCCGCGAAGTTCAAGGAGATGGTTACCACCCTGAAGGGGATGGCCAAGGACCTGGGGACCACGCTCGAGGGGGCGATGGAGTTCGCGCAGGCTGCCAAGGGCTCCGGCGTCTTCGGCATGGGCAACATGGCGAAGTTCACGGGCTCCGTCCGTGGGTCCGCGGTTGCCGGTGGGCTTGCCGTGAGCGAGGTGACAGGAGCCGCCAGCATCGGCAGCCAAATCGCGCGCTCTATCGGGGGGCTCGGGAAGCAGGGTGCGAACGCGGGCATCAAGACCATCGGCCAGATCGGTACTGCACAGCAGATGGGGGTGCTCTCCGAGGAGGACATCTACAACGTAACCGGCCTCACGGGAGCTGAGGGACGACAGGCCTACGCCGCGAGCTCGATGCAGAAGGCCGGGAGCTTCCTTC
>Ga0116229_10007769_pt1 | contig 16830 bp, 11 predicted proteins | sample S1TSphgellanicum_3_FD_87313 | JGI IMG/M metagenome (GOLD analysis project Ga0116229, IMG submission 87313) | Host-associated microbial communities from peat moss isolated from Minnesota, USA - S1T2_Fc - Sphagnum magellanicum MG | ecosystem: Host-associated > Plants > Peat moss > Unclassified...
CGCTCGCCCCCCCTGCCTCCCCTGCCTCCCCTGCCCCCCCTGCTCCCCCTGCATATCCAAAAGCAAGATTTTGTAACCAGGCAGCTAAGAAGGGGTGGGTCAATTCCAAATGAATCCAACCAGGGGAAACTATTTGAACCTGGAAATCTTTGCTACATGTTGCCAAAAAATGAGAGACAATTTCACTGGCAATCTCCATAGCTGAAATATTCTCATATTTTGAGAGCCGTAGCGCTACACCAGAGATATACAAAATCCGATTAATATCTCTACCTTTATATAGAGGAATGTTTTCCTCTTTTATGCTATTCACATGTTGATACTCAGTATAAACACTGAGTGACTTTGTTAGTTGACTAGATACTAGCCGCTTAATAGCTTTGTATCTGACAGGAGGTAGTTCTTTATCCACGTAACCCTTGCATGGTAACCTCTTGAGCAAATAAGGTACTTTTCCAACATCTGTCTAAAGAGGTATTTTCTTGCAACAGAGGAAAAATGAGAATTGTGCAAATTTTTTTTGAAACTGAGTAAATTTTACTACCATCATTGTACAGTAAGAAGTATAACAAAAGAGTAGAGCTTAATTCTCTACCCTTTGGATGGCTGGCACTGTTAGGTGTTAAGCCTGACTTGCCAACACAAAGACACTCCTTGCACCTTTTTATAACGTCTTTGTCTTCAGCCGAACGCTCTTTGTTACCTATGCAATCTCCATCCTCCTTTTCTGAGGCCTCACGTCCTTTTTTAACTTGGCAACGGATTCTTGATTGGGCTCAAGAACACTACCGCTGCCGCACCTTTAGCAAAGATGAACGCATTCCAGCTAGACCTGGATTGCTATATTTGGTGCAAAGGGGTGCGATCCGCATGGTGGGAACCGCCCAGGTTAGTGCCACCGCTAGTCAGCTTACGTCTCGACGCATAAACAGAACCCCAGAAGAAGCTTTCTTAGGTTTTGTTGGTGCAGGACAGCCGTTTGAAATTGTTGCCCAGTCACCTTTCACACTCCAGTCTTATGCCCATGTTGACCAAACTGCGGTGCTCTGGATGTACTGGCACGACTTGGATAACTGGCCACACTTCCGCCGCGAAGTTATGGATGCCTTCAGGTATCAGCATCAGCGCAAACTGCTGTGGCTGAGTGCCTTGGGACAACGGCGCACAATTGACCGACTCTTAGGATTCCTCACATTATTGATTGAGGAGTATGGAGAGCCGTCAATGAGTGAAACTGATCCAGACGTAATTCGCGGTTACTGTTTACCCTTCCCACTTACCCATGCCCAAATTGGTAGTGCGATCGGCTCAACGCGAGTCACTGTCACCCGCTTGATGGGCAAGTTGCGTCAACGCGGCTTAATCCTAACTCAGGGGGATAATCTTATTTGCTTGCCAGCAGAATCGATTAATCGAGTCTAAGCTTCAGCGCAGTTTTAGTAGGTGTCAGCGAATTTTGACAAACCCAGCTTGGGCGATCATTTCCTGTCCTTGCTCCGTCAGCAGTAAGCTGGCGTAAGCATCACCTGCTTGCTGCTCGTTTTGACCATTCTGTTTGACCACCACAAACAGATTGCGCGTAATTGGGTACTTTCCTGATTGGAAAGCCTCAATGTTCAATTTGTTTCGTTTACCAGGACATTCATTCGGGAGGACAAATGCTTCTTGGTAAGGAGCAACATATTGCCCTTGTGTCCGCCCCAACGGCAAGGGCTTGATTGAACATTGAGGAACAACCTCTGGGGCAGAAGCGTAATAAATACCACCTGGACTACCAGCCAGTTTTTTAAGCGCTTGGGTGGTTGTGGAAACATATTCCACATTGGGCCCAAAAGCTTGACCACCCAAGATGTCTTGGACAAATAGTTCGACAGTACCGCCATCGGTAATGCTTCGAGAGTAAGCCTTAATTGAAATATTGGGACCACCTAACTGGCTCCAATTTGTTGCTTTGCCAGTGTAAATTGACCGCAGCTGATCGATGGTCAGTCCAGGAATATTGAGGTTAGGATTAACTGCCACTGCCAAACCATCAATTGCTACAGAAATCTCTTTAAGAGTGAAGCCATGTTGTTGGGCACGTGTTAATTCCTGGTCAAGAATCGGTCGGGAAGACTGGGCAAACGCCAATTGCCCGTCAATTAACGACTGTATGCCAGTACCAGACCCAGGATTGCCACCACTGGGTTCAACATAACGCAGCCGAAATTCTGGTCGCACTGCTTGAATTGCTGGATCAACTGTCAGCCGAATCGGTGCCCAAGACGTACTGCCTCCGTAGTTAAATAATCCTGTGGGAACATTTTGTACAGAGGCAAAAGTCTTACCGCTAGATTCTCCGGGTGAAGGTTGAGGCAAATTGGCAATACTTGGAGAATTAGTGGGGTGGGAACTATTTATTTGATTCAAGTTAAGAGGGGACTTTCTGGTAAACCACCAAAAGCCACCAGCTATGAGCCCAACTGTAATGACTAGAGATAAGATCAGAATTGGTGTTTCGTTTTTTTGTGACATTGTTTAGTTGTTAATTGTTAGTTGTTAGTTGTTACTATAACTCCCCACACTCCCCACTCCCCATTGCCCCTAATCACGCTTTGGGGGCCCCGAGTTCCCCACTCCCTACTCCCCATCGGCAATTGCAGAAAGGGTACTGCAACCTTCAAAGGAGGGAGGTTGTAGGGGAATTTCGAGGCAAAAACGAAACGTTCTTTGCTATAATGATTTTGGGTAAAACCCTACTGGCGGTCAGCCAGAAAGTCACGCCCAAGGAAACGTGCTGAAACGCTGAAAGCATCATTCGTATTGAGGGATGAGCCTGGGAACCCTGTTAAGAACAATTTGTTCTGGGATGCTTTTGAGCCAACTAACTAAGGCTCTTAAGAATCCGTGTCCATACCCCAAAGGGGTTGGTCACGGAGTTTCAATTACCGAATCCTGACAAATCCGGCTTTAGAGATGAGTTCCTGACCTTGATCGGTTAGTAACAAGTCGGCATAGGCTTCTCCAGCTTGTTGATCACTTTGACTATTCTGCTTAACAATCACAAATAACCGCCTGGTAATAGGATATTCACCACTTTGAAGAGCATCAGCATTCAATTGGTTACGTTGCTGTGGACATTCTCGAAGCGGGACGAAAGGCGGTTTGTAAGGCGGAACCAGTTGATCCGATTTACGCCCTATTGGTAAAGGCTTAACAACGCATTGTCCGACGACTTCAGTAGCTGAGGCGTAATAAATGCCCCCCTTGTTGTTCCCAACTTCTCTCAAAGCTTGAGTAGTAGTAGGGATGAATCTCACTGTTGACCCAAACTTTTCCTTTCCTAAGATGTTCTCGACAAAAAATTCTACGGTGCCTCCTTCTTCTGGGCGGCGAGAGTAGGGTATAATCGGCAGATTGGCACCACCAACCTGTTGCCAATTAGTAATCTTACTAGTGTAAATGTCTTTTATTTGGGCGATAGTTAAGCCAGGAATGTTGAGATTAGGGTTGACGGCGATCGCAATTCCATCTATAGCTACTGGAATTTCTTTCAAAGTAAAGCCCTCTTGCTTTGCCAGCTGGTATTCCCCTGCTTCAAGTGAACGAGAGGACTGGGAAAAAGCGAGCTGGTTATTTAATAACATCTTAATACCACTGCCAGAACCAGGAGCCCCCGAGGTAGGATCGGTGTAGCGTAACCGAAATTGATGTTGGTCATTTTGCACCACTGGGTCAACGACCTTACGGATAGGTGCCCAAGTCGTACTGCCCCCGTAGCTAAATAGTCCGGATGGCACATTTGGTACTGAGTTGAAAGTGTTACCATTTGACTGGGCAAACTGCTGAGATTGATTATCATCAAAAGAACCTATTCCAATACCGGAACCTCTAGCTAACCACCAAAATACAACCCCTACCAGTCCTAGTGTGATGACTAGGGCTAGAACCAAAACCGCTGTCTCATTTTTTTGCGACATAGCTGTTGTCAATTTTTTAAATAAATAATAAATTAAGATTTCCGCCCAACTCTCAAATCCTAACCAGTGCTATGGGGCAAAAGCCCGAAACACAATTCTTTCGACTTTTGACTTTTGACTTTTGACTTCGGTTGCTGAGCGTAGCCGAAGCATTGACTTCCGCGCAGCGGCACTAGCCCTATTGTGACACTGGCACAAAATCGTACCCAGTACCAGAGCGAGAGGAGTTTTTCCGAATAATTTGCACCAGTTGGACTTGGGCATTGCGATCGCCAGATGGCAAAAACCGAATTGTGCCAGAAGCGCCTTTAATTGAAAAATTAGGCGAGACAATAACTTGTTGTACGCCAAACCGGGTTGGATTCCTTTCGATAGCAGCAAATAACACCCGTGTGGCATCATATGCCATGGCAGTTCGCCAGTTGACATCAGCACCCCACAACTGTCGAGACTTGTAAGGAAAATCTAACGATTTGTTACCGTCAATATGCCAAGGAACTGCTACAACCATTCCCACAGCTTGTTCACGCCCAACTTCTAAAGTTTTAGGCGTGTAAACATCATCTCCGCCTAGCACAGCGAGCCGTTTCTGGTTAATCTCAACGACTTGCAGTGCTTTGTCCAAAGTGTCTGTGTTTGCAGCTAACATCAACGCTTCTGCACCTTGCTTAGTCGCTTGTTCTACACTTTTCGCCGCACTAAAATCCGACTTGGACAAGTCAAATTCGCTTGAAAGCTGTCCCCCTTCAAGCGATACAGATGCTACAAATTCAGACTTGAGTGACTGGCTATAGTTACTTTGAGAGTTGAAAAAAACAGCGATATTTTTTTTCTGCAACTTTTTCACCATGAAGTCAGCTAAAGCCCTCGCTGCGATAAAATCACTGGGAACTGTGCGAAAAACATAGCGGCTAAAATTGGAAATTTTAACAGAAGTGCTGGTAGGAGAAATCGCCACAAGTTGCCCGTTCGTATATTCAGTACCAGCTGCTAAGGTAGCATCGCTAGTAGTAGGACCAACTACACCTAATACTTTCTGATTATCGACTAAGGTTTTAGCGATTTGTTTGGCTATTTCTGGATTATCTTCGTCGTTAGCTATTCCCACTTTCAACGGGATTCCCCGGATTCCACCAGACTGATTAATTTCATTTTGAGCTTGAGCAATCCCACGTAAAATTTCTAAAGAAGTATTTGGATCGGTACTAATTGGTAGTGATGCGGCTATCGTATAGCTTTTTCCTGTGCCGATGCGGGCATTATTGAGGAATATCAGCACAGATGGATCGTTACGCTTCAGTTTTAGGGCTGCTTCCAGACTGGCGATCGCTTTTTTGTAATGTCGATCAGCGATCGCCTTGACACCTTCTTGTTCAAGGGGCGAAACTTCTCCCAAAGCTAAAATTTTTTCACCAAAACTGATGCGGTCTGAAGCTTCCTGAGTATTTTCCAGGTTAAGGAGACTTTGTAATTTTCCCCTAGAACTGATAGTAAACCACCAAAGTCCTCCGCCTATAAATCCTAATGTAATTAATAAGGCTAAGATGAAAACAGTAGTTTCATTCCTCTGGGACATCGGAGTTTTTTCTCTCCCTATTTTGAGTTAAAGTAGCAAAGATAATAATTTGTAAATGAGACGAAATAGAGCCGTAAGCGCGGTCGCGACCAATCCAGCTACAAAAGGTAATATAATTGTCCACTGAATGCCAAGACCCGAGTGCAAAAAGGGGACAAAAAATACAATTGCAAAACTAATTACAGAAATAATAAATAAATTCCACTTTTCAATCCACCGTCTTGTTTGGGCAAAAATGATTATGCCTAAAATCAAGGCTGAAGCAGCTAGGGGAATTATTGGAGATTTCAGTAAACTGAAGAGGGCGATCGCAATCAATCCGCCTTCAAACCCACTAAATGCTGCCCCACCCAGTATTTCTAGCAGGGAAAATGGTTGTCTACTAGATCCAAGTGGCTGCTTTTGGGGTTGCGGTTGAGTTGGTATTGGTTGTGGCTGAGGAGGACTGACTTTTGTCGAGGATATGGGCACATTCAGTGAGTCAAGGGCATCCAGAACCTCTTGGGCTGACTGAAAGCGTTGATTTGCGGCAGATAAAAGCATTTTGTCTAAGATATCAGCAAGGCGAGGGCTAATACTCACTTGCAATCGCCATTTCCACTGATTGTTATAGACATCAAAGAGCTGAGTTATTGGTTCGGCTGTTAATAACATGACAGCAGTCACAGCCAAAGCATATAAGTCTGTAGATGGAAACACTTGACCCCCAGCCATTTGCTCTGGCGGTGCAAATCCCATAGAATAAATTCCAGTGGAGGTAGCCGCGCCAATTGGGGCGTTTGTGACCTGCTTGACCGCACCAAAATCTAGCAGGAAGAGTTTGCCATCACGACGACGCATGATGTTAGAAGGTTTGATATCCCTGTGAATAATGCCTTTGCTGTGAACAAACCTAAGGATCTTAAGAATTTCTCGCAGTACCTCTAGGACTTCTTGTTCAGAAAACTTGCCTTTTTGAGCTAATTCTTCCTCTAGATTTTGTCCATCAATGTATTCCAGTACCAGATAAAAAAACTGGTCTTCTTGTCCTGGATGCAACCCAGGAACAGGTAGGGGGAAGTAAGCAAACAAATTAGGAATTTGCTCGTTTTTATTGCCTAGTTCCTCTAAAGCTACTGCTTCTCGTTCAAACAAGTCTTGCGCCAGTTGCAGTTGAGTGGGACTCAAATTTCCTGCCGGTTGAAATTGCTTCACGACACAATGGCGCATTCCTGGAGTATAGCGATCGCGTGCCAAAAATGCTGCGCCAAAGCCGCCCCGTCCTAGCACCTTTGTCGGTAAATAGCGTCCGACTAAGATCAGCGGCATGCCACAGGTTGTACAGTATTTTTGCTGCACCGTGCGCAGAGTTGCGAGATCATCTAAATCTGGAAAATTGTTTTGTGGACGGGGGCAGCGTGGACGAGTGCAGTAAACTTCCATGATTAGTCGCTAGTCATTAATCATTAGTCATTGGTTATTAGTCATTGGTTGTTAGTCATTGCTTATTTAGTCATTGGTTAGAATACATTCATATAACTAACAACTAACCCTTTGGGTGACGCTCCTTCTCCTATCAGAGAAGATCGCCAGTCGCACACGAGTGGGTACCCCCAAGACCCTTACGGGTGACGTTCGAGTACGACGCTCCTAACGTCGCTAACGTTAACGAAGATCGCCAGTCACCTAGGGTGGGCTAACCCTCCTACAGTGCTGGACTCACCCTGCTGGCTCACAACTAACAACTAACACTCTTTCCATAGACTATAATCTTAGTCTTCATCAGAGTCGGGCGTTTCTGCATCCAATGTACTGATAGCGATGCTCTTATGCGACGACTTTAACACATCTAGATTCCATCCGGGAGTAGCAAACTGGGGCAAAATCTCCCGACTGAATGCTTCTGCTGCCTTGGATTTGTAGCGATTGGGATTGAAAATCAACCAGAGCGTTCGCTTAACGACGACACCTTCAATAGTGGCACAGTGCAGCACCCCCATTTGTAACTCTTTAGCAATGGCTGAGGTGGAGACAAAGGCTGCCCCCAAACCGGATTGGACGGCATTTTTAATGGCTTCGATGGAATTCAATTCCATTTCAACTTTAAAGCGCCGTGTATCTATCTCAGAACGTGTTAGCACCTGGTCAATGACCTTGCGGATAGTTGATTGGGAGTCAAGCGCAATGAATTGTAATTTGTATAAGTCTTCTCTGTGGATCATGTCTAATTTCGCGAAGGGATGGAAGACAGGTATGATCAGTGCCAGCTCATCCTCAGCGTAAGGAATAATTTCCAAAGTTTCTGCCAGTTCACCAGGAATCTCGCCACCGATAATTGCGAGATCTACTTGTCCGTTAGCTACACTCCAAGCAGTCCGCCGAGTAGAGTGGACATGCAATTGCACCGCTACATCTGGATATTTTTGTCGAAAGATCCCAATCATCCTAGGCAAAAGATAGGTACCAGTGGTTTGAGATGCGCCTACAATCAAAGTACCGCCTTGGAGATTTTGCAGATCCTCAATAGCGCGGCAGGTTTCCTGACACAGACTGAGGATTTTTTCTCCGTAGCTTAGGAGTAAATGTCCAGCTTCAGTTAATTGTGCGCGACGTCCTCCACGGTCAAATAAGGGGACATCCAGTTGCCGTTCTAGGTTTTGCACTTGCAAGCTAACGGCAGGTTGGGAGACGTAAAGGCTATCAGCGGCACGCTTGAAGCTCCCTTCAGCAGCGATCGCTTTGAGAATACGTAACTGATCTAAAGTGAAAGGAAGGTCAGACATAAGGCTAAACCCACAAACAAAAAAGGAGCAACTCAGCAATTCATAGCTTCCAATCTGGAAGTGATTGATTGCATCTAAAAAAAATGCGGCTTTATAAGTGAAAAGACAGTACCATAACATCTTGACTAAAGTCTCAGAAGTGAATACTTTGTGGTATTGATTGTACTGAGTTAAGTTTTCTTTAAATTACTTCATTTGTGTATGATCATTCCGGCTTGGTTGACTAAGAGTCATTTTGTCATGCTGGGACTACAATTATGTTTCGTTTTTGCTCACAGCGGAGGCGCTGCCCTTCGTCCTTGGGCAGAAAAATACCTCGGCGCACGACTTTATCGCATTATTTTTGCCTTGACCAACCTGCCGTTGGCTATAATATTGGTCGTCTACTTTTTTAACCACCGCTATGATGGATTGCAACTTTGGCAGGTACAAAACGTGCCAGGTGTGCAGGTATTAGTTTGGATGCTGTCAGCGATTTCGTTTTTGTTTTTGTATCCTGCTACATTCAATCTACTAGAGATTGCTGCCATCCAACAGCCCCAAGTCCACCTCTACGAAACTGGAATTGTTCGGATTACCCGCCATCCGCAGATGGTGGGACAGGTCATTTGGTGTATTGCCCATACCCTCTGGTTGGGAACTAGTTTTACCCTAGTCACCTCTATTGGGTTGGTGTTGCATCACCTATTTGGGGTTTGGCATGGCGATCGCCGCTTGAGCTATCGCTACGGTGAAGCTTTCGCTCTGATCAAGCAACGTACATCAATCATTCCTTTCTTGGCGATTCTCGACGGTCGTCAATCTTTTAAATGGCAAGAATTTATCCGCCCTGCTTATTTGGGAGTGGTCATTTTTGTGCTACTACTTTGGTGGTCTCATCCACTGTTGCTCCAGGCAACTAATACGATAGAATTATAAGAAATATGCCGAAAACCCTTGAAAATGTATCAGAGGTCTTTAAAATATCCGTCTATTTAGCGCGGACAATGTCAAGAAATCAACTTAATTTCGATAGGCAGAAGTCGTTAGTGCAAAACTAGCACCGTCCCCGGAAATTCAAAATTGAAATTCACCAAAGTTACTGATCGCAAAATTCAAAAAGCTGATGATTTTAAGCTGGTTAAATTTTGAGTTATCGCTAGATTTCCGCTCCAGATGTCCTAGATTGATGATTTCAGCTTATCCATTTCGACAAAATAGATGTAGGATAAATTCAAATATCCGTCAGCGGTAGTAGACTAAGTCAGTTGGAAATTTGATGTAATTATGAAATTACAAAGACAAAAACACTTTTTTCAGATCAGAGTCCTAGTAGTCTGTCAACCTAGAAATTATAGGTAGATAGAGGCGGGGAGTTCGAGAGACACGGAGACGCGCAGATCTCTATTTTACATACGTCTCCGTGTCAATCTCAACCCGTCAATTATTTTTTGGCAGAGTCCTAGCTCTGGGCAATTTTTTTTAGTAAAAGGTAAACATATTTGGTAGTTGCGCTTCTGTGGTTGAACTTGGGAATAAATCGCAGCTAGAGAAACTTCTCTATCCAGCAACGGCAATCGAGAGTCGAAAATCCAGCAAAGCCACGTGAGTATCGCGCTGGCTTTTTTGTCAGCGCTACAATCTACGCTGATATTTTTACATACTCATTAAAGCCCAACGCTCAACAGAGTGTTAGCACGGTAGTAACCCAAGTTGCTAGTTATCAAAAAACGCCTATTTTTAAGTACAAAGCCCTAAAGTTTAGTATCGAGCAATACTGAAAAATAGAGTTTTTGTATCATTTTGTTACCATTCTTGGGCAATAACTAGCAACTTACGTTAGTAGGACAAAATCCCTGACTCCAGATCTTGGCTTGTTTAATAGAAAACCCTATAGTTTTAAGAGGCATCATGGTGTTGTCGGTTAATGATCGGACATTTACTCAAGAAGTTTTAGAATCTCAAATTCCTGTTTTGGTTAATTTTGAAGCACCCTGGTGTGGCTTATGTCACATCATCAAGCCTTTATTATTACAATTTAAAGTTCAGTGTGGTGAGCAAATTAAGTTAGTTGGAATTAATGCTGATCAAAATTTCAAATTATCTACCACTTATCGTCTGAAATCACTGCCAACTTTACTCTTGATCGAAAATGGTATAGTTCGACAGCGCTTGGAGGGTTTTCGTGGTAGAGAAGATTTATTATTGGCTTTAGAAGAAATCAAACTCAGCTATACCAACTGCCCTAAAAATTACAAGATTCCGCAAACAGCAGACTTGGGGTGTCGATCCGCGTAAAGGAGGGGGGGCAGGGGAGTAGGGGAGTGGGGGGGCAGGGGAGCAGTGAATGTAGAGAAATTCTTTATGAACAATCATCCTTAGATTCTCCCCTCTGCCCCTCTGCCCCCCACTCCCCAAATCTAAAACCATACTTAATTACCCCACTCAATTCCCTTTGAGTGGGGTACTTTATGCTAAAGGGTGTGTGTCACAATTATTAACAGTTCCGACAAATTAGTCAACAATTCTAAAAGTAGGCGTCAGTGATGGAAGCAATCTATCAGTATGCCTGGCTGATTCCGGTGTTACCCCTTTTTGGAGCAATGCTGGTCGGTCTAGGGTTAATCTCGTTCAATCAGGTGATAAACCGTTGGCGACAGATCAATGCGGCATTGATTATCTCCCTGATGGGAGCTGCAATGGGTCTGTCGTTGGCATTGCTGTGGAGTCAAGTTCAAGGACATGCCCCTTATAGCCGTACATTAGAATGGGCAGCAGCAGGCAATTTTCACCTGAGCATGGGCTACACTATTGACCACCTGACAGCCCTGATGTTGGTGATTGTGACGACAGTAGCCTTCCTTGTCATGGTCTACACCGATGGCTACATGGCTCACGATCCAGGCTATGTAAGGTTTTACGCCTATCTCAGCTTGTTTGGCTCCTCAATGTTGGGTCTGGTGGTCAGTCCCAATATCGTGCAGATTTATATTTTCTGGGAACTGGTCGGGATGTGTTCGTACTTGCTGGTCGGCTTTTGGTACGATCGCAAGTCAGCAGCAGATGCAGCACAAAAAGCATTTGTCACCAATCGCGTGGGCGACTTTGGTCTGCTATTGGGCATTCTCGGGCTTTTCTGGGCGACAGGAAGCTTTGAGTTTGATGTGATCGGCGATCGGCTGACGGAACTTGTAAGCACAGGTTCAGTCAGCAATACTCTCGCCGTCGTGTTTGCAATTCTCGTGTTCTTGGGTCCGGTTGCCAAATCAGCCCAATTCCCTCTGCATGTCTGGTTACCGGACGCAATGGAAGGTCCTACCCCCATTTCCGCCCTAATCCACGCAGCAACGATGGTGGCAGCAGGTGTCTTCCTGATTGCCCGCATGTACCCAGTCTTTGAAAACATTCCAACAGTAATGAATGTGATTGCCTATACTGGGGCATTCACAGCCTTTCTGGGAGCAAGCATTGCTATTACTCAAAACGACATCAAAAAAGGCTTAGCTTACTCCACCATTTCCCAACTCGGTTACATGGTGATGGCAATGGGAGTAGGTGCTTACAGTGCCGGACTTTTCCACCTGATGACCCACGCCTACTTTAAGGCGATGCTGTTCCTTGGTTCTGGTTCAGTCATTCATGGTACAGAAGCAGTTGTCGGTCATGACCCTGCCTTGGCGCAAGACATGCGGTTGATGGGGGGACTGCGGAAGTATATGCCAGTGACAGCGATTACCTTCTTGATTGGTTGCTTAGCAATTTCCGGTATCCCGCCCTTTGCTGGTTTCTGGTCAAAAGATGAAATTCTTGGCAAGGCTTTTGAAGCTAATCCATTCTTGTGGGGTATCGGCTGGCTGACCGCTGGAATTACGGCTTTTTATATGTTCCGGATGTACTTCACCACTTTTGAAGGTCAATTCCGGGGCAATAGAAGGGAAATGTGGCAGCGACTCAAGTCCCCAGAGGGGATGGCAATTGTAGCAGGTTTTGAAGGTGTTCCTGCTTTTGGCCCTGGTGCGATGACAAAGGGAGAACTGGAAGCAACCGTAGAAGACCACCATGATGACCACGGTCACGGACACAGTGAATATCCTCACGAGTCGCCGTGGACGATGACCCTGCCATTGCTAGTTTTGGCAATTCCTTCAATGTTAATTGGTTTAGTGGGAACTCCCTACGCTAACCACTTTGAGGAGTTCATCTTCTCACCAAATGAAACCCTTGAGGAAGTAGTTGAAAAAGCTACTCTTTTTAACCCGAACGAATTTTATATTATGGCGGGGGGTTCAGTTGGTATTTCCTTGATTGGCATTACCTTGGCTTCGCTGATGTATTTGTGGGGCAAGATTAACCCAGTCGCGATCGCAGCCAAAATCAAACCACTTTACGAGTTATCCCTCAACAAGTGGTACTTTGATGACATCTATAATCGCGTCTTTGTTATGGGCTCGCGTCGTCTAGCAAGACAAGTCATGGAAGTTGACTTCCGCGTTGTTGATGGTGCTGTTAACCTCACAGGTTTTTTCACTCTGATCAGTGGCGAAGGTCTGAAATACATAGAAAACGGTCGTGCTCAATTTTACGCCTTGATCATATTTGGGGCTGTGTTAGGGTTAGTGATTGTCTTTGGTGTAACTTGAACTTGGTTAGTGGTTAGTTGTTAGTGGGTTATAGAACAACAGCCAACCAACAACGACCAACCAATAACAACCAACCAACAACCAACAACCAATAACTAACAACTAACAACAATGAATACAGCTAATTTTCCGTGGCTGACGACGATTATTCTGTTACCCATAGCGGCGTCACTGTTTGTTCCCTTAATACCAGATAAAGACGGCAAGACAGTTCGCTGGTATGCCCTCATCGTAGGGTTGATTGATTTTGCACTGATTGTTTGGGCTTTTTATAGCCAGTACGACTTCTCCAACCCAAATTTGCAACTCGTGGAGAGTTATCCTTGGGTTCCACAGATGGACTTGAATTGGTCAGTAGGGGCAGATGGCTTGTCTATGCCCCTAATTATTTTGACTGGATTCATTACGACGCTGGCAATGTTAGCAGCTTGGCCTGTGACACTCAAGCCCAGGCTATTTTACTTTTTGATGCTGGCAATGTATGGCGGTCAGATTGCTGTGTTCGCAGTCCAGGATATGCTGTTCTTTTTCCTGGTGTGGGAACTGGAACTCGTGCCAGTGTACTTTTTGCTTTCGATTTGGGGAGGCAAAAAGCGGCTATACGCAGCGACCAAGTTTATTTTGTACACTGCGGGTGGTTCGCTGTTTATTTTGATTGCTGCTTTGGCAATGGCGTTTTATGGTGATACGGTCACATTTGATATGCGATCGCTTGCCCTTAAGGACTACGCCCTAAATCTCCAACTTTGGCTTTACGGTGCCTTCCTGATTGCCTACGCTGTTAAGTTGCCTATTTTCCCACTACACACCTGGCTACCAGATGCTCATGGTGAGGCAACAGCACCCGTACATATGTTGCTGGCGGGTATTCTCTTGAAAATGGGCGGTTATGCGCTGATTCGCATGAATGCTCAGATGCTACCAGATGCCCACGCTTATTTTGCGCCGGCGTTGGTGATTTTGGGAGTCGTTAATATTATCTACGCTGCCCTCACATCCTTTGCCCAACGCAGCTTGAAGCGGAAAATCGCCTACTCCTCAATTTCCCACATGGGCTTTGTGATCATTGGCATTGCCTCTTTCACCGATTTGGGTTTGAGTGGGGCAATGCTGCAAATGGTGTCCCACGGTTTGATTGGGGCGAGTTTATTCTTCCTTGTGGGAGCCACTTATGATCGGACACACACCCTGATGTTAGATGAAATGGGCGGTGTCGGTCAGAAAATGGGTAAGATGTTTGCCATGTGGACGACCTGTGCTATGGCTTCTTTAGCGTTACCAGGTATGAGTGGTTTCGTGGCAGAGTTGATGGTATTTGTTGGCTTTGCCACCAGCGATGCCTATAACCCCACTTTTAAACTTATTGTGGTGTTCTTAATGGCAGTTGGGGTGATTCTCACTCCAATTTATTTGCTGTCGATGTTGCGGGAAATTTTCTATGGTCAAGAAAACGAGGAGTTACTTGCTCATCAGAAACTTATCGATGCTGAACCCCGCGAAATTTTCATCATCGCCTGTTTGTTAGTGCCAATTATTGGGATTGGTTTATATCCCAAGATGTTGACTCAGATGTACGATGCTACCACTGTACAATTGACAGCGCGGTTGCGTGATTCCGTGCCGACTTTGGCACTGAAAAAAGCGCCTGCAATATCGCTGAGTGCGCCGGAAATTGGGAATTAGATCGTTAATTTCAAATTAATCTTGTTGTGTAGGCGGGTTTTTTACCTGCCTTTTTTTCGGAAATGGCTGTAGACGGAATCGTACAGAAGCCTTATTCTCGGTAATTTTCACTAAAAGCTTCTTTCTGCATAGGGAAGAGTCTGGAAAATTCTACATAGCTATGCAAAGATTGTGTAATTCTAGATCGTTTCCTTGTGAAACTTTGCCTCATTTCGCTTCATGGAAATATTGTCATTGGTTTTGCCATTGACTTAAAGTATATACAGCCTTTCTTGGAGTCGGTAATTATTTGATCAAGTCTACAGAAATCCCAGCATTACCGAACTCTTGCTGGAGGTCTTCTACAGCTTGATTGATTGTTGCTACTCCTTTTTGCCTATTCTCTTCTCGGAGTTTACAGCTATCACACGGATAACGCTGTGAGAATATAGAGAATCGAGTCTACATGTTTTGTCCAGGTTGTAGCTCTGTAATGAGACACTTTTGTAGGACTTGTTTACCCATGTCATCCCCCCTGTCTTCGCTCCTTGTTGTTACCTGCTTATTTTGCAGCTGATTGCGCCCTGTTAAGAGCTTCACTCGCTCCGGATTCCGAGCCTACGGGCGTGTGGGCAGATTGGGAGTCACATCTCTCCTGATGGGTGAGATTTTCACTCACATCTCTTGAACAGTTAGGGAATTCTTGGTTACTCACCCTTCTAGCTTATAGCTTGCCGACCTGGGTCGGGACTTTTGGGCTAGAAACGAATCGCATCCATGTATTACATGGAAAATTCACCTTTCTTTATCCGTGTAATACATCGTTAAGCTGACAAATCCTGACCCAAGTATTACATGGTATCACCACTATCAGATCCACAATCACGTTGAAACCTTACACAGTAAGGCATTAATTCCTCTTACCTTCAATCAGGAGCGAACCTACAGTATGTAGCCTCCCTGCCTGCTCTTTTGTGATGAAACCTCGGTTGTGTAGTTGTAAACATAGTCGAAAGTGTTTCTCCGTCATAGCACCCTGAAATTCAATTTCCACAAAGCTTGCTGTTTCCAAATCTCGTCAATATTCATTAAGAACTTGTAGTAGAAAACACGATTATCCATTCAGCAAATCTGATTAGTCTGCCTTAGTCAACTGTTGACTAAGAGAGAATTCAAACCGTATACGCCAGGATTCAAGCGTATTTTTGTACCACTGTCCTGTGATAAAAAGATTTCAACCCTTTACTAATCCATAGATCTGATCATCTTCAATTTGTTGTTAGGGTTAACTAGAATAACGAAGTATAGTTCGCACTTCCATCAAAATCTGCCCCAGTCGATTTTTGCCACTACCATCCTCTCCGCAACCCCAATAGTAGTCATGCGAGGTGGTTTCTACCAATAGGTGGTCACCCGTTGAGAGTAGAATATCTTGTATATCTACATGGTTTTGGAATTTAGCTAAAACTGCCTTTTTCATAAACTCATCTTTGACTTGCCTCCAATCTAGACGAAGAGGAAGGGAGCGATCGCCACCAATATTCGCTGCTTCTAAAGGAGTTTTTGCCTGCTGCACTTTTTCAAAATAAGGTGTGCCTACAAACTTCTGTGCTTGAAAATAGTGTTCGCTAGTTTTCCAGTACGAGTTATCCAATATAAAGTCATGTGCTGAGAAGTTACAAAAGCAACCATAGGGAATTTCACAAGCGAAACAAAAATAAATCGTTGTTTCAGGAAAATGCACAAACTTTACTTTCGATTCTGGAGCGATGTACTCTAACTTTTGAAGCAGGGATTTCTCTTGCATTGGTATTATTAGGATGTTTCAGAATGTGACAATTGTCGCATTATTTTAATCATTACTAAATGATTTTATAATATCTTTCTATTTTCATATTTAGATCAAAAACCTTGTAACTTGTCACTTCCCCCCATAGACAGCGACTTGAAGATCAACGAGAACGGGAGAGAGTAATATTCGCTCTCAAGAAGGCAGTTTTCATGAAACAAGTTTCACCGCCATACATGAATACCCTAGACCCTTTTTCAAGTCAGACCCGGTAGAGGCGACCAGGGACTGGGTCATGGTTGTTCCCTTTTTGCGACCACCGATATGGTACACTTGAGAAGGCAGAGGGCAGAAGGCAGGTATGATCCCACGCTTAAAAACGTGGGATTCAAATAAGGACGAGAAGAGTTTCTCGCGCTACGCGTCTCGCACTCCTCCGCATATTTTTTGTTACGAATGAATC
>Ga0116229_10007771_pt1 | contig 16829 bp, 13 predicted proteins | sample S1TSphgellanicum_3_FD_87313 | JGI IMG/M metagenome (GOLD analysis project Ga0116229, IMG submission 87313) | Host-associated microbial communities from peat moss isolated from Minnesota, USA - S1T2_Fc - Sphagnum magellanicum MG | ecosystem: Host-associated > Plants > Peat moss > Unclassified...
GCATCCAGTCGCTTTTTTGCTTCCGCTGCCGTCAATCCAGAGTCTGAGCTGTCCACTTTCTTGAAGAGATCCGCCATCGGAATTGCCTTCAAGTCGTCCGCTGATGTCGGTTTGCCACCAACCGGTGGCAGCTTTTTGTTAACGGGCTCTTTAGATGCCTTTTCTTGGGCTTTTGCTGGTGGTTTCGCGGCTGTTGTACTCACTATAGTGCTCCTGACTGAATTTCGCTTAGTTACCGCAATCAAGCTTTAGAGGCAAAATTGAGGTAGGAGAAGTGGCCTAGGTCCTACGCTGTCGTAGGGTCTGGTAGCGAGTGAGGCAGGTCAAGCCGGGCAGCGCCAATCCTTGTGTCGCCCATGCCGTAGTAGATATCATATCTGTCCGGCTGCTCGATATCGTCACGCCGGTCGATCCCTGTCGGGAATACGACGTTACCCTTTGCGGTTTTTCGTTCCTCGGGCCCATTGAGAGCCAGTATTGGCCTCAGCGATCGATAGACAACTTTGCGAGGATCATCTACTGCCATCACCATCAACCCGGCGGCATAGCAGAGTTCCCGGCCGCTCCCATTCAGACCAGCGACGTAACTGACACCATGGTAAATCACCAGCCACCCGTGCTTGGTGAGAATTGGAGGTGTACCGGCACCGATTTTTTCAGTCTCCCAAGGCGATTCCGGAGAAGCAAGCGGCTGATGATCGTCAAAAGGACCTATTTTGACCGGGCCGGTTTCTTCCAGATCCAAGCTGCCATAAGAAATCCAGATGCTTTTTCGATCAAGGTCGGCCGACCGCGAAGGGTTACCATCCGCCGAGAACTGCGGACCGTTGTTCCGAAAGTGAGGTCGATGGAGAATGGCCAGTTTCTGATTGCCGCTTGGCCCTGAGACAGGCCGCGGGAAAATAAGAGCGTCTTTGTCATCGACATTATCGAAATCGACACCGTGGTATTGGTTAAAGTTGGCTAAGCCCAGGCGCTCCCAGTGAAACAGGTCTTTAGATATTGCAACCGCTATGCGTGGACCCGACGAGGATAGCGCAACATAGGTCATAACATAGCAGTCAAAAGGCTCGACGAAGGTTATGCGGGGATCTTCGCAGCCGCCACCGGATGGAGACCGCTCATAGTCTTTCTCCGGTTCGAGAGCAATGCCAAGGCGAACAACGCCAGTTGGATCACCGTCGGCATTGAATACCACTCGAGCAATTCCGATACGGGAATAGTTGCCCTTTGCCACAAGCCGGGGAAAAAGGTACAGCTCGCCGTCGGGCCCACGCGCCGCTGCAGGGTTGAGAACGCCCTCAACCTCGTTAGCATTTCCCGGCTCTGGCGACATCACCACCCCAAAGGGCTTTAGTTTATGAAAGTACACTAAATAACTTTCCAGCTTCGCTGGCGATGCTCAAAGTCTAGACAGGTGATAATCGTCTCAATCACCAACTTCGTCTGATCGGGATCACGGATGGGGATGGAGACAACGCCAGCCTGTTCCGCAGGATAATCGTTACCTCCTGGAAAGAGTGCATCCCCAATAAAAATCATTTCGTCGATGGTGATCCCTAAATAATCGCGCAGCTTTCTGATCCCGTAGGCCTTATCAATTCCTGGTTTGGTGACATCGATGGATGTCGCCCCTCCCAGGTTGACCGAGAAGCCTGCCAGGTCTTTATCGAGCTCGACTTTCATCTTTTTACGCTTGGAAAAGTCCGGATCCCATTTTTCCTTTGCTTCAAGCGGTGCAGACTGCCCAAGTGCGGAAAAGGTAATCTGGCTGCCACGATCTTCTATCTGGTCTCCCCAGAGCTTATCAAAGGTAATGCCGCTCTGCTCGACTGCACGGTGCAGCGAGCTAATTACCTTAGCCTTCTCTTCGTCGGTGAAATCCTCGGAGTAAATCTTCTTCCATTCGGATGTAAACTGATAGAATTTGGTGCCGCATGTCGGGAGAAGCGAGAGGTTCTCCCGTGTATCGTCCTGTGGCAAATTCGACAGAACCTGCTTGTCAAACTGCGGCCAGTCGCCGCCTGAGATGACGGCGACTTTCACCACTGTCAACAAATCATGCAGCAAATCCGCCATTTGCGGGTCTAGTGCGGACTTGCTTTTAGCGAGGGTTCCATCCAAATCAAAAACAATCAACCTCTTCATCAAACGTTCGGGCCCCATTTCCAGTTTCTAATTTCTGGTAGATCTTGGCCGTGCTTATCGATATAGATCTTGTGTTCGATGAGTTTGTCCTTCATTGTCTGCTTGAGATAAGCGCCGCGTGCACCTAATCCCGGCACACGATCTACCACGTCCTGCACTAAATGAAATCTGTCCAGATCGTTCTGTACTCGCATATCGAATGGTGTCGTGATCGTCCCTTCTTCTTTGTATCCACGGACGTGCAAGTTTCGGTTTGCCCGTTGGTAGGTCAATCGATGGATCAGCCAAGGATAACCGTGAAAGGCGAAGACAATATGCTTATCCCGAGTGAACAGCGAATCGTAATCCGCCTCGCTCAGGCCGTGTGGATGTTCACTAGCAGATTCGAGCTTCATGAGGTCAACAACGTTCACGACGCGCACCTTGAGATCAGGCAAATGCGACCTTAATATCGAAACGGCTGCCATGATCTCGAGTGTCGGGGTATCGCCGCAGCACGCCATCACGACATCCGGTTCAGCCGAATCCTGGTCGTTGCTCGCCCATTGCCAAATTCCTATTCCTTCCGTGCAGTGAACGATGGCCTGTTCCATCGTGAGCCACTGCGGAAGCGCATGCTTCCCGGCGACCACGACATTTACGTAGTCTCGGCTGCAAAGGCAGTGATCTATGACCGACAGCAAACAGTTGGCGTCCGCTGGCAGATAACAGCGAACTATATCGGCTTTCTTATTGATAACATGGTCGAGAAATCCTGGATCCTGATGGGTAAATCCATTGTGGTCCTGCTGCCACACATGAGATGCAAGGAGATAGTTCAAGGACGATATGCTTCGGCGCCACGGCAGCTCCTTCGTCACTTTCAGCCATTTGGCATGCTGGCTGAACATCGAGTCGATTATTCGGATAAACGCCTCGTAACTGTTGAAGATGCCGTGCCGACCAGTTAATAGGTAGCCTTCCAGCCATCCCTCGCATTGATGCTCACTGAGCATGGAGTCGAGTACGCTTCCGGATTGTGCCAAGAACTCGTCAGTTTCGTACTCCTTAGCGTCCCACTGTCGACCTGTTGTCTCAAAGATCGCTCCTAACAGATTGGAGAGGGTCTCGTCGGGGCCAAACACTCGGAAGTTCCGATTAACTTGGTTTTCCTTGGCAATATCGCGCAGGAACTGTCCGAGAACCAGTGTGTCCTGCCCGTTAACAGACCCGGGAAACGGTACGGTGACGGCATAGTTTCTAAAGTCCGGCATGCGGAGATCGCGCAGCAAAATTCCGCCATTCGCGTGCGGATTCGCGCCCATCCGCCGGTCGCCTTTCGGGGCAAGCTCTCGAAGGTCGCTACGAAGGGTCCCAAACTCGTCGAAAAGCTCCTCCGCCTTGTAGCTCTTCATCCAGTTTTCCAGGATACGCACATGATCGGGATGGCCTTCGTCGACCAGAAGCGGCACCTGGTGCGATCGAAAACTCCCTTCAATCTGCAAACCATCGACAATCTTTGGCCCGGTCCAGCCCTTGAGTGTTTTGAGGACGATCATCGGCCAGCGCGGACGAGTCAGATCGTTTCCTTCACGCGCACGCTTTTGTATCTGCTTGATTTCTTGAATAACGACTTCCACTGTCGCCGCCATAAGAGCGTGCATCGATTCCGAGTCGGAACCTTCGACGACATACGGTGTCCAGCCGTTGCCCCTTAAATACTGCTCCAGTTCGTCTGGCTCGATACGGGCCAAAACGGTAGGATTGCTAATCTTAAAGCCATTGAGGTGCAAGATCGGCAGCACAGCGCCATCCGTCTTCGGATCAAGAAGTTTGTTTGATTGCCATGAGGTTGCGAGCGGTCCGGTCTCTGCCTCTCCGTCGCCAACCACACAGGCGACGATAAGCTCGGGATTATCAAAAGCAGCGCCAAAGGCATGGCTTAAAGAATAGCCTAGCTCACCACCTTCGTGAATAGATCCTGGCGTGGTCGGTGCGACATGACTGGATATTCCGCCGGGGAAGGAGAACTGTGTGAACAGTCTTTTCATTCCTTCTTCGTCCATGGTAACGTTCGGATAGATCTCGCTGTAAGTGCCTTCGAGATAGGTATTGCCAACAAGTGCTGCGCCGCCGTGTCCAGGCCCGGCAACATAGAACATGTCCAAGTCATACTTTTTAATGACACGGTTTAGGTGGACGTAGATGAAATTTTGGCCTGGAACGGTGCCCCAATGGCCGACTACGAGCGGTTTGACATGTTCGAGAGTTAAAGGCACCCTCAAAAGAGGATTGTCATAGAGATAGATTTGGCCAACCGAAATGTAGTTCGCTGCACGCCAGTAAGCGTCTATCAGGTCGAGTTCCTGTTTATCGAGGATTCCGTACCCCGTTGGGAGTCCCTCACCGAAGGCGCTTGTCGCCGCCTGATTGTCGTTGATCATTATGGGTGTGGTCATTCTCTGCTCATTCCTACAAATTTGGGCTCGGGAATCTATGTACGAGATCCCATTTCCATACCTAAAATGATCTCAGCGAGAAACCACTTTTAAGAAAATTAGCTAATAAAATTAGCTTTGGTAAATTAACGCCTGTCTAAATCGTGACTCTGCAGCGTCAACTGACCGGTGCTTGCAAGGATTTCACGGGCTTGAGACACTTCGCCGGCACCTGCGTGAACAACAACCAGAAATTCACCTGCCTGAAGCCGTTCCTGATATTTCAGTGCCTGATCCTTGGGAATACCTGCAGCGATCAACGCACTCACGAGCGCACCGATTCCTGCTCCGGCGACTCCGCCAGCCAGAAATCCGGCAATTGGCCCGAGGATCCAAAGGCCGCCGACGATTGGAAGGACAAAAAAGCCCATGGCACCGAAAAGTAAACCGAAAATTCCGCCAAACCAAGCACCTTCGCCAGCTCCTGTTAAGGCAGCATCACCAGGACGATAAAATCCTTGAATATCTTCGCGCGACTCGAAATCACGTCCGATAATCGAAATGGTGTTGACCGGCACGCCATCGTGCGCCAGCAGTCGTACTGCAGCTTCCGCATCAGAATGGTTCTTATACGTTGCAACAACGGCCTGACTAAAAGTGGCGGCAGGCGCTTCCGAAAGGTGTGTGCTCATGACTTTTCCTATCCTTTACTTATCAATAACGTTGGAATCAACCGTCGATAACCGTGGAAAGGCGTACATATTACGCCGAATCGTTCACTTGAAAACTTACTGTAATCTTGTGGCAGGCTAGCCTATCTTTCTTTGATGCGTTAGCCGTCCTAACTGTAGGTACCCGGCAAAACTAGCGGTGAAACAACCTTAGCGAGCGGAAAATCCACACGATTACGAGCAAATATTCTCATTTTTATGATATTGAAGGGCCAATTAGAATCTAATCCCCTGAATTAGCACCTTCCCTCCAGTTTGCTTCCGTCAAAACCAATAATTCAAATCGAATAGGCACCTCAAAACGAGTGACAACCGCGCACACAGCGCCGCCAATCAGCCGGAGACGGTATTGGCTGAATGTCACTTTGATTTGCACATCCGGTAGTGCGAGGGGCTAGGAGGTTCCCGATCGATGCTAGGTCTGTCAAACATTTTAGGCAAAGAAACTGTCGTCGGTATTGATATTGGAAGCCGCTGGATGAAGGTCGCCTTCGTCGAGAACGCCGGACAGGGTTGCTGGAAGGTGCTAAACGTTGCGATGATTCCAACGCCAGAAGGCGGCGTCAAGGATGGCAATGTTATCGACAAGGTTGGAGTTGCTAACGCGCTTCGCGAGTTGCTGAGGAAGGCGAACCTGAGCCATGCAACTGGCGCCGTGGCCGCCATTTCCGGTGCAGGAGTCATTGTTCGTCACGCAGTGATGCCGAAAATCTCCGAAGCCTCCCTCCGAAAATCAATTCGCTACGAGGCCGCGAAGTATATCTCTTCGTCGGTCGAAGACTCGGTCATCGAGTTCGAAATTTTGGGAGCGGTGCCAAATGAGCCGGACAAAATGTACGTCACTTTGGTCGCGGCACCCAACGAAATGGTCAATTCCAGGCTTGAGACGCTTGATATAGCCGGTATCGAGGCAGTTTCAATCGACGTCGAAGCATTCGCATTACAGCGCGTACTGCTCGAGTGCTATGCCAATCGGTCCCAAGACAACGAAACAATTGCGATATTAGACATCGGGTCGGTCAAAACGGATGTCAACATCGTCGCCAACGGCCAATTTGCTCTGACTCGAAACATCCCCATCGCAGGTGACAACTTTACAAATGCAGTCAAATTGGCGAAAAAATGCGACTGGAATACGGCTGAAGAGCTCAAAAAGCAAATCGACATGGGCGTTCTACTTAAAACCGATGCCGATCCAGAGAGCGCGGCGCTCGCTAAGGTCGTCCAGCCGGTGATCGACGAGCTTCTGCGTGAGGTTCGACGTTCGACGAATTACTATCACACACAGGTAAGCGAGAAAGCTCTCCAAATTCCGGGTGTTGAAGAACCCCGCGAAGTGACTCGCCTCGTCGTCACTGGCGGAAGCGGATTACTTCTTGGCATTGACAAGTACATGGCTGCGCGTCTAGGCTCGACGGTAGAGATATGGAACGTGTTTGACAGCCCGTCCCTGATTTCGACTAGTCTCCCTGCTGAATACTTGGCGGCAAATCACTCTGTACTCGCCCTCAGTGTGAGTCTCGCCTTGAAAGAGACGGTCGTCACGCCGGCGAAAAAGAAGCCGGAATCGAAACCAGTTCTCACTTTGCAAACGGAAGAGATTGACTCGCTGGCTGAGGCCGCCTGAGCACCAATTCGAAACTATCTAGGTACAAAAAAATGCCCTCGATCAATATGATTGCCGCAAGGCGCGCTGAAAAACATCGGTCAGAGATTAGAACTAAGAACATTATCCTAGGGATAGTGATTGAAGCAGGTCTTTTCCTGGTTGCCCTATCCTTTATGGTGGTTCAACTGGTGACATCACAAAGCCAAATTGGCGGCTTAAACGATCAGATTAATAAACTCAAACCACAGGTCGCACAGATTCAATCGCTCGAACGAGAAACGGCTGGTCTGCAGCCAAAGCTTATCGCACTGACTAGCGCTCGCGACAACACCCTCTATTGGTATACGGCGATTGAGAATGTTACCAATAGCCTGTCGAGCTCCACTTGGTTGGCCAATCTGAGTACATCCGGTGATCCAACTGGCGGGAGCGCCACTGCGTCGCCAACGGCGGTAACACCGCCAGCACAGATGCTGATCGCCGGTACTTCGCTTAATCAGGCCGACGTCGGTCTCACCATGTTGAGCTTGAACCAGTATCCGCACTTTGACCATGTAACCCTCAACTTTGTTCAACAGGGCCAAGCTCCTGGAAGCAAGATATCGACCATCGTCCCGTATCAGTTCCAAATAGCGCTGCAGATGCATTCGACAGCGCCACCTAAGGATTCATCGAAAACCACAGGAAACGACAATGTACAAAAATCTTAATCCAGCGGTCGCATCAGGAACCGGACTGACGTTCGATACGAGGCCGCGTCGAAGCGCAGCCGAGCGTTCGAAAACGGTAACGATGGTTTTGTTGATAATAGCAGCACTGGTCTTTGTAGTCGGTTCAGGTATTGTCTACCTCCTTTATACTGAGATCGCCCGTGTCCAGTTGGAAGTTATCAACCTGCAGGCGCAGGCTGGCACCAGCGCCCAGATCACAAAGCGATACAATACGACACTGCTTGGTTACAACGACACAGTCTCGCAGCTTCAGTTTTTAGAGAATTCAGAGCCGGTACAGCAGTACGTCCCAACACTGCTGCAGCAACTACAAACGTTGGCCCAAGCAACACACCTTGACGTTATATCCGTTAAGCCTGGTGAGCTTTCGTCCCTTACCGCCAAGCCGGCAACGACAGCATCGATCCCGCCGCCATCTACCGGTTCGACGTCAGATTCGGCTCCGACGCAAACGACTAAGAAGGCTGCCCCACCTCCCTACGACATTCAGCCAATAACGTTGACTGTGTCGGGCACCTATCCCGAGGTGATGTCCTTCATCTACCAGATGCCGCACTTTCCGAAGATTTTGTGTCTCAAAGGCGTCCAGTTTACGCCAAAGCCGAATGGACCGGCAGTGCCCGGTGCGGCTCCGACAGAGCCCTCACTTTCAGCGGTTCTGCAGATCGATGCTTATGTATTCGATCCATCGGCAGATGTATCGACATCAGTGAGCGCAACACCAGCACTCGGCACCATCTCCGCTGAGCACGCTTCAGTCGACGAAGTGGAGAACGATGCGAATGGCTCCAAATCTTCCAGCGGCCAGCCGACCGTCCCATCTGCCGGTTACGATGCTCCAGTGCAGATTCCTGGTCAGACAAAGTAAGGCGTAAAGTAAATGAGCAAGGTTCAATTCTATTTCGACAAAAAGCAACTGCCTCAGGTCATTGGGCTTGGCCTCTTGTCAGCAGGTATGTTTGGCTATTTTTCGGTGAAGATCCTGACACCACCGCCTCCAGAAGCGGCAGCGGCGGCGACAGTTAATACTGCGACTGTGAAAGATATCCCGGTGATGTCTCCGGCCGAAATCGAAGTAGCATCGCTGACGAATGGGACTGCACCGTCTCCCGTCATGCACGATCCGTTTACTCCGCTGCCGACACCGTCAAGCCCGCCGGTTCCCGCTCTGAATCCACTGCCGAAACCAGCCGCGTTCGACGATACGCTAGGGCATCTTAACCCGCTCCAGCCGATGCCGTCAGACGGTGAAATCAGGCCCTTGAGTGGTCTATCGCCTGCGCCATTCGCTGCACCACCAGTCATTCCAACCACGAAATGGGTTGTCACAGGCGTAATTGTTGGCCCAGGCTCTCGCCCAGAGTTGGCGGTGCTGCGGGACGGAGATGCGAGAAGAATCGTGGCGCTTGGCAGCATGGTTGACGACCAGTTCCGGTTGGTCGGCATCAGTCGTGAAGGCGCGACCCTGCGTGCTGAGGGGCACAACATTCAGCTCAAACTTGGGGGCGATGAGCCTGCCGATAACGGTATTTCTACTGGGTCATCCAGTACCGGGCTTGGTTTACCGAATATCTCATTAAGCAGCAGCGCGGAGTCGCCAGCAAGTACTGCTGGTTCGCCACAAACCATGGAGACTGGCGGTACTGGCCAAGACAATCTGTCAAACTCTGTCGTCGTGCCATCGACCGCTGCTAACTAATATACAAAGCTAAACGTTATCTTTTAACCGACCGTCAGGAGAAGACTATGTCGTTCGAAATTCAAAAAGGCAAAAAGCCTCGCTCGCAGAGCCGATCCGCGAAGATCATATTGGTGACTACGGCACTTTGTGGGCTGACCTGCGTCCAAACTGAAGGTGCTCCGGCGGCTGTTCATCATCCGTTGCCAATTAGGACTGAAGCCGGTAAGTCGTGGTATGCACACCGCTCCATTTGGGCGATCAAGTGGGCGGCAGCGCATCCTGCTGAGGAAGCCGCCTATCAGGCACGCATGGCCGCTCTTTGGCGAGCAAGCCTCTCTCGTAATAGCAGGCACCCAGCAAAGCCGTCGGTAACCGCTTCTAAACCGGCCCCGAATGACTACTCGTCGCCCCGGATCAGCGCTGCAGCCGTGTTGGCACGAACGCCAGAATCGTCACGACCGACACCGCCGGTAGTCCTTGCATCGACTACGCCAACGGCCGCTCCAGCACCGATAACTAGCACCGTCCCGGTACATTCAGCACCTACATTAGTGGCTGCACAAGTAGCCAAACCGGCACCAGGAGCCGCCATTGTCCAGCCTGTTGCAACCCAGCCAGCAGCGCAAACCCATACCGAACAGTCGCATCGTGCAGCGGGCACACTCGAGGAGAACAACGGCGATGTCACTCTCGACTTTGTTGCAGCAGACATTAACGATGTTCTCAAGGCTCTTGCGGTCGAGACCGGTGTAAACATCGTTTCAAGCACCGATGTCAAAGGAACTATTACCGTTTCGTTAGCCCATGTGTCACTCGAAGAAGCTCTTGACATGGTGACGCGGCTATCGGGATACCAGTATGCAAAGATCGGATCGACCTATGTAGTCGGCACCGAAAAGGGAATTGCGGCAATTTCAGATAACGGGTCGGACGAAACCACGGTTACCGATATCGTTACTTTTAACTACGTTTCGTACAGTAATATATCGAGTGCACTGGCATTGCGCTTTCCGGACTTAAAAATTGCCGATGGAAGCTCAATCAATGGTGTACAAGATGGTGCTGAGTACAAGGCCATTTTGCTTTCTGGAGATCCCACCGAAGTCGCTCAGGCACGTGACCTCATTACGCAGCTCGATACATCCGTTGGTGCCAATGTCGCGCAGCAAAATACAGTTGTCTACAAAGTGGAATATGCAAATGTTCCAGACCTGATCAACATTTTGGGATCGCTCGTGCCAAGTGTCACTGTGACCCCTGGACCTAAGCAAGGTTTTAACACGAAAGCACCTTCCGCTGCGGCAGCGGCGACCAGCAGCGGTGCTTCCGGCGAGGGCTCTTCTGGCAGTGGCGGCTCGAGCGCCGGCGCAACAGGTGCGTCCCAGTCGAGCTCAACAGGACCTAATCTGCTTTTGCTCACCGGAACCAATGCGGACATTGCGAAAGCACAGCAGATACTAGCAGAAGTCGACGTCCAGCCAGCCCAGATCGATTTCGAGACAAAAGTGACCGAAATAGATGTCAATAAAATACATGGCCTGGGTCTAAACTGGGACTTTAACGGAGCGACAACCCGTATCGGTGAAGAAACCGACAATATCGCGAACCCTCCTGCTACCCTTGGCGATAACAATCAGACCAACCTGCTGAGCTTTGGCGCGATAGGACGGACTGCGGTCTCGGATCTCGCGACGATTACGCTCGATGCGATGATAAATGACAACGATGCGAAGCTGCTGGCCGATCCGAATATCTCGGCGATCGATGGTCAACCTGCCCAGGTGTTCATCGGCAACACAGTGAATTATGTCGAGTCGATCACCCAGACAACGACCGGTCAAAACATTACGACAGCAAGCGTCCAGGTCGGGGTTATCCTTCGAGTGACCGGCAAAGTCGGTGCAGATGGCTACATCACTCTGAACATTCACCCCGAAGTCAGTGAGATCACAAGCTACCTAACAGTTCCTGGCGGTGGATCACTTCCGGAAGTTGCCAGCCGCTATGCCGATACCACGATCCGTGTAAAGAACGGCGAGACGATTGCGATCGGCGGGCTGATCCAGGAAAACGATACGACAACTGTCAATAAGGTGCCGGGCCTCGGAGATCTTCCATTCTTTGGCAAGCTCTTTCAGGACGACCAAACAAATCGGCAGAGAACGGAAGTTGTGTTCCTCTTGACTACTCGAATTGCGAGCTAAAGTCACTCGGCACATCAGGAAAGTCTTATGCAATCCGCCAGCACTGTCGGAGATATCTTTGTAACAACTGGGCTCATCACACAAGAGCAGCTTCAGCTTGCAATTGACAAGCAAATGCAGCTCAAAACACCCGAGAAGATCGGGAACGTGCTTGTCTCGATGGGACTGATCACCGAGCGCGACCAGGTGCGCTGCCTAGGTGAACAATGGAGCGTTCCGTACATTGATCTCACGGATGTGACAATTGAGCCTGGTGTCTTGCGTAAGGTTACGCAGGAGCTGGCAAGACGGTTTAAGGTTATCCCGGTTGAGATCAAAGCCGGGAAACTTCTCCTCGCAATGAAGAATCCTCTGGATATCTTCGCAATCGACGAAATACGGCTGATAACCGGCATGGAAGTCGAGCCGATGATCGCCACGGAAGAGGATATCCTCAATGCGATTGGAAGCAATTACCGCGAAGAATTCAACTCGATTAAAGCCGTTTCCGAGGCCGTCAAAGACCTCGAAGAAGCCAATATCACAATTACGGAAGAGGAAGGCGAAGACGGATTCTCCATTGAACAGCTCAAAGAGCTATCGGGAGAAGCGCCGGTTGTTCGACTCTCCAACCTGATCATATCCCGCGCGGTGACCGACAAGGCCAGTGATATTCACATCGAACCGGCCAAGGAAACGCTCCGGATTCGCTACCGTGTGGACGGAATTTTGCACGACGGGATGGTGCTGCCAAAGCGAGCGCAGGCATCACTCATATCGCGCTTCAAAATTATGGCCGACATGGATATCGCCGAAAAACGCTCCCCGCAGGACGGACGTATCTCTGCGACAGTTGATGGGAGACCCTACGACTTCCGTGTCTCCACACTTCCCGCCGTCTTCGGCGAAAAGATCGTCATGCGCGTCCTCGACAAGGCGAACATCGGAGTCGGTCTTTCGAAACTTGGATTGCTTCCCCATACGTTCGACCTCTTCGAATCGATGATCAGTCGAACATACGGAATTATTCTCGTGACCGGCCCAACTGGAAGCGGCAAGTCGACAACTCTTTACTCTGTCCTCGCGAAGCTCAACAGCGCTGAGAAGAATATTTTGACTGTCGAAGACCCAGTCGAATACGAGCTGCCCGGCATCACTCAAGCAATGGTCAACACAAAAGCAAATATGACCTTCGCATCGGCCTTGCGGTCTTTCTTAAGACAAGACCCAAATATCATCATGGTTGGCGAAATTCGGGATGCTGAGACGGCACTGATCGCTATCGAAGCCGCTTTGACCGGACACCTTGTGCTGTCGACACTGCACACCAACGATGCTCCTGGGGCAGTCGCTCGTCTGCTCGATATGGGTGTCGAATCTTTCCTAATAGCCTCATCCGTCGCCGGTGTTCTCGCGCAGCGACTCCTCAGAACTGTCTGCGCAAAGTGCAAAGAGCCCTACACGCCTCCGCGTGATGCCATAAAGCGGCTTGGCATGAACCTCGACCTTCTGGACAAGACAGACGTCACATTTTTCCGCGGCCGCGGATGCGACCACTGCAACGGCACCGGTTACAAAGGCCGCGTCGGAGTCTATGAGTTAATGCCCGTCACCGAAAAAGTGCGTGAGCTGATACTCGCTCGGGCATCATCTTACGCGATTCGTGAAGCGGCGATTGAAGCAGGTATGCGGACACTCAAGGATGATGCGATGGAAAAGATATTACTGGGAATGACCACTTTGGAAGAATCTCTCCGAGTCATCTATGCGGGTTAATAATTCTTAGGAGGAACATATTGTGTTAACCGTTGACGCCATTGACCGCTCAAAATATTCCGGTAAGAAAATGTCGATTGATGAGATCGTCGCTGAAGCGGGCGATCTTGCCGCTTTGCCACAGGTGATCTTAAAGCTAATCGACCTGACCGCCGACCCAAAGGTCAGTGCGGCAGACGTTGAAAAGGTCATCCAGACAGATCAAGGCACAACTGCCCGCGTTTTGACATTGGCAAACTCTTCCTACTACGGCTTGCCGCGCCGGATTTCGTCGGTAAAGGACGCTGTCGTATTCCTCGGTTTCAAATCGGTGCGTAGCCTGGCAATGCAGGTGACAGCGTTTAATATGTTTCTTGGCAAGAGCGACGAAGCTTCCTTGGCCCGACGAGACCTATGGCGTCACTCTCTCTATACAGGCCTTTGCTCACGGGTTATATGCAAGTGGCTGCGACCGGAAGACGCCAAAATAGTTGACAGCGAAGAGGCGTTTACTGCGTCGCTCTTACATGACATGGGAAAGATGGCACTCGAAAGCGCGATGCCAGAGCAGCACACGAACGCAATTGCCGCAGCTGCTGCATCGGGTCTTCGTTTCCACCAGATTGAGCAAAACTACTTTCCTTATAATCACTCAATTGTCGGCAGCGTTATGGCGGAACGATGGTCGCTTCCGGAGTCGCTTTGCGATACGGTATTGAACCATCATCACCCGCTGGACGCACAGGTCAACCCATCACTCACGGCTGTTGTTGCCCTTGCAAATGAAATATCGCAAGGACTACACAATCCAGTCGCCAGTTCAGATGCCGAAGCAACCGAGGAGGAATCGGTCAACGAAGCGGCGACGATTCTCAAATTTAGCCCTGAAGTAATACGCGGCCTCAATGATGCCTGCAAGCTTGAGATGGACAAGGGCATTGCCCTTAGTTCTTCGTAGATTGATACCGGAGAGATAATTATGCCAAGTCCTTTTAACGATCCCGATGATTTACTGCAGCCACTTACACTTGTTACCGACGCACCGAAAGCGGAAACAACAGAGCCGAAAACGGAGGAAGACTTCTTCACTAAACAAGTTGCTGAAGCTGCCGACGCTATGGATCTGCTTATCAAAGCGCGAAAGGATGCCGAGGAAAAAGAGGCCAATTCGCAGCAAGTATTTGCAGCGCTTGGTGATGCTCAGGCTCCTCCAAAGCTAGCTCTGCTACAGATGGAGCGAGAGGCAGAGGATAACGTCAAGAAGCACACTCTTGGAAAAGGCATTTCGATGGCGCTAACGGTTGCCGGTTCGGCGACGGACGAGGAGTCGCCAGCCCCGATGTCTTTAAGAGGTGAAGGCATTGCATCGCTTGCAGACGCTACGAACGATCCGGATGCACCGGTGCTCACCAAGACGTGGGAACGACCGGAACCAGTTGCAAAGCCTAAGAACGATGCGGATCTCGATGATATTGATGGCTCCGAGCCAGCAGTAGCTAAGCATACGGAAGCAGACGGTCTCATTAGTTTGAAGACGCTGCATATTGACGAACTATTGAAGATGTGCGTCGAGGCAAAAGCGTCGGATCTCCATATCACCGTCGGCCTACCCCCAATGATTCGCTTGGACGGCGCGGTGATACCACTGCCATGTGAGATTGTCACCCCACGCGATGCGCAGAGACTGATCTTTGATGTTCTCAACGAAGACCGTATCCAGAAATTTGAAAGAACCAAGGAGTTAGACTTTTCCTACGGAGTCGCCAATGTCGGCCGGTTTCGTTTCAACGTCTACCGCCAGCGAGGAAGTGTGGCGTGCGCGATGCGCTCCATCCCCGGCAAGATCCCATCGTTAGACAGCTTGAGGCTGCCGCCGATACTGAGACAACTCACCCATAAGCATTCTGGCTTGATCCTAGTGACAGGCCCGACCGGCTCCGGTAAATCGACAACGATTGCGTCGATGATTGATGTCATAAATACTGAAAAAGAAGAACACATTATGACGATCGAGGATCCGATCGAATACCTTCACGCGCACAAACGATGCATGATCAATCAACGCGAACTTGGAACCGACACTGACTCGTTCACCAACGCCTTGAAGGCCGTTCTTCGAGAAGACCCTGATGTTATTCTGGTCGGCGAAATGCGGGATCTGGAAACGATTTCTGCTGCGATCACACTGGCGGAAACCGGACACTTGGTCTTTGGAACTCTGCACACCCGCTCGGCACCGGCGACTATCGACCGAATTGTCGATGTTTTCCCGTCCCATCAACAAGACCAGATTAGAACGCAGCTTTCAACATCGCTTGAAGCCGTTATCGCACAGCAGCTCTTGCCAAAGGTCGGTGGTGGACGTGTCGCGGCAATCGAAATCATGGTCGCGACAAGCGCGCTGCGAAACTTGATCCGGGAAGGCAAAACATACCAGATCTATAGCGTTATTGAAACAGGACAGCAGCATGGCATGCAGGCGATGGATCGCGTCCTCGCCGACCTTGTAAAGAGCGGTATTGTCACGCTTGCAGAAGCTCAGCCTCGCGCGGTCGATCCGCAGAATTTTGACCGTCTGCTGCAAATGCTTTAGGCTTTAACTGTACAAAAAATCAATATAGTATGAAAAGTGTGAATTTCAGGTTAAGAAGAGGCTAAAAACAGCGAAATGTGAAAAATTTGATTTGCATTCCCGCCGCCTGTATGTTATACTTGGACTTACTTAGCTAACGAGTGTTCAGATTTGATTCTTGACGTTAGTTGTCGGCCAGTTCTAAAGTATATATTGGGAGGCAGCAGGCAAGTCAATGCTACAGGGAAAGGTTAAGTGGTTCAGTGACGCCAAAGGATATGGCTTCATTGAAGTGGACGGGCGTAAAGATGTCTTTGTCCATTATTCGGCAATACAGAAACAAGGATACAAAACTCTTGCCGAAGGTGAAATCGTAGAGTTCGAAATAGAAGACGGACAAAAAGGTCCCCAGGCCTCGCAAGTCGCTATTTCTGGTTCCACTTCCGCAGAAACGGTTACTGACAACGCAGTTACCGCCGAAGCTTGATCATTCAATTCATAGCATCTCTTATCATTTAGTGTAAGGAATGCCAACTGTCTCATATTTATGGCGTCTACCTACTGGTGCTGACTCCGCAATAAGCTCTCCGGCCACACCGTTCATTCGAAATGGGGTGGCCTTATTTTATTGCGATAAGTGATCTTGCTGTGATGCCCGCGTAGCGTTCAAACCAGATGCCCGAGTTTGCCCTTTAGGGTTCTCCCCGTACTGCTGAACCGTAAGCTCGGCGGATGCCGAGCTACTGTTGTAGTACGAAAAGTTGGCTTGAACCGCTCCGCTGAAATGGACAAGAGCCAATTCAACGCACATCAGTATCAGCAGACCGGATTTCATTTTGCTATTTCGGTATTTCATCATGCAAGACTATTGGTGAGCATTCGGTCTAACCCTTCTCAATCTCCCGAATCACAAATTCAGCGGTTGAGTTGAAGTAACCATTCGGGGTAGTGTGGTCCAAAAACGCTTGGTACTCGTCGATTGCTTCTTTTGCTATAGCAGGA
>Ga0116229_10007773_pt1 | contig 16827 bp, 11 predicted proteins | sample S1TSphgellanicum_3_FD_87313 | JGI IMG/M metagenome (GOLD analysis project Ga0116229, IMG submission 87313) | Host-associated microbial communities from peat moss isolated from Minnesota, USA - S1T2_Fc - Sphagnum magellanicum MG | ecosystem: Host-associated > Plants > Peat moss > Unclassified...
TAGAACTTAGGCCTACCTTTTTAAATGGTTGTTTAATTTGAAATTATATATATATATATATATATATATATATATATATATATATATTTAAAAATTTTAAAAATAATAATATATAAGGTATATATTAAAAAATTTATAAAAATATTTCATTTTTAAATTTTTTTATATATACTTTACATATTTATATTTTTAAAATTTATATATATATATATATATATATATATATATATATATATATATATATAATTTCAAATTAAACAACCATTTAAAAAGGTAGGCCTAAGTTCTATTAACATGTGTGGACCCATATTTCTACCATTTTGGTAGAATGTCATTTTGTAATTACAAGTTTTGTCCTATGGATGTCAAAAGGTGTTCATGATTCATTTTTTGGTGGTTAATTGGCAACCAAAACATATTATGATTAGATTATTTGAAATCATAAACAGTTATGGACAGTCTTTCGACAAATTTAACTAAGTTATTGGAAAAATATGATTTCAAAAAAATATATGAATGGTGAAAGGTATAACCTAAATATTATGATTATTATTTTTAAATCAATTATAAGTTGTAACATTTTGGGTTTGGAAGAAAATTTCCAAGCTACTTGTTTTGATCATGGATTTTTAAAGCTTATAATTATGTTACAAAGCATGAATGTTTTTTGTAGAGACTTGAAATATGTATTTATCAAGGCTGCATAAAATGATTTACAAAAATGTATAAGTTGGCCCAAAAAATCAAGAAAGGCAAACAAGAATGGAATAAAGTTTGTGTTCATTTTAACCTTATGTGAAGGACAATAAATATTCCAACAAACACAAAGTAAAAAATTTCAATTTGTAAAACACTTTTATAATTATTTTTTTTGAAATTCCTCATATATATATATATATATATATATATAAATTTTATATTTTATTTGACAAATTTGCTAACAAAATCATCATATTGTAGGAAGTTCTACAATTCAAAGATTGTATTTTGTTATAATAAACAAAATGTTGTGAAGATGGTCCCACCCAAGTTCCACCTCCTTTGACATGGCACATTTGCTAAATTATTGCTAAATGTTTTCCTCATTTTATATATGTTTAAACTTGAACTATGCAATGATGCATTACATTTTGCCATATCCATAAGTTTGAAATTGAAAGGAAAACCTAAAATTTCACCTTCATTTCAAAACCTTATGGTGTCATTCTTGAGTTGATTTGTTTGGTTTCCAAGATCAAAATGGAGGTTTGTTGTGTTTTAAATTGTTTTACCCCTTTTAAGGAAATATGAAGCAAGAAAATACTATAATTTGTTGTTTTCTTATGTTTAACCCTAGGTTTAAAAGTATTTGTTTAATATCTTCATTTGTTGGTTATGACACTACTAGAAAACATGGCACTTTTCTACTAGCAAATCTAATTTTAAAATACCCAATTTGACCAAGCGTTTAAAAGCCCATTCCATCATTTTGGACAAGTCAACTTTGACATGTCCACTGTGACTGGGGTGGTTATTTTACTAGCAAAGTATGGACCATTTCACTAGTCATTTTGACTAGTCAAATTTCTATTCATATGAAAAAAAATTGTGGCAAGTAAGTAGATAGGTAGGTCGTAAAAAGGAAGGCAAGTAGGTAGGTCATAAAAAGATAGGTGGTAGCCTACCTTAACCTACCCTATCCTATTTAACTTAACTTAATATATCCTACTTAGCCTACCCTACCTACCTTAGCCCCTTAAACATGTACATAGGTTATAATGTTAGGAATTGAACCTTTGACCTCCCCAATGATAAACCAAGTTCTTAACCAATGGACCACACCATCAAAAGGTCTTCAACCATTGTCAATTTTTTTATTTCACATGTTTGTTTCAACATTTTTCTAGAAGACTATGAGGTGTGAAGGTAGGTAGGTTATAAGAGATAGGTGGGTGGGTGGGTATGTAAGTACGTAATACATGTATGTAAGTACGTGTGTGTGTGTAGGTAGGTAGGTAGGTAAGTATGTAAGGAGGTAAATATGTAGGTAGGTAGGTAGTACATCTAAGTGGGTGGGTGGGTGAGTAGGTAGGAAGTTAATAGTAGATAAATTATAGGTAGGTGGATAAGTAGGTAGGTAGTACATTTAGGTGGGTGGGTGGGTGGGTAAATAATTAAATAATCAATATGTAGATAAGTTATAGGTGGGTGGATAAGCATGTAAGTAGGTAAGTAGGTATTACATCAAGGTAGGTGGGTGGGTTGGTAGGTAAATACTATATCTAGGTAAATGGGTGGGTAGGTAGGTAAGTTGTAAAATTATAAGTGGGAGGTAGGAGGGAGGTATGTACTAAGCATAAAATGTCTCATTTGACTAGAAAACATTGGTCATTTTGACTAATGATGTTTATTTCTTATGTTCAATTTAATTAGATGTTTGATTTGATTAAAACTCATTGACCATTTTGACTAGGGTTGTCTAACTTGACTAGATGTATGGTCAAATAAGTTATTTTAATCAACTTAATTAATCAAAAAATACATGCTTTGGGCCTCTAGTCAAAATGGACATGTGCATTAATAAAAAAGGACCAATTAGTTAACTTGAACCATTTGAAAAACCATGTTTTGTACTAGTGTGAGCTAAGTATGGCCATTTTTATATTGAAAAATATGATATAAAATCCTTATATCTTATGCTCTTAAAATGTTATCATCATTTGCACCCATGGGTTAAATTTCAAAGTATCATTGTCGATTAAAAAGTGGATGAAAATTACAGCTTGGATTTTTTTGAAATGATGGCAAGGACAAGTGAACCAACAAAAGAGCTAATTAGAAAAAAACTTTTGGTTTACAAGTGTTATCAAATGGATGTCAAAAATATCAAATGTTTTTCTCAATGGCAGGATAAGCATGAAACTATGTTTCAAGTTTTGGCATTTTAAATTTTAGGGATTGTTGAATCACAAATTGACATAAAAGAGATATTTTCTTTAATTGAAATATTTATTAGATTAAGGAAATGTCATTTACAATTAAACAATTTGGACAAATTGATTTTTGTGAACAAAAATTGGCCCAATGACTTCAAGGTTGGTTGTAAATATTTTTCTAACTTGGTAAAATTCATTGCAATAAATGCATATTTGCAAGAGGAATTGGAAATTTTGAAGGAGTTTTAAAAGGGATGAAGTTGTGGAGATATAACATTTTGGATTTTTAAAATATTGCAACTTTTTCATCATTTTTTAAAATATATATTTTTTAAGTTTTTTTTTTTTTGAGGTGTACTTTTTGTAATTGATGAATTTTTATATTTGGGTTGTGAAAATCAAATGATAAAACTAATTGTTATTACATTTGTGTAAATTGGCACTTTTGATAACAAACTTGTTATGAAAAAAATAATGGAAGCCATGGTTAGTTCTCACCATCCCCCAATTAAATATAAAAAATTTGAACTAGTTTTCATAAACCAACTTTAAAAACCAAAATTAACAATTCTATTTTTAAAATGGGAACTACCCAACATTAGTTACAACCCTAGAAAACCTTTGACATTTGTTTCATTAACAACCTTCTCGTTAACACAAGGTATCACCTTTGGCTTTCATTGGCCCAATGATTTCAATATTCATAACATTTTATTATAAATGGATGAACATTTCACTTTTTTTTGCATGGATAAAATGAAGGCATTTTTATTATCACGAAGGATGCTTATATTTGGTAAACACAAGAACCTGCATTGGTTATTGCAAATCATGTTGATTCATTCACACCTCGACCATTTTGGTAATCAACACCCTTTCATTGGTTACCTAGTCCATAGTAGGTAATTATAACATGTTGTCATGTTTTTCATCGTGTATTAAAAGTTAGGGTGACTACAATCAATTCCAATTCCTAATAAGTCCATGGGTGAACCCATCAAGACAAGTTCATGGGCAAATTTGTTAGGACAAACCTATGGACACATTAATAGAGCCCATGCGACCCAACACCCATTAATCCACCATTTCATTTTGCCCCATTTTGAGTTCAAGTGAATGAACCCCTATCACATGTCCAACAATTTTTGCCTAAATTAATTTGCATGCCTACTTACATCCACCCAACTATTTTGTACCTGCCTACTTCTTAAATACCACATATTTCCTCCCTACTTATTTATTTCTTTTGTTACATCTCCTTTTTCATACATCCTTCCCTCTTTTCACAACCAAGCTCCATAGCCATCCCAACCCCTCCACCCCCACCCCCAAATTTGTGAAGAGCTTTTTCACCATTCTTGCCAATTTCCTTCACCATTAGCATTGTCATATGTCCCCAAGTCCTATTCTCTTGTTTTGTTGCCACATTCTAGCAAGCTAACTCCTCCCCCCCCTCTTCACTTAAGTTCCCTTTTTATTTTGTCGTTGCACATGGCAAGGGTTTAAAAAAAACAAGGCAAGGACAAATAGGCCAAGCATGGTTTTCTTTTTCTTTTGTTTATTTTCCCCATTTGTCTTTTAGTAATTCTTTTTCTCTTTTTTTTTCTTCTTCTTTTCATATTATCCTTGATAATTTTTTCTTCTTTTGTTTTCAATAGGAACTAGGGTGATAACATGGGACCCAAAGCATTGGAAGCACAAACCATCAAAAGCAATCTGGCTCAAGGCAATGGAGGTATACCATGACTAAGAAATGATTCATGGCCAAAGTAAGTTTACAAAAAAATCTTATAATTTTTATTTCAAAAGTTTCACATTGTCATGTCTTTTACAATAATTCTAATGATCTTTGTTTACATGGAATGGACTTCATGCCACCACATAAAAGGCTTTGTGGCGAAGGTGATCCACATTCAATTGATATGTCAACAATTCTTCACACTAATCCATGTATTAAAGGTGACTCAATTCCAAACATTTGCCATCAAGTGCATAACATTAGTGATGAAAATAATAGTTTTAGAAAGGGTTTTGCTTTCAAATCATAATAGTATTTATCATCTATGTTTATACATTGATGGATTAGTTCTGAATTCTTATACACTTTGTAAGATGACACATTTATGTACAATTTCTTTCCCTTTTGCAATCTAGGTGTATATATTAACATTTATTTGTAAATATAAATAATTATTGTTATTTGCATATCAATTATGAAAGTAATGCATTCATTTTCCCAACATCAATTACAAATACATATAACAAATGAAAGTATTGTAAAGACCTTTGCCATGCTAGATTGCAATTTGTAAAAAATGAAGGCATTGCGAACGTCCTTAGCATGTTAAATTAGAGTTTGTGAAAAATTGGAAGATATATTGTAATTATTTTGCCATTTTGCCATTTACAAGAAATGAAGGGTATTGCAATCCTTTAACCATTCTACCATTTTTATTACAATAAAAAAAGGGCATTTCATTCATTTTGCCATTTTGTCATTTGTAGTTAGAGTTTGTATTAAATTTTCCAATCTACCCATGGAATACATATCTACTTACCAATTCTGAAATAATATTATTAAATTATATCTCATCACAAAAAAATTGGTTAAAATATGTCATATTGACCCTATTTCACTAGTTATGAAGCATAAATTTTAAAAATCTAAAATCTAATTCATTACATAATGACATGATTGTAATTTAAGACATTACTTTGAAAATATTCAAATAAATATTATTAAGTTAAATTCTATGTTATGAAGCAAAAAAATATTTTTAAATATTTATAATTATGAAATCCAAGAAATGGAAACCCATTGAGGAAGATTTTCATTTGAGACTTAAAAACTAAAAATAAATGTAAGTTTAAAATGTAAAAATTAATTGGATTTTAATTTGGCATGTGAAATTGCATAATAAAATTTACATTATTACAAGTAAATACATTTTTTGAACTTACATTAAATTAAAAATTAAAATATTTTCCATTTGAAATTTGTATTCAAATATCTAAAATGAATGTAATTTCTTTACACTCAAATTTAAATTAATTAAGATGAATAGATAATAAAATATCATAATAATTTTTAAAATGTGAAATTACATAAATTATAATCTTCTAATTAAATATCTGAAATTGATTTCATTATTAAGTTATAAAATTATATAAGCACATTATAGTGTGCAAGATAGTAAATAATCATGATTATATATGTGTGATGGTAGTATTTGTCACAAGATGAATGTGTGGTTGGATGGTTCAAAAGTTGGTTAGGGCCAAGGAGGTGTTGGGTTCAATCCCTCTCCTGACATTGACTTACATAACTACATAGTGGCATTGGACACTTGTGTGATACATGCCAACATAATCAAATAAGACATGTCACTTTGACCATGGCACATATGACTATGTTGAGGTGTCTAATGGCATGGCGACAATGACATAAAAATTTTGTAATTTGTAATGCTTGAGAATTGAATTGGAGAATATACATGGTTGTAGGGTCGATGAGATCATGTGCATGTATAAGATTTAAAACCAATCTAGCAAGCATCATCATTTCCATCATTTTGTAAGTAGCTTTGTTGAATGAACATGGAAGGTTGAGCCAACCTTTATAATTAAAATCAACAACATAAAATTTATGTCAAGGTGTCTAATGGCATGGCAACAATGACATAAAACTTTGTACTTTGTAATGTTTGACAATTGAATTGGACAATATACATGGTCCTAGGGTCGATGAGATCATGTGCATGTATAAGATTTAAAACCAATTTAGCAAGCATCATCATTTCCATCACTTTGTAAGTAACTTTGTTGAATGAACATGGAAGGTTGAGCCAACCTTTATAATTAAAATCAACAACATAAAATTTTGTATTTTGTAATGTTTGACATTTGAATTGGAGAATATACATGGTCATCAAGTCCATAATTTCATGTGCATGTTTAAGATTTGAGAGCAATCTAACTACCATCATCATTTCTATCATTTCATAAAATAGCTTTGTTAAAATAACATGAAAGGTTGAGCCAAACATTCCTTTAAGATGATAACAACCAATATTTTCATTGGACCTTATGCCATTCTTGTAATCACCATTCAACATACCTCATTTCTCCTTCCACATTGGTTTGTTGTGTAATTGTAAATAATGACTTGCTTTCGTTATTGCTTTAATTATCTTCTTTCAATTGGTAACAAAAAATTCATTTAGTCTCTTGAATTGAAAACTCATGACATTGTAGCAAAATACTCATCTCCTTTTGCTTTTTACATGCACCAGAGGGACAACCTTGTCGTGATCCCAATTTTTTTATCAAGATTTCTTGGTTCTCACTTGTAGGATGTGGATGTGTGGCTTCTTGTTTCCCCTTGCCCTTGTTTCCAAACAATTCATGAAAAGTAATCATTGTTATTTTTTGCTAAAATTGTGATTGGATTCTTCAAGTTTATTAATAACGAATTTTATTTGGGAGACATTGCAACAATAAAAAAAGGATTAAAAATTGCATAAAAGATTCAACAATTTCTTGCTTGGATTAAGTTTTCTTGATCTTGACATTCTACTTGTTGCTATGGCACAACATTTTTTTTTTCATTGTGACTAAATCAACAAAACAAGGAAGCCAATGGCAATGAGCTCACAAAATTGAACATACCAAATTGAAAAAATAAAAAATTGCAACAAAAGAACGATTGTAGGGAAAGAAGATGACATAACACATACTAATTTGATCATTTTTATTAAAAAATTAATATATCACCAAAATTTGATGTAACATGAAAGCATTAACATAAGGCACCAAAAGCTAATGTTAACTTTATCACTCAAGCAAAACCTTGATATAACACCACCACCTACATGTCTGCCAACTCGGACATGGTGTTAACTAATGTGTAGATCTGAACATGAAAGTAAATAAATCATCACATGGTATCATCTCTATATCACCATTGCATCACTATGTGTGAATGATCCTTTAAGTGTTGTTTGTAAGTAAGTAGGGAAGGGAATGTAATTGACTACTATGTTAGCAAGTAAATAAGTAAGGGCACTTGGTGGTTGCTAGGTGGGGAGATGCATGTGGATGGTTAGCAAATAACCAACCACCAGGGTTAAGTTATAGGTCAGGAATATGATGGAAAAGTGTTTCCTGTTCACACAACATCCATCCTGCATGGTGTGTTGGTGGGTCCTGGTTCATTCTGGCCAACAAGAGATGCCTTCACACTCTATCTACTGAACCCAAAATGGTGGTGTTGTACATAAAGGTACCTTACTATGCCCCTTTGGATATAGAGATACTCTTGTTGGACAAGTGATTTTGTACTGGCTGCTGCTGCACAAAGTGCTTCCAAAATAGTGTTTTAAAATGGGTTTTGAAATTGCATAAAGCTTGCTTGCAAGATTTTTGCACTTCACTTCCCTCAAGAGATCATTCCCCAGATGTTTGGATTTTGTCCATCCTCATCAGCACTTGGATGACAAAAGGAACTTTCTTGTAAATCCCCTCCACCCCCTCTTCCCTGGGCCCTCCCCAGTGTTTTTAAAAAAATTCTTTTGAATTTTGAAAAAAGGTGAATTTTTTCTGAATAAAACACAGTTTACACTGGGGGGAAAAAAAATTTGTGCCAAAAAAATCATTGAGCCGCCTTATCAAGTGAAGATTTTGTATTCTGGATGTCTTGTTCACTCATACTATTGTAGCCCTGCTGATGGCACAAGTGTGAACCGGTCACCCAACTAAATTTTTTCCTTCCAAAATCATTTAATTGAATTTCCAATGACAAAAAAAACCTACTCAAAAAATCAATATCTTATGCACCTTAGCTCTAAAATTTTCCAAATCACCTTCATTAAATCCTACTCATTGACGGCTTTCTAACAATATCCAAAGTGCACCCAAATTCCAAGATAATATTTACATTTAATTCAAATGAATTTTCAGTGGGAAAAAATTGTTCAATATTCAATAGCTTCTTCACCCGAGGTTGAACATTCTGAAAATCAACTAGTGCACTCCTACTCACTCACTGAGGTTTTTCCAATGGCACCAAGAGGGCAGGCAGTAAGGAAATCTTTCCCCTTGGGCTTTACCCTACACTAATTATTTTAATAACCTAATCTAAGCAATTAGGGTTTAATCTATGATTATTGAAGGATTCTCAGAAAATATGATGCTACTATGGACTATAGGGTTTGTACACACAAGTACACACAGATCACAACTTCTGCAAAGTGGTTTGGTTGTGGTGTGCAAGCTATCCCATCTCCCTGAAACCTCTGAAAGCTATTATACCAACTCTGCTCGATCATCCTCTGTATGTAAGTTACTGAGAGTTCAGGCAGACTTGACAATGTGCGGTGCAGTATGAGTTGTACCCTGGTGCGGGAGGTGGTGGGGATCAGTGTTGTGCAGTCCAATGATTTTGTTAATAACTTCTGCTTTTGGTTCCCCTTTTTTTTATTCATTTTAGAAATTGGCGAACCTGCTTCAAGGTTTTTGCTTTTCTGACAATTTTTGAGAACCACACAACCTGTGGTCGTCATAGCTTTTTGAAATGTCTCAGAAAGCCAAAGAATTATGGGTTTGTGAAAAGAAATTCAAAGAACTAGCAGTTTTCATTAATTAAAGTAACCCACAGTTTAGGGTAGGTTCTTTGGCCCAGTTCTGTGATTCTTTTGAACCCCTGATAAGAGTCGAAATGTGATGAAACCCTGCCAACCATAAATTAACCACAGCACCCCAAAAAGGCCAAAACAAGGAACAAAATGGAAAGACCTATGTCCAAGAAGACAAATGAACCACCTAAGAGGCCAAACCACAAGGGGAACATCAAGTTCCCAGACCCCCTTCACTTGCAAGAAGCATATCGAATAAGGAAAGGGGAGGACCTCTTGAAAGGATGCCTAGCCTAGACAAACCCTCACCTACAGCAACAACACATCTCAAAATAAAGACTATCTACGCACATTGTAACACCACTAACACCCCTTTTGCCTATAAAATGCGCACAAAACTGAAAGAGTAGGGCCTCCAATGCCCTTCACTCCCCACACCATGTCGGCACATCAATGAAAAAAGTCATCTACCTATTGGTGAAGACGTTCAAAAACCTTTACAACTAGAGGGAGAAACATGTCCACTAGGATATATGTTTCTCCCTCTAGTTGTAAAGGTTTTTGAACGTCTTCATATGTTTTCGAAGCACTTTAATGAGCCTGGACCCAAAGTCTCTCAAAAACTCCCATCAAGGTCAAGTAAAAAACAACAAGATGATTTTGAAAATCTAGAAAGAGGGGGAAGCAACTATTGGGCCCCAATTAGCCTAACCTAATTTTGGTTAAGCTTAAGTAGTTTACTAATGAAGTTTTAAAGTAACCTTGGGTTCATGGGATAAAAACATAGGTTGGCTTTTGTCCTAAATGGATTAGTAGGGGGTGGGTGGCCTATATAAGACAAGGTTATCTTATCTAAATTAATTAAATTTGTTAGATAGAAGGGTACAAGTAAGGTGGAGGTGGTTTTAGGAAAGTGTTAGTAATTAAATTTAGGTCAGGACAATAGCAATATTTTGTTCTTAAAGTTGAAAGGGAGATGGAAGAGGTGAAGGAGGCAAGCCAAAAGGGATGCCAAGGATTGTGATGCCATCAGGGGGGGCAACAAAACCTTTAGGGGAAACAAACCTAGGAAGTAAACCAGACAGAACCTAAGGTGAACACTTGTGGGGTTGGACAAACCACGCCATAGAAACTAATTGGGAAGCAAAATGCCGAAGGCAAGGGAAACAACATGGGCAAGGTTGAAAATATGGGTGTCATTGGCAAGGGAAGGGAAAAGACATGAAAGGAAAACCCCTAAACAATAGCACAAAACTTGAAAACGAACTAGCATAACAAGACGCCCTACAAGCAAGTTGCCCTAGCATGTGCCCACAAAAGAAGAAATGATAAACAAAACCCTTAAAATGATGACTTTAAAAAAAAACAACCTAAAGGCCATAAAAAGAATGAATAAAGGGGAAAAGTTGGGACAATTGGCCTCTTATTGCCTAAAGCTCCTAAAATATGGCCTTACACGAAATGGTGTTGAAAACACTTGCAATGTCTACTTGAAGCACCAACCAATCAAGATGGGCATCCAAAATGGCTTGAAGACCATGGACCATAGCCTCACAACCTCTTCTAATTGCCATCCCAAATTGATATGGTGATAAATGAGAAGCAAACACATCATAAAACTTCAAGCATAAAACCCTACTCACCTGTCAATATAATGCCCTTCTCACTACAATCGAACAAATGTTAGTAAAAAGCTTGGCTAAAACCAAAAACCAACTAGCTTTAAAACCCACACCATAGACCCAAAGATACGATTAGCGACCACGGGAACATAATTGGTGAAGTTGAATGAAACCACTTGCTAAATCCTTTGGGTTAAACGAATCTTGAAAATGCTCGAAGACCATACTAAATGGACCACTAACCGATAAGTGAAACATGCATAAAAATGCCGACCTAAAAGAATCCATGAAAAGTTCAAAGTTTGAATCTAGTTGAAAGATCAACAAGGAATCCGAATAGGGGGAATCTATGTCTAATGAGTGCAAAATTAACAATGCGTTAACCATCTTTGAGGATGCCATAGTTGGGGCAAGAGGAACAAAAGCCCTAACAACATTTGTAAACTATCTAGTGCACTCCAAGGTTAAACTTCGTCCTAATTGATGCAAGGAGGATGCCATATAGGGCAAAATTAAAATCAAGCACAACTGGTGATGTGCTCATAACTAAGGACAAAGTTGCCACTTACATCTACACCTACAAAAGGTGCTTTGCTTGAAACTCCTTCCAATCACCAGAAAATAATCGTTGAAGCTATGCCTTAATATCTTTATGTTTGGCTAATCCCCCACGAGGCGGAAGAGAAAAATACCATTGAGGGAATAACAAGAATAGTTAGACTGCCACATCAAATGAACCACGTGTTAGGAAATCAAAAGGAAGGCAAAAAGAAAACTACATGTCTCGCCAAAGAATGAAAGGGATGCACACATACAAACACGGTTGAAGAAAGCCCAAATGGAAGGTGCTTAAAAGATTTAATGCCAAAATCTAAACGCAGGCTACTAGGGGGAGAAGGGGCCAAAGAAGAAATAAAAGAACCTAAAATACCATATAGAGGAAGAACCTTATAAGCTTGACAATGATTTTGATGCCAAACTATGCCACACTAAAAAAAAAGGCTCCACAATCAAAACATGGAACGTTGCAAAAGGCCCCACCCTTAACCCTAAAGGATGATGATAAACTAGAAGGGTTGTGAACCACTCAAAAAACCAAATTGGAACAAGAACCCAGAAGAGGACCAAAAGTTAAAAAAGGAAAAGCTTCCATTACATCAAAAGATAGGGAAAAAGAAGGAAAGAAAAAAGGAAGAAAAAATAAGGGGGGAGGAAAAGAAGCAAGAAAAGGAAATGAGAAAAAAAAAAAAAACAAGAATAATAATCCTACCTACTTAAAGACTACTGCACCACTCTAACCTGCCAACATCTTTCCTCTTGCCATCGTTAGGACACCTCCCTAATGCACCTCTTACCATTGTTAGGACCTAGTTCTAAGCCTCTAGAACTCATGTAATTTGTGCATATGCCAAACCCTAATCTATCATTGTTGCTACAACGTGCAATGGTAGCCCAGGATGATACTTTGCTAAGTTACTACAATGGCTTATAATTCTCACACCGCCCACTATCGTCCTTTTTTTGTCAACTTATTCCATTTGTAGCAACAACCTAAAAGTCATTGAATATTCCACTAGTTTTTAATTTCTTGATTCTCTTTCAATGGAACTAGTGATCATTATTATTATTTTTTAAAATGTAGTTGAGAATATTTTTCCTTTGTCAAGACATATTGGAAAGGCTAGTGGATACCCTCTATCTAGAATCAACCCTTTTCAAGTACCTTTGTCAAAACCAATTTTATGATTCCTTGAGAATTGCACATCAATGGTGAGAACAATTCTTTGGTTTTTTTGAGAACCACTAATCAAGGGTTCACATACTAAACTTGAGTGATTCAATACCCACAAATGCACTAATTGTGGACAAAGTTGTTTTGGTCATTTTGGGATGAACCTAAACCATTTAGTCTAAAGCTAACCAAACCTTGAGGTGAGTGTTTTTTTTGGTTTTTTTTCACAAGCTCACCCTACCTTTAGATTTCCAAAAAAATTCCTTTTTTTTTCCCTTCCTATTTTTTTTTCTCATTTTCCTTTGTTCTTTTTCTTTTTCTTCTTCTCTTCCACCTCATCTTCTTTTATTCCATTGTTGTAATTCTAGCTTTTTCTTCATTAATTTTTTACATCCTTGTCATACTACTATTTTTTTTTCTTTTTTTTCTTTTTTGTTGTTGTAGATTTTTCTTCTTGATCATTTCTTTTTCCTATTTTAGTTTTTTTTTTCCATCTTTTGTTTCTTTCTTTTCTTCAATTGTTACAACTTCTATTATGGCCTTCATGTTCCTTTGTACTTCAGTCATCATTCTTCTTCAAGGGTTTTGTTGGTCCTTCTTTCGTCTATGGACACATAGCAAGGCTAACCTTTAATAGGGCCTTTTTCTATCCTCGTTCATTTTCGTGCTTTGTGTTGTTTTTCAAGGGTTTTCTTTTTGTGTCTCTTCCTTTCTTTAACCAATGACACCCATATCCTTGCCCTTGCCCATGTCATCTCTATCGCCTTTAATCATTTTGCTTCCCTATTGGTTTTTGTGGGGTTGTCTATTCAACTTTGTAAGTGTTCAGCTTGGGCTCCATCTAGTTTACCTCATGGGTTCATCCTTCCTACTAAGTTTTATTGCCCCCTCAGTAACATCAAGATCCTTGGTGTCCCCTTTGGCTCTATTTCCTTCACCTCTTCTTTTTTACAAGAGGTTTTAGGCAAGGATGTTTGGCATGTAAATGTGTTTTTGATATTAAGGGATGTCTATGTGACTTTTGATTTTTTTCTCGATGTTTCGCCCATAAGCCTTCTTTTTTGTTTTGGTGCTTCCCCCCTTTCTAGGTTTTTGAAATCAACTTGTTATTTTTTACTCCACCCTAATGGGAGTTTTTTTTAAACTTTTGGGTTTGGGCTCATTAGAGTGCCCCAAGGCCCCTCTTGTCCATCTGCAAGTGGCTCTCACCATTTTTAATGGGGGCATAAGGTTGACTTCCTCGAATGTCATTGCTCTAGCTACCTATTTGGGGAGTTGGGCCTTAATAACCTTTGTCATAGCCTCCAGGTTTTTGTTGGATTTTCGCCAGTTTTGGTTAAAGGCAACAGGTGCGAATAGTTCGGGATCCCTCCCTTTCCAAACGCATCTGAAATCAACATGAGAGCTTCTTCGCCTGGGGGCTGTTGCATGTGTCCCCCCTTTTGAACAATTAACTAAGAAAGGTGCAAATCGCTTTCAAAAGATCATTTTAAAAAGATTGCACAACCATTCTTTTATTATCATCTTTTTTTGTTTACTTTTTAATTCACATCGAACACGTTTGAAATTATGTGTGGGGCAAATTGCGGGAGCTTGGTTGTTGACTTCCCCATCATTCTTTTCTTTTGCCTGCTTTCAAATGTTTCCTCCACCGCATTACACGTTAAGTTGAATCTTTCCCTTCTTTTAGTCCTTAGGGTATCACACTACATTTGTAGCCAACTTTTGTATCCTATCAGGATTCACCTTTTTCGTTGTGTGCATGGTGGGGAAAGGACGACCTTGCATGATGTTGTGTGAGATGTTTTCGTGGCCATTGCAAAAGATGCGAGATTTAATGTCTCATGAGGGCAAACCCATATCCTTCTGCCCCTACCCTAAAAACTTCGCACAATCGAATCAACATTGTGTTATTAATTGATATTGTTTACACATTGGTAGATGTTGTCATCATTGACCTCATTAGAATTGATTTGGTTTCACGGGCTATTATTTTTAATGGGGTTGCAACAATAATTGCAATTCAAATGAAGGATGGTCTTTATCACGATTAGTTCCCAATGGACATATTTCTCCTTCTAGTTGTGGAGGTTTTCGGATGTTTACATCAATAGGTGAACAAGTTTTTTAATTAATGTGCTCACATGGTGTGGGGAGCACATGGCATTGGAAGCCCTCCTCTTTCAATTTTGTGCACATTTTATAGGCAAAAGGTGTTAGTGGCATTACAACATGCACATGTGTTCTCTATTTTGAAACATGTTGTTGCCATAGGTGAAGTTTCTTCTAGGCTAGGCATCCTTTTAGGAGGTCCTCCCCTTTCCCTATTTGATATGCTTCTCACGAAAGGAGGGGGTTCAGGAATTTGATGTTCCCTTTGTGGTTCACCCTCCTAGGTGGTTCTTTTGTTTTCTTGGACGTGGATCCTTACATTTTGTTCCTTTTATTCCCCCTTTTTTGGGTGTTTTGGTTTTTTATGATTGCTAAGGTTTCATCATTCTTTCTTCATCATCTTTTTCTCTTTTTGATTTCCTTTTCCTTTAAAAAATAAATCTCTTCTTTTTCATCACATCATTGCACTTATTGTCATGCTTGTTGCACCATTAGTAAATTATGCACCTTGCACCAAATATGCCTTTGTCCTTTTTTCTTTTTCTTTTTTCGCTTTGGTTTGTGAAAAAAAAGCAAAAGCAAGAAGGAAAAGAAGAAAATAAAAATAAAAAAGCAGGAAATGATTTTTTTTTCAAAGATGGAAAAAAAGAAGATAAAAAAAATTATTTGTTTTAATTTTTCTAGTTTTTTAATTCCATAAAGATGTTTGTTTGTTTTTTCTTTTTTTTTAAATTCAAGAAGAAGAATTCCATTTTTTGTTTCCTTTTTACTACTTTGTTTTCCCATTTTTTTTCTAAAAAATGAGAAGATTTTTTGGAGTTTTTGGTCCTATTTTTCCAATTTTTTAAAAAAAATGTTAAAAGAAAAAAAAATTATTTTTTTCTTATGTTTGTCCTAAAGAGTTTTTCTTTTACTGCTATTTATTATTTTTTAGTATTTTAAATTCTAAAAAAATGAAGTTTTTATTTCATTAATTTCCTATTTTTTAAAACGAATTTGTTTCATTTTCTTTTCTTTTGTTTAAAAAACTTTAGTCAATGATTATATGTGTTCATACCCATGCAATTATTTTTGAGTTTAATTTATATTTTTCAAACTTGCATGTTAATGTGTATCATGTGTTTGATGTAGACTTTGAATAACTATGAAATACTAATTTGTAACCAATGTCATTCAACTCAAATTATATCACCATCAACTTTACATTTATTAACATGCTACTAAGGTGGTTACAACAACAAGAACTTATTAATGAACACATGGCATGTTGATTAATGAAAATAGTTTTAGAAAGGGGTCTCCTGAGGTTAAAGGGTAACATATGTATTTTACTTGGGTTTTTTTGGCATAAATAATGGCATGGAATTCATGTTTTCCATTTTTGAACATTTAAAAAAGTTTTGATAGATGTGATATTTGCATCAATATATGCAAGTTTTGTCTTATTACAATTGTCACCTCACATTTGTACTATGTTTGCATGCCTTGAATGTGAGCATTGCATTAATATTTTGTTGAAATTTTCTTTAAAAATGCAAATTTGAAACATATTGTATTATTGCGTTAAAAGAACTTCAATAAACATAAAATTCAATATGAAATATTTACATAGAGGTCACAAAATAAATAAACATTTGTTATCCCAATTTTGCAATATCCACATTTGATGGTTTGTGTAATACCCAAATGTTGGGCATAATATATGCATGTTCAATGAAAAAAATGATGGAAAAAAAAAAAAAAAAAAATTGTATTAAAAAAAAAGAAAAATTTAAATAAAAAAAAAAAAAAAAAAATAGAAAATTAAAAAAAAA
>Ga0116229_10007777_pt1 | contig 16823 bp, 15 predicted proteins | sample S1TSphgellanicum_3_FD_87313 | JGI IMG/M metagenome (GOLD analysis project Ga0116229, IMG submission 87313) | Host-associated microbial communities from peat moss isolated from Minnesota, USA - S1T2_Fc - Sphagnum magellanicum MG | ecosystem: Host-associated > Plants > Peat moss > Unclassified...
AAATTAATTTGGTTTTGTTTGATTTTTTTTTTTTGGTTTTTTATTTTTTTTTTAATTTTGTTTTTTGGGGGGGGGGGGGTGGTTATTTATAACATTTTATTTTTATTTTTTGGGTATTTTTCTTCCAAAAACCTTTCGCCATTTAAATGCTAAATTACTATTGGGACGATAACCCAATGAAGCAAACTTAAATAGATAAATAAATAAATAAATAAATAAATAAATAAGTTGTTTTAAAAAAAAAAAACACACACACACACACACAAACCAACCAGACTTAATTGCAATTGTGCACGTAATAAATACGAAAAGAACAAAATAATAAGAAGGAAAATAATAATAATAATAATAATAATAATGGAGGTAGGTAGCTAATAAGGGTGGGGGCGGCTCTTGTAGCTAGCCTATAGGTAGTAGGCACCTAATAATTTGACCCAAATGGTCGCCAAATTTATATTATTATTATTATTTTAGTGCCCAAAAAAAAGGAAAAAAAAAAACAAAAAAACAAAAAAGATTCAACAACGTGTGCTCTGACGAAAGACTCTCTCACACACACACACTCTCTTTTCTCGTCTCTCGTCTCTTCTTCTCCTTCTCTCTCGTATCTTGTGCGGAGGCGCTCTCGCTGGGTCTCTCTCGCCTCTTGCGTACGTGCGCGGAGTCGAACACTAACACGAACAAGAAGTCGACTTGCGTAGGAGAACAGAAAGGCGGTTTTTGTAATGACGAGGAAGGAGAAACTGCTTTGAAAAAATTGTAAGCAACTGAAATCCCCCTTTCTCTTTCAGTGCTTTGATATCTGTTTTTCTTGGTGTCCTGTGTGTGTCGTTGTTGTTGATGTTGTTGGAGGCGGGAACGGTAGTGATGCAACACAAGAGGTTTGGCCGTAAGGTTTTGTTGAAACTCCTTTTCCTTTAGGAGTTTTTGCTGCTGCTGCACATGATGAAGATGATGGTGGCGGTGACGGAAAGAGCCCCGGGGGGGTGGGGGAAACGGGTAGGGGAAACCGAATTTGGTCTCATTTTGTAAATAGGAGTTTCCATTTTCTTTGTTTTTCAAGGGGTTTGAGAGTGCCTTTTGTCGTTGTTGTTTCGCAACAAGCTTTGAGGAAGGTCAAGTAAGTAAGTGGTAGAGGAGGAGAAGGGAGGAAGGTTGTTGGGGTTTTGTTTTGTTTGGAGAATGTTTGTTCTCAGAGGCTGATGAGAGTCAGTCTGGTTGCCAACGGACGGCATGTTGTCTCTATGTTTCTTTTTATTGTATGAACTTTGTGTGTGCTGTTGTCGTTCCTGTGTGAAATTCCTGTCGTGCAGGTGTGACTCTTGTGTCGTAGCTGCGTGTCCGAGAATAGAGGAATAGTTTCCTAAGCAAACGCTATAAGAGTTCTTCTGGAGAAGTTTATCGCATTTATAGCAACAACTGTCTTCTATTAGTAACTCCTGTGCGAACAAAAATCTACGGGAAAGAGGAGTTTGCGCTGAGGCCCTGCACAGAGAGAGACGGAACAACATGTACGGAATTCTCACTGCCATCGTTTGCTGTTGAAGAATAGATCCTGGCCGCTGGCACTGTGGAGGAAAGCAGCAGGAGAACCACTTTTGGTATAACAGACCTTTTCAGGGAAGCAGGTTACAGAGAAAGGAGGCTGTTTTGGTGATTACTTGACAACACATGACAAGATACTACACACTGTGATACATCACTGAAGAATATTAGGTGGTATAGTACTTTAGGTTTCACAACTACGAATGAAGCATGACAAAGATCATAGAGGCAAGGCGAAAGTTGGATAAGACATTGGCTTCACATGGACTTTCTGATATTGCCTCACTTCGAAAAATTGTACTCAAGCAGCTGGAAAAATCCTCCCCAGGTTAACTATCATGTCCATTTCAGAAATGTGCTTTGGACTCCAGTTTTCTCTCTTGAGCAATCAATGTACTTGCTTGCAATTGGGTGAAAAGTTCCAATCCCTTGCACCATCTCCATCATCCAGAATCACTTGGGTGCCTGGAGATGGTCACCTGTGTGGCTGGCTACAAGTCAAACATTCAGCTTATTGAAAGTTGTTGGGAAATTCATTTTTCATATTTGTAGATTGCTCTCTTGTCAAGTTTCAATTCTGGTCATCTGGAGGCTATTCCAAGGTCTAGGGTCCCCCTGGTCAGTCCTCTTTCAGGAGAATGATAGAATCTTAAATAGGATGTAGTTACACTGATAAGTAGTATCAGACCTCAAGCTTTACTTCATCTCCTTTTGTGCACAGATGGAAAGGTGTCAAGCAAAGGAACAGTTGAGGGTGGTGAACAGTTTGATCAACTGGTTGAGAAGAAGAGTAATCAGTTGTTTGCATTGTTGGAGGACCTGAGGAGTGCAAACGGGGAAAGGGGAAACAAGGTTGTTGCAGGTGAATGGAAGGTACAGTCCCTACCTTCTTTCTCCAGGACTTGTCTTTCAATATGCATCTAAAGAACTGCAGTTTCATATCTGGGGTTATTCACTGAGAGCACTCTGAGGTTCAGGTGTGATTGGCTTCAAGTTGTTGGTATTTTCTGCAGGCACAAAGTTGTTGCTCTTCATTTGTTGTTGTAGTGCAAATACAAGAACCAGTTTTGAAATATAGGGACCTTTTGTGCTGTGGGAGAGGTGACTGAACATGTCCCAGACCTCCCTGGGTTTGGCTCTGAGTTTGGTCTTCTCCACAGGATCATTGTCTCTTCAACTAGTTGCCCTTGTGGTATCAGTGGAAATATTTGATAGCAGTCTATCATGAGGTCATCCTTACAGCAGTGGTTCACTTGCTTGAAAGGCCCATGCTATGTTTAGTCTATCAAGCAAATTATAGAGTCCAGAGGAAACTTCACTGCAATAATGGTGATATGACATTGGTGTGGCCTCAGTTATGAATGCGAAGTGTGCAGATGCTTTGTACTAAGACAATATATAAAAGACAGTCTCTCTTGGGAAATAGTACTGTGGCAATTTTAAGGCGTGGTGCCATGCAGACCTTGTATGGTAAACTGATTTTCTTTGCAGTTGACATCTGACCTTCTCTTGCTGTCTTTGCTAGTTCAGCTGAAGCAAGATACTTCCATCTTGCGGGTCATGTACCGAGAAGGGCCAGAGGGGACTCCTTACCACTCTTTGTGCATGGATGGCCTTATCAATGGGCCCATGGCAACTGGTGAGCTCTTGCCTCCTTGCACTTTTCTTTGTTTAGCAGGGATCCTCTCATTTTCTCTCCCTCCAGCCAGTGACTGTCACAGGTCATGTGGTACGCCTTTTAGTTCATCTGAAATTGCTATTGACTTGGTCACAGCTTTTGAGACCAATGACCACATAACTACCTTATTTGTGGGCAGACACTGGAAATTATTTCGTCTTCCACACATTCCTGCCTGTATGAGCATGGCTTAACCTAGGGTTGGTTTCTACATTTCTAAGACTTTGATACATACCAAAGGGCATTAGCCAGTCTTAGATCACAAGACAATTGTTGACAAACCTTGACTCCAGCTATTTCCTCGAGAATATTTTTCGGTTTATATGAGGGGACAAACTGTTATATTGTTGCATCTGCTGGAATGAAGGGCATCTGTGTGCTTGTAGTTTTAACAACATTGTGTGGTGGTGGCTGATGTGCCTTCCCTTGAGCAGCTTTATGTGTTGGATGGGAGGCACCACTTTACAAGCAATGGTCTGTAAGTTCATGCCCTCATGTTATAGATGCTAAATTTCCTACTTCCTATTTTCAGGTTCTGACTGGCAATATATACTTTTGTGTTGGTATTTGCACTCTTCCTATGAGTTCTCTATTCATTCGTTACTGTCTTAGGATGAGGACTCACTGTTACATCTCTGCAACAGTAATATGAGAAAGTGTTCAGTAGTTCTTGTGACCAATGTATGTCTGTTGTTTACACAATCTCTGAATTTTGTACAGGTGGCCACAATTTTCTGCTCCAGCATTCAAGATTGTGGAATCCCGCTGGCTTAAGCGTAACAGTGTTGGAGGGGACCTTTCACTTCTTAGGTAACTCCACAGGGTCTGTGTGTTACCGGAGTCCTTTGGTCTCTCCGAAGTGAAGAGAATGGACACATCTGCTCATGAGTTGTCTTGATGTGCTGGGGTCTTGCCTTTAGCATGTAGATATTGGTATTTTCAAACCTCTAATACCAAGCAGGAGGTCAGGTTTGGACAGATTTGGAGGGTCAAAACAGGTTTTCCTGTGAGCTTCTTGTTAGGGGTACTGTGCTTGTTTAATGTAGTGCCAGAGCTTTTTGGGTGTTAGTGAGATGACTAATCTCATGAATTGTCCAAGGTTGCTCAAAATAGTTGGCAGTGATTATTTGCTAAGAGTTTTGGCGTGCACTAATTTGTGGCGTTTGTGTGGTTCTGGTGGTGGAAGGTTTAAAGTACCCTGGCCATTGGCTGTGCGAGAAATTTTGCTGTCAGAATATGAGCTGGAATACTTTGAGGAGAACCTTATTGTTGTAATGTATAGTTCGGTATGTTTCATGAGCTGCTACATGTTCTGCTGTTTGCCAATGGCCATCATGTTCACTGCTAATGCATCCGTTGCCATGTCTGATTGGATATCATGTAGGCTGCACAGTGTCAAGAAATTGATGTTGGACATGCTTTTAGAGGTGGTGTTTGCAGCACTTTACTGGTAGCTTTTTCTTTTCAAGAGGGATAGCCCATGCTCAATCAAAATTGATGTAGGGGAAAGGTCCAATGTGCAGATATAGGTATAGACTTAGGAAGTTGAATGACAGATGGCATCTTACTGTTGGACCATTGTTTTGTGACACTCTTAAGATGTGTTAAATTGGCAATGTATTGAAGATAGCTGGACTGGAGATGGTTTTCCCTCTATCTCAGCTTGACTTTTCTATACCTGTCTTTGGTTGCAGGCTCCAGATAAGCCAGATGAGAAGCTAGATGGGTTCAGTGTTTCTGATGTGCCCAGGGTAGAACCAAATGTAGTGCGGATGGATGTTACTGGTGGCTTTGCAATGCAGAAAATTGGTCCTGACCGCATGATCTTCCGGTACCCAGCTTTTTCATAGAAGCTCTTACCTACTTACTGACCTGAACCTTGATGAGAAGCTGTCATTATGGGTCTTATTGACAAAGAATTGAAGGTGATTCTTTTCTTAGTAAATTGGTCTTACCATGATTCCTGATTTTGCAGTTTGGTTTGCGATTTGGACATGAAGCTGGATTTTGTCCCTCCTTGGCTCATCAATTTCATAGCAAGGCAACTTGTTGGCCATGGACATAAGCTCTATCAGAAGGTACTGTTTGTACTTGCATACCTTCAAACTGGAGGGGCAGATAGAAGGCACTCTGGATCCTTTTGGATCATGAGGTGTGCAATGATCTTTAACTAGCATATATAGAAGGTACTCATATGGACTTCTCCAAAACCTGTTCCTTGTATGCAAAGTGGCTCATCATAGGAATTATTTTTGCTCATCATGTGATGTTTAACCATCTGCAGGCAATATCATCAGTGAAGGGCAGTGCCTTTGAAAATCGGTTGGAAATGGAAGCTATGTACCTGCGCATCAAGGCTGCTGTTGACACTGAAACACTGAATGGCAGAACCTCATCAACAGATTTTCTGCCATCAGAAAAGTATAGTCCAAGTTTTCATAAGGAGCCCTTCAGAGAAGGAGAACTGGAGTCATTAGAGCTAGCTTTTAGAAGTCTCTCAGACAGGAACTTTGGATCTAAGAATGTGGTGGATACTGGGATGAGAACAGTGAATCAGAGGACTCAGCCAGAGCACAATGTACAGACACATGCAGAGCTGCACAATGGTCAGATTTCTTCTCAACTTGAACCATTGGCAAGTGTGGAAGCTGCACTGCTGCCACATTCTGATTCACCTGTGATGACCATCTCACATACGCTTGAAGAAGAGCTGAGACCAGATGATGAACCAGAAGGCTCTGAAGATGCTGAGGTAGCTTGGGCTCTGCGGGTGTTGGACAAGCTGATTGCTCACTTCAAAGAGCAGAATGCCATTTCTAAAAACAGACGAGATGTTGAGTCCATAGAACAAAACAGAACTGCAGTTAATCAGATGCACCTGAATGGGAAAAGTGAGGAATTGTCAACGACAGTGCCAGCCTCTGTGCCACTGCAAATTTCAAATGGGACATTGAGGCCTGAATCAACAGCAACAACCTTAGAGCATAGTAATGAAGGCTTGAGCTTGCCAAGTGGGGGAATATCTGGAAAAGGATGGCACAAGGTGGATGAGAAATGGTCAACTCCTGAGGAAATTGGGAAGGACCACAAGGTTTTGGACCACACTCAGGAAGATGGTAAGTTGGAATCTGTGGAGGCTGGCCCACTGTCTGATACCAGGCACAAAGGATATCACTTTCACCTCCCATTCAGGTCCAAGAGAAAACATCGCAACAAAAGAGGAAATCAGGCACAGTCCAGATCGGAAGGATCTCTAAGCAGTGAGTCAAAATCAAATCAGTTTGCAGGAAACTCTCTTTGACTTTCATCTAATCTCATGATTTGTTAAGTGTACTTGCTGATCATGTGATCAGCATGTGCCCACAGAACCATTAGTTTTATGGATTCATGTGCCATACATTTGGAGGCACTATTTTGTGATCTGCTGAATATCAGTAGGGATAAGGCTAGGGATAAGGCTGGTGAGCAACCTATAGTTAAGTCACTTGTATATTGCTGTAGTGGGGATGGGAGCTCTACATCTGGCAATTGCAGAGATCAGATTGTAGACATATTTCAGGCCCCTTCCAATGCACTATTTGCTTCCAATTCAATATTGCAAAACAGTGCAACTCCAGGTTAGATTCCACATCACTAATTCCAATTGAAGCAGAAAACTTTGTTGAGAACTGCTCTTTAATGCAATAAATTTTATTGCATCAAATTTTATTTGAAGTGAAATTGCTGCTTTTGTGTCCATTCAAGCTGAATTTGGTCTGCTCAGAAGAGTATATCCTCCTGCAACTGCCCTTTGGGAAATCTGCACTTGTATCTTGGTTCCTAATCAAGACAGGCTGTTGTTACTGCAGGCCCAATTTCTCTCAACCCTTGACCACCCTCGTGTTTCTTCGTGGTTATCTCACAATGATGTGCAGTGTTTTGGAGTTCCAGGTTGTTGAAGTAACTAAAGCATCTCCAGCAGCAACAATATAATGGCCTTTCTGCAAAATTTTGGATGAGGTAAAGCTTATACAGTAGTGAATTTGGGTTTGCTCCCGCAAACTTTTACCTGGATAGTGGAGGTTTCAAAAGGCTGGCAAAAGGAAAATGATTGCTTCTGGTTTGCAAGTACCAGTGATTGGCCACCCAATGACTGCTACTGATTGGCTGGCCACAGTGATCGGCCCGAATGTGGTGGCATATAGATATTCTCTCAGTCTGCTGTCCAATATTTACTGTTTATGGTTTGGGGCAAACATGAACACTAAATTTGGATGTCTCACATCACTAAAGTTGCTCTAACAAACACAGGTCTTAGGTCTTTGATGGTACCCTAATTGATTTGGAATCTGGTCTCAATGATTGCTCATGAACACATGAACACATGAACCTTTTGTACCCAGTCAGCCAGCCTCCATGATTTGTTTTGGAGTGTTGCAATCCAGAGCCTAATAACTACAATAATAATGTTGCTCCAAAAAGGCAAGGGCCATGAAACCGATGAAGAAGAAGATGATGATAATGATGAGGAGGGGGCTGGAAAGGGAGAGTCTACTTGAGAGTCTGCACTGGAAGTCAAATGCCTTAAACAAGTGTGTTTGTCTGATCCAAAATCCAACTGCATATTTTGTACCTAATTGGTGGGATGTAGAAGAAATCCTGGAAATTTTGGGCACTGGAGATTGCAGATGTAGTGATCCTCAAGCGAAAAAGGGTTAAATCTTTTGCTTGTGATGCACCTTCAAATACAAAGCTAGAACTTCTCTAAAGCAAATTGTTACCTGAGTACATGTCAAATCAAATTGTATGAGATCACACTAATCTTTTGCTTGTGATGCACCTTCAAATACAAAGCTAGAACTTCTCTAAAGCAAATTGTTACCTGAGTACACTGTGAAGTTTTGCGAAGATCCAATTTGTTACTGTTGATCAAGAGTGGTTCAAATATTTTGAACACTTTGGTACATTGTTTTTGTGACATCTAATCTTTCACAACTCTAAGCTAGTGTTTCATCAGGTATGAAACTTGTCCAATCCTCTTGTTTGGCCTAGATGAAACTTTTGCTGTTATAAGAAAAGTGAATATGATAACAGAGTTATGCTATTGTAGAAACAATTGTGAATAAAATAGGGCAAAACATTTTGTTAAATTTTCCATGTGGAATTAATGATGGGGGTAAATCAGGGAAAAAAAATTTCCATGTCTATTTGTGAAGCCTTGGACACTGAAAGCTTTAACATACACAGTAGGCAAAAACCCATATCTTAGCAAAGTCCTTATTAGATCACAAATGAAGTGTTTTGAGTCAAAAGCAAACATCTATGGTGCTTTGACACTACAGGGCAGACTCAATTCTCTTTGGTACCAGAAAGAAACACACACCATGCTGAAGACAATTGCTATCTTGAACGATTGCAAATCATGAGATTTGCATCTCATGAATGAACAGAGAAACAAATACATGAATCCAAAAATTGAAAAGAAAACACACATGGACACACACATGCACATAAAAAGGAATCAAGCACAGGATGGAGGTCCTAGTGAAGAAGTCCCACTGCAAAGACATCAGTCAAGCAGACAGCAAGAAGACTTCATGGTACTGTCACACAAGCTTCTCTTACAAGGAACCCCAAAAGAGCAATCTCGAAATAAAATATGGGCAAGAAAGTGCGCTTAAAAAATACATAACCAGTTGAAAATAGTGCACTCTCAGAATTGGAATGTTCAATTTTACACAAACTCATCCAAATTTTGTCCATGCTTTTACAGATATCTTTACCCAAGAGTTCCTTTGCCCCAGAATGGAGGTCGACCAAATCAATAGAATTTCTATTGAAGACATAATAATAATGTGCTTGAATCTACTTACTAGAAACAATGATACTAAGTTCAAGGTGCATGCATATTGGGGTTTCTACTAATGTCACAAACTAGACCTTCCAAGAGTTCTTTGTCCAGTATGAAAGGTTGACCAGAACGCAGGCTTGCAGTATGAACCCAAGTTTTTATACCTGAACATTTTGGTTGAGGTTTTTGATTCAAATTTCAAACTTGGGTATCAGCACTAATCATCTGAAGAACATTTTTGTGAAAAACAAAACCACACACTGAACAAATAATGGTCTTTTGTTTCCTGCTAAGAAAGTGTACAGAAGAAGTGTCTAAACAAGAGTTTGTTTTTCAAAAGCAAAGAGTGCACCTGATCAAGCCATTCTCGTTGCAATAAGGGCATCGTGTGACTTTATTTGTGCTGTGTGTGAGGATCTTGCAGCTTCCACTACACTCTGTACAGGGGACAAAACGAATACCTCCACAACAGTCACAGATTTGTCTCGAGGTTTGGACTGGTAAAGTCTCGACCAAGTGAAGAAGCAAGCCATCTTCATGCAACTCAATGACTTCTTCTGCTCCTCCAATGTAGTAGCCATTGATGAAAACCCTGGGGACGGATACTATTGGCTTCCCAATGAGCGCTTTAAGTTCCTCCCGAAATCCAGCATGCATTGACACATCTCTTTCATCAACATGTACATTGAAGCTCTCCAGTATCATCCTCACGTTGTTGCAGCTCTCAAATGTTTGTCGGATTCCCCGCAAGCTGGTTGAGTAGAGGACAACTCTCTCCTCCCCACCTGGAGGACATTTGAGTTCATAGCTTGCGAGAGGATGAGGGTGATTCAGGGGAGATCCTTTCTGTTCCTTGTCATCAATAGGAGAGACCTTGGAAGATGACATCTTCTTACTACCTCTTGTCATCGACAATGAAACACACTTCTTCGATTCCAATTCTGCAGTGCCAGTGACTGGCAACTCCTGCTGCTGCTGCTGTTGCTCATAGATTGTCCTTTCTGAGCTGCTGCATTGGTGCACTTTCTTCATCTTTGTCCAATGGAAGGGACTGTCATCATCATCTGAAGTGCTCGTCAAGCATGAAGTCGCCTCTTCCCCATCACTACTTACATGGCACCAACAATCAGATGCTTCTGAATTGCGCTCAAAGGAATCTGCAAAGTCAGCCAAGATGTTGGGATCAAACAGAATGATGTCATTACTACTACTACCTTCAAGGAAACCATCTGCAGCTTCCAGCTGATGATGATTCTGAACCATGCTCTGTGCTGCTGTGCATTCTTGCTGATGATTCTGACCAGTATTCAGTGCTGCTGTGCATCCTTGCTGACAATTTTGACCAGTGCTCGGTGGTGTGCATTCTTCAGTGAAATCCTGTTCCTCCTCCATTCTGACTCTACCTGTGCTTTGAGCAGCTGCATCATGTACTACAGAGAAGCTCAAGTTGTTGCGAACATGAGCAGCAATAACATGATTTACAACATCGAGCTCTTGAGTTGAGTAAAAATAATGGGGTTCTTCCTCTAGACTACTCTCTGCAATTGTAACATCAAATCCAGTCATGTCATCAAGCCGTGAAAGCGATCTAGTCCTCCCCAGAGATTTCACATGCTGATGCCTTTTTGCAACCGAGCCCAATAATGTTTCCACGTCGTGGTGTTGTGCTTCTTCAGGGCCGACAGCAGCAGCGACGGTGAGGTAAGTGGCATGGGATCCTGGCAAGAGGAACGGGGAAGACGAGCAAGGAGTAGTCGTAGTAGTAGTAGTAGTAGTAGTAGCAGGGGTTCTGTCTTCTTCAAGTCCTTTCATGAGCTCCCATACATCAATGATTTGTATCTCCTCTTCTTCTTCCAGATCCTTGGAGGACATCTTCATCATCTTCTTGTGGCGTTTCCTGTCCTCGAAGGAGGAATTCCTGTCTTTCTTTTTCTCATTGACGATGGAGTTTCGAAGAAGAGGCTTGGATGCATGCGGAAGCTGCTCCACACCCAAGTCAGTCCATGAACTCGACAACCCATTCTGCGACAAGAAGGAATTCATCATCCTTGGGGTTGGCATTGATTCCCACCTTTTCACTCCTCGTTCTCCTAGTGTTACTGCTGCTGCTGTGTTGTACATAGCAGGAGCTCCTGCATCTCTTCCTCCTCCTGCTCCGCCGGCAATGACGGATGCAAGTGCATGATCCTCATTAGCCGATTCCACCAGCTTCATGATTCCGTAGGTGCTGGATGTGAGCGCCACTGTGTGTGTGTTGTACTGCAAGGCTGCCTCCTTGGGTGGTGCTGCTGTACGGTAGTTCAACATGGAAAGACTTCTGAAGGGTATCCTCTCTCTCTCCACTTGCAGACTTGCGAAGCTGGAGGATTTGGATGTGTTGCAACCCATTGCTGAAAGAACCCTTCCACAAATGGGTTCACAAAAGACAATCTGCTGAAGAAGAAGAAGAAGAAAGATAGATATTCAACTTTAGTAATAGGCTATGTTGCAAGCGCTATGGACAAAGAAAACTCAAATGCCCTCTCGTTGTAAGCAGTGGCGGCATGGGCAACAATCTCCAGCAGAAGAAGAAGCTAGTAGTGCGTGTGAGAGAGATCAGAACAAAAGCCGCAAAGAAAACACGCAATCTGCTTTCAGATGATGATGAAGCCGCCCTGACCAGCAGCAGACATCCTGCAGGAATCGCAAAGGTGCTTACGTTGCTTGCAAACAAAAATTGAACTTCACGGAAGAAGAGTACTTGTCGCTCCTCTCTTCCTCTCTTACTTAGCTTCCTACTGCTGCTACTGGTACCACACCACCCTCTCCTCCGATCCCTTCCATGAGAGGCGGCTTCTCTTCATTGTCTTCTTCTCTTTTGTCTCTCTTCTGTCTGTGCCACTTCTCTGTGTGTGGGTCTGTCTCTTCTGTCTATCCTCTCCTCTTCTCTCTGTTCCTCTGTCTCTGTCTCTGTCGCTCCTGTGTCTATTTGCCAACATCCCGCTCCGACTTTCACGTAGCAATCGAGCCGATAATTGCGGCAATAATCGAGAAGAGAAGAACAGTAGCGCGTTGTAGCGAAATAAGGAAGGGAAGCGTATCCCGAGGGCCGAGTCCACAGCCGATAATGCCCGTGATCCCATCACCCTCTCCTCCTCCTCCGCGCCCCGCTCCCGCCCGCCCCTTCCTCCCATTTCCCTGTTTGCACTCACAATTACTGCATGTGCGTGGGTCCCCCCGCTCCCCCCTTCCTTCCTTCATTTGCCGCTTACGACCGCTTCTTCCTGTACCAACTTTGTCGTAAGAATCGAGCTCAATCCAGATTCCACACCCCAGAATAGACAAAAAAAAAAATTCCCTTCCCACTTTGACCATTGTAGCAGAGGGACCCACGCGGATTTCGTCGCTTACATTCGCCTGCATCTCACGCGCAAACAGTCCAAGCGATTACTGTGCAGCAAGCAGCAAGCAGCAGCAGCATCTGATCTCTCTGTCTCTCTGTGTCTTTCTCTGTGTCTTTCTGCCGCTGCAAAACCTGGTGATGTTTTGCTTGATCTCTCAAACCAGAATCAGACACTTGCTCTTTCTGAGGAAGATCTCTGTACCCAATTTCCATTGCATGGATCTCAGGAAGCATGTCTTTCTGTACCTTATTTCCAATGCATTGGTGTTCTCAGGAGGATCTCTCTGCAAATTTTGAGGCGTTGGGTGTTCTCGGGAAGAATCTCTCGATAGATTTGCACCGCATTGGTGTTTTGGGGAAGTATCTCTCTGTACTGAAGTTGAACTACCGTATCGGTATTTTCTTCGTAGAGAATGAATTTCTGTACCAAATTTGCAATGCATTGGGTGTTCTCAGAAAGAATCTCTATAGCAAATTTGCAGACTGCATTTGATGTTTTCGGGAAGAATCCCTGTACCGAATTTTGCATTTCATTTGGTTTTTCGGGAAGGAAGAATAATCTCTGTACCAAATTTGCACTGCATTTTGGGTGCAACCACAATTGCTTGAGAAATTTGGTTATGGTGAGTTCTGGAATCAAAGATCAGTGGGTAAGTTATTGCTGATTCTTCGGGTGTTGAGATTCTCCAGAGAATACTCATATGGGTAGATTACATGCATACACACAGCAAGTCATTTCCCAAAGTTACCATCTCTCTCTTGTCCTCACGCAAAATCTCTGCAATTTGAGTAGCCATATCTCTCTTGTTCTCATGCAAAATCTCAGCAATTTGAGTACCCATATCTCTCTTGTATCAATGCAAAAATCTCTGACAATTTCTACTGTTGTGCCCCAGGAATTCTGACAAATTTCTCAGTGCTTGCAAACATTTTGGTTACCTTGCTGTTGGTAAACTATGACTACTACCACTAATCATTTGGAGTTGCAAAACATTTCATTTCCCGTGCTCTCCTGATGTGCTAGATCTTTGAGAAGCTGCACAACTCTTGTACTCAAACAATGAAGGCAACAAATCTTCGTCCATGATTGGCAAATAAATCTCATCCTTTGTACTGAAGCATCATGCCTCCCACCTCCAACATCAGTTCCATGGGTTTCTCTGTGATTGGATGAGATAAGCATGAGCTTAGTGCTTTGCTGAATCACTTGTTTATCTGTCAAAGGAAGCATAGGATCAAAGAAGCTGAGAGATACAACGTCCAGTACTTACCCATGCTACTCTGTGATTTAGTTTTCCAAAATTGTTTCAACAGCAGTGGTACAACTCTAAATCTTACTGGAATTTTGAGGGGTTTGTCAAACATTTTGTGGGAGAAGAAATATGATTTGTGTTTGTTAAAACAGTCATGTTTTTCAAATGTCTTCTTCTTTGTCCACCCGGTCTTTGTTGTTAGTTCTTTGAAAGTAATGTCATCCCTGTTGTGAAATATCATTGTGAGAGAGAGATTGGACCAATGGCAATGGTACATGCGGCAATAATATGCAGCATCAGTTGTGGCATCTCATCGCTGTTTGCAGAAGCCTTTCCATAAGTGAACCTGGTGTTTGACCATGGACAAGAGACAAAGCAAACAAGGCTATGTAAGCTGACATTTCTTACAAACGAAGCAAACCCATAACAAGATTTGTGCACATAATAAGAGAAGCAATTGTGCCAAAGACTTCCCCCAACCCTTGTGTTTCCTATACAGATGATGGATTTGGCAAACTCACAATGATGGATTTGGAGGATTCATGAGGCTCTCATGGTTTTGTAATTTTCCAAAGAGCCTTTTGGAATTAGAAAACTGAAGATTGCTTCTTCAACCCTGCAAGAATTCAACCCATTTCTCAACAGATGCAGAATCATGTACTTCCCAGCTACATTAACCCTCCTTTTCAATAAGCAATCAAACTTAACTCTTCCTTAAACCCAAATTCTTCATAAGTCTTGGAAAATTAGTCTTCCAATTCAGGCTGGGAAAACTTTGTCCCTTTTGCTTTAGCCAAAATATTCCCCTAAACATTATTATTACCACCATAAAAACCCAACCTAATTTTTTTTTTGTATTGCGGGTACCTTAGTAAAGGTGTAAAATACACAAGGGCCATATCACGATATAAAAAAAAACCTCCCTTTCTTACCTTACTCACCATGAATATAATGTTTAATATAATTTAAATTTAATTAAAAATTGATATAAATAATAACGAGATATTGAAAACCAAATGAGAACATGATATGGAAAAAAATAAATTGAACATTGTTGGTAGTGCACAGCAATGCAAAGCCCAAGTTTACTTTATGCATAACAATTTGTATTCTTTAACATAAGATTACAAATGCAATTGAATCAGAATTGCACGGGAAGGAAATAAAATGAGATACATGATAATGGACTAGATCTTTGAAATAGTGAGGATATTAAATCATGTATGTGAGGCCTCTCCTACTTCTAGAGTTTTTAGGTCCAAAGTATTTAGTCTTTTAAGCTAGTTCTAAGTTTTAAATGTGCTTTGCACATCACCTATTTATGTCCCTAAGGTGCAAAGCTACTTCTCTACTTCTAGTGTTAATGTGTTAATAGACCCAAGTGAATGCCTAGTCCTTGCAAAGTTTACCATTGATCTACTATGCTTCAACCCCACAACATGCAAAAAATAAAATAAAAATACATGCCATTCATGCATTGTTTGATCACAACCATCCCTCCTCTTAAGAATCTTGACCTCCATTTCGTTAGTGGCCTACTATTAGCACAAGGTCCCATCCTTGGCTTTCATTCGGCCAATGATTTGGTAGCTCTTCACTACTTGGTTGAAAATTTCATAATCGCTCTTTGCATGGATGAAAAGAGGCCATCCCGATTCTCACAAGGATGGTTATGCACAGTTACTTGCTTGAGCAATGCTGGTCCAACAATGATAACAAGGGGTGTGTCACACTGCGGCCTTGCCATTTACATTAAAAAGTATCTTAAGGCAAAAGAAGAATTATGAAAACTCAAATATTTCACCATGCAAAAATATAATCTTCAAAAAATCCTCTAAAAGAAACCAAAAATCCTTCAAGATATTAGAACTCTATAATAACTAATCTCAAGTTTCAACACAAGCCAAAACATCATCTTTCAAAAATCCTCGTATACAAAAAGACCTGTTGCCTAGGGGGCCAAAATCCCTTAAGCTACTATATACTCTATAATGAATCTAAACACAATATCTTTTGCCTTGGTAGGCAAGGCCAATAAACAAGTTGTTTTAATGCAACACTAGAATGATTTTCCTAGCAAACTCATGATGTATGTGCCAAGAGGACTTTTGCTCCAAGGCAAAGCAAGGCAAGCCTTTAGGCAATTTTTAGCTGCCATTTTGCATGCAAGACATTATAAGGGATGTTCTCTTTTTCAGGAAAAGATAATTCATGTTCTGCATGTCCTATTGCAGTCACCGGGAATTGAATTTGGAGCCATGGGGGGCTTGCTCAAGGAACTTTAGTAGCTACTAACTGAAAGCCAAGACCACAGTTAAAGACTCAAACCAAAACAAAGGATAACTAGTACTAACCAGTTTTGTGCCCGTATTTGAAATTGCACCAAACCCCCCTTGGTTATCAATGCGGTTTAACGTTTTAAACCAGGCCTGGTCCTCAAAAAGATCAAAGAATTACTTCAGAAAAATATTCCCATTTTCTTTTGTGAAAACTGTTGTTCTTTGAGGTTTTTGATTCTTTGATTTTATTTTATTTTTCCAAAAAAATCAGAATTAATGGTTACTAACAAAAGCAAATACCCGCCCAACACTACAACTAACTATTAACCTATTTTCTCCCAAAGTCATGCTCCAACGGATATCAATTTGAGATTTAAACACATTTCTGACCAGTAACAATTCAAACTCTGCTCATAATAAGCATGTGGGTACTGCATTTGACACCCGCAAAGTTAAACGGTGGATGTAATAGAGATATTTGCAAATTCAACCTGTCTTCACCCTGTCTTTGAGCCTCCCTTCACCCCCTAACCCCTCTTTTCGTGGTATCCGTAAAATAAGGAAATTTTATGAAATCTCAGTATGAAATGCCGAAACTCAGAACGAAATGCTGAATCTCAGCATTTAATGCACAAGGTTCAGAGAGGAATTATAGTAGCTGTACAGGTAGGAGCAGTGAAAAATCTATGTAGCAGCAGTGGAGGCGCTCATGAAAAAAGAAAGACAGGGTGAAACTCAGGAACCATCAAAATTGATGGTTTTCTGAGTTGCACAACAAACATCCACCCTCCCTCGACTCTTAAATAAATCCTTTCTAATTTTCCTACTTCTCTCTCTCCCATTCTCACTCTTTTCT
>Ga0116229_10007778_pt1 | contig 16822 bp, 10 predicted proteins | sample S1TSphgellanicum_3_FD_87313 | JGI IMG/M metagenome (GOLD analysis project Ga0116229, IMG submission 87313) | Host-associated microbial communities from peat moss isolated from Minnesota, USA - S1T2_Fc - Sphagnum magellanicum MG | ecosystem: Host-associated > Plants > Peat moss > Unclassified...
AATGTAACACTTCAAAGTTCAAACTGGTTTAATGGTGAAAGTGGGTATATAAGACCAGCAGACCGGGGGAGAAATGAGGTCCAATTGTTATGTGAACGGTATAACGCTTGACTGTCTTGACATATATTTAAACATAGTTAGATAGTGGTAACCTTGGGTAGATTTGGATTAAGTTCCTAAACAATGATTTTCTTCAACAAATTTTGTTGTTTTTTGGACCAAAAAGACTGGGAAGTTCTAGGATAAATGTGTATTTCTAGTGTAAATTCAAATAATTTTTCTAAGTTTTTTTTTTCAAATTTTCAATATGTCAAAATTGAATGCAAACAACTGTGTTCCTAAAAAATTCAAAACTATAACAATTTGTCTGATAGTTAACTCCTTGTGAATATCTCTTTCCCAACAATTAGAGCTACCTATTCAACAGGTTGTGATGAACCAACCATTTAGAAATTGGGACTTTAGGATTATATAATGGCATGCATGTTTGTAAAAAAAGCCTCACTTGCACCCTATATATACTATGCAATAATATTGGCATCAATGAAGATGTAAAGCAATTTCCAAGTGTATATGGAGGGTGGCACCTTATATCCATGAATGTCCTTTGAAGAAAAGACAAGGGTTCTTGTATCCACTCCTTAAGAGTGTGAGGGATCTTACTTCTAATTATATGTGCAAGATCCCTCCCAATCCTAAGGCGTAAGCATAAGATTCCTCCCACTCTTAAGGAGTAGACAAAAGACTCCTACCCATCCTACACCCCTTGATATATGTATGTTTAGGTTCATGATAACATTCATCTTTTGCTTTACTATGGGTAAAGTCCTATGGTGGGGGTAGCTTTGCACAATGTAGGGCCAGATTTGGCTACCACCTTGTCCTAGGCAGCCCCTTTGATTTTGGAATGGCCCTACCCTAGGGCTCTTTACTCTACACTTTACTTCTTAGGGCCCTAGTAGAGCATAGAACAAAATTTACGCGTGAACAACATCAATGGTTTGGATACAATTTTGGCAAACAAACAAACTTTTGTTATATGGTCATTTAGGGCATGAAACAACAAAATGCACAATAAAATACTTTTGGCAGGTGACTGGGTCAGGGGCAACATCACCTATGATTGGACAGTGGGCTTCTATTTTGATTAGTTTGTATGACTACTTAAACAACCCAATTACCAACTCCCAAGACATTTCAACGGCCAACATTTCTGTCGAACTATTGCTCGACTCGGACAGAACAAATGCCATTGCATCAACTTCGGCCGATTGCACAACATCCACATCTTCTTTGCCCGGTGTGGTGTGCACTTACAGGCTTGTGATGCCCGGCTGGTACATGCTTAACATTTATTCAGGAACCAACATGATAAAATCACAACTAGTCCAAGTTGGGCCAGGGTTGATTAGTGGAGCAAATTGCATAGCAGCAGGTGATGGAGTGGGCACAACAGGGATCCCTTTGTTCCCGGGAGTTCCCACTACATTTACCATCCAAGCATTCGACTACCTAAATAATTCCAGTCCCATAGATCAGGCCTATTTTGAAGTCTGGGGTGAAAATTTGAACCAATCCGGGGTCATAATTCCCGACTCGGGTTACCCACTACACATCTCTCAGAATATTTTCTTGGTGCAATACACACCAACAAAAGCCGGTATGTATAATCTGTTCATCCAACGAGCGAGCATCAACATTGTGGGTTCCCCATTCCAGATTGTTGTTAATGTCGGGCCACCTGTAAGCTCGAAATGTACACTTGATGAGGAATCATTAGCTCCATGCACAGTTATGAGCTATAAAAACATCACTCTTGTCTCTCGAGACGCCTATGGAAACATTCGGACGACATATGAGGATGTGTTTCATATTTTCATGTCCATTGACGGTTTTCCAGACGAGGCAATACTTGATATTATGGTATCATTGGGGAACGGAACATACGGTTATGGCTTTATGTGCATGAATGACACATTTGTTCAGATCATGTCCGATGCAAACTTGGTCTACTCGGGGATGATTACATCCCTTCTTGGCCCTGCACATTTTAGCCAAACTACTCTTGCACTTGATAACCCGTATATGGTTGCTGGTTCCCTTGGACATGGTACCATTGTGACCAGGGACATTGCGGGCCACCCCCTCACAACCGGAAGCCAGGCCCTACTTCTTACTTATGGAACCACCTTCGGGACAGAGAATGATTCCATGGTAATTGTAGATAACAATGATGGAACTTACGATGTCACCTTCGTAATCCTTGCGAGTGGGCCCTATGAATTGCAAGGAATACTTAATGAGTATTGGAATTTTTATACAGGTACACTAATAATTGTGGCCGGTGCTCCGGCAGTGGCGATTGTTAGCTTCGGTTGGTACACAGCGAGTTATGAATCCGCATTGGAAATTCAGTTTTTTGATGAGAATGCGAACAATATAATGTCAAATGGACTTCTTGACACAAGTAGCCTGACCTTATTTTTTGTTAGTTGGGAAGTTCCACCCCGCACCGTAACATTGACATCAACAAGCTTGGGAGTGAATTTCAGCCCAACAACTGGGTACTATACCGTTTATTTCACCCCGATTATTGCTGGGGCTGTTTTTGTTAATTTCAAGCTTGGCGGTTCCGATGTTCTCACTTCAACAGGATCTTCAAATACTGCAAGGGTTGGGTTCCTTCCGCCGGATCCCCTATACTTTGACATATGGGGACCTGGAATCGTTGGAGCAGTTCCGGGCGAATATACACATTTCTTCATCCGAATTAGGGATACTTTGGGAACAATTATACCTGACAATGTTGCACGTGGTTTCCGAGTATCCTTTGACCCCCCGGACGTAGCACCAAGTGGAACAGTAAAAAGATACATTACCCTTGGCGTTGTAATGCTCTCATATTATCCGGCAAATACCACAAATTCATCCTTCACACTAAGCACTACTTTCAATGGTCGTTTGGTCGGAAATACTTCATATTCTGTTGCAGTAACACAATTCGCCGGTCCTATCTTTGTTAGTAATTGTGCAATCTTGGGTCCGGATCAAGTTGAAGTTATGACGGATGTCCCCATTGTTGCTACAGTCGGGACTTCAACTGCTGGAATATTCTTCTGGGTTCAACCCCGGGACATTTACGGAACCATCATCACAACCCCAGACCCGAGTGTTGTGGACCCGTTTTTCATTGTAACGGTGCAAGGGGGTAGTGGACCTCCCATAAATGTGACAACCGTACAAGGAGGATGGGAATTCATCTTTGTCATCCCATTTGTTACGGTAAGTGGATACTTATATGTGACGGTTACATCTCCGGCAACCGGCGGGGTGTGGAGTGCAGTGAGCAATAGTGGGTTCACAATTTATCTTGCACCAGCCCAATCGTATGCACCTAATTCGGTCATTGTTTCGAGTAATTTACTGAGTAAAATTAACCCGACACAAATGATTGTCGGACAATGGGTACAATTTATAATGCAAGCTTATGACCAATACCATAACCCACAAATTTACAACTCGTATACGACTGATTTGTTTAGTGTCGTATTAACCAAAGCACATTCGAGTACAGTTTTGGGGTCGACCATTTACGGAGTTAATAGGTGTGACTTGACTTACCGAATCAGGTTTCAGCTCATGTTTGTTGGTCTTTTGAACGTGACGATTTACTTGAACACACTGGCGGTTACATCCGTCCAGATTTCCGTATCAACTGGGCCTCTATATCTACCCAACTTGGTTATGGTTGATACCGTTTATCCCATGACGGCTGGCGTTCCAACTAACTTCCTCATCTCGGCAAGTGATGTGAACCAAAACCCGATACTCAATCCGGGGAGCATTTATTGTGTGTTTCAAAACAATGTTACTATGACCAAGTATCGGACTATGATTTTACCCTCGAATGACACATTAGGTCAATTTATGGTTTATTTCACACCCATCAAGGTGGGTCATTACTGGATTCTTGTTGGTGATAGCTCGAGTCGCAACAACGGACCGACTGTAAATCTATGGGAAGTTGATGTATGGCCAGGTCCTATTGGCCTCGACATGACTGTAACATCGATCTCATCACAAGTGTTCATAGCCGGAATGCTAGCGAGTTTTACGATCACCGCCGTGGATGCCTTTAGTAACCCTAACTATTCCATTCCTCTTGTGATGATAACATCTTCAAATTTTGAGTATTATGCCGCATCGGTTTCCTCACCATGCACATCAGCCGCCGCCATTGGAGTGTTCGGAACGGATTCCACTGGGTGTGTGCCCGTGAATGCTACATCAACCGGTCAAGTGTCATTTGTTCCCACTTCGTATGGAAAGATCAACATGACCATAATGTGGGACTCAAACACAATGATTCAATATTATGGAATTCAAGTCCTTCCGGCAACCACGCCCATTGTATTGAGTGCCCAAATGTCTCAGAACTTAGGTAGCATTGCAGTGAGTTTCGACTTGACAACTGATGCCAGATACTCAAGCTATGTCGGATTAGATAATCCTCGACTTGGATGGCAGCGGTGTAATAACACTCTAGACCCACTGTCTATGGCTATGATTGGCATTAACCCTAATTGTGTGTTCAAGGATGCAACAACCCTAATGATTCAACTCGGATACAATGCAACTATCATGTCCTTAGATCGGGGAGTGGGTGACCTTGTGTCCATCTCTTCGGGCATTTTCAACCAAGATGACACATCGGTTCCTGTGACTGGTTGGGTTCCTTTAGGGATTTCGAATTTCAGTCCGCCTCCAGTTGCTGTGCTACAGGGCCCAATTGTGACGAATGTGTGCGATAACCTTACCCTTGATGCATCCGCATCAAGTGGGTCAGCTGGACGACCCATGTCATATTTTTTCAGTGTAGAGGGCAGTGGTGATGATCCTTATGGGCTTGGGAATGTAGTGAACTTCCTTGCTGAACTTCCATCGCAGATGACAGTCACTATTGGGGCGGGTACATTAGGTGCGGACCAAGTGTATATATTCCAAGTGGTAGTGACAAATTTTCTCGGAATGACTTCCACTGCATCTTTGACAGTTCAAACGGTGCAAACTTCCATTCCACAGGTCCGTTATAATTCACTACTCCTACTGATGTATAGGGGAGTCTTGGACATACAAAGCCTCTTTGTGGCAAATGTAAAGCACTGCCTAGATTATTCCTTTGTATTTCAAGCTCCCTTACCTGCCTGAAGAAACCTGCTGTTTTCAGCAAGCGGGATCTTCTGCGTTGGAAGGTACCAGGCTGCACTGGGATCTTCTGACCAGCAGAAGGTGCCAGCCAGCCTGTCACTATTTCTAAAAAGTGAAAAAATCTCAGCTCTCTGCTTTACATAGGAAAAGGACCTGAGTACAGGCCCTTCCGTAATTTTCGACCTCTTCCCTCGGCTTACTGGCCTTGGGCACAGATCTCAAATCACAGAAGGGCCTGAGTACAGGCCCCTCTCCTATATTTAAAGCACTCCAAGAAAATTCCTAAGTACATGTGGAGAGTACTTTATGCATACTCTTTACGAATGGAAGTGAAATTATGCTTATGTTGTAAGTGTAAGATCCCTTCCACTTTCAAAGAGTAGGTGTAAGAATGCTCCTATGCCTCATGATCTTCAAATGTTAAGGTTCAAATTACCTTTGCCTCAGGCTTTAGAATGGGTAAAGCCCCAATGTGAGGGCCTTCCTGAAATTCAGGGCTGGACTCTGCTATCACCTTGTCCTAGGCAGCTTATTTTGAGAATGGCCCCACCCTAGGGCTTTACCCTACACATAAAGAACCCACAGAATATTTCTTTTGTTGTGAGTGTAGGGTTCCATACCCTCCATAAAATTTCTGCCTCAAGAGAGGTTGGAGCCTCATGAGTATGGTTGAGGAACCTAAGGCCTAAGGCACCAATCCTCTCTCTTAAATGAAAATCAGACATTCATTATGAAAGGAAAATTCTCCCAGTTCTTTGTTCCTGGTAAGGACCTTGAAGGGTCTGAGAACTCGGGTCCGTTGCTTGGCTCCTACCTCATGTGGGGCCTTCATTGCCAAAACAGCCCCCTACTTGGTTCTTACCAGTGATAGGTGGTTCTCTCTTCTTAGAACTAGCTGGTAAGGGTTAGGTATAAGGACACTTGACTGACAGTTTTCCAAAATCAAAGAACCGGTTTTGACGTTTGAGGACCTGTTAACAACGGTTCTCAAAATGCTCCGACAAGTCATCAAAGAACCTACCCTAAATCATCAGTTCTTTTTGCTGATACTTTCAGGAAACTTACCTATTTTTTTGATTTTTTTTCAAAACCTCAAAATCAATGATTATTTAATTCTGAATTTTTTTCAAAAACCTGGAACCTAGGTTGGAAAGAAAAAAAAATCAAAATTTTTCAAAACCGTAAAATTGACAAAACCAGAGAACCACCCAACACTGGTCCTTATTCTAGATATAAAGCACTGGAGATATTTCGTAAATGTATTTCGAAAAAGAAATTAAGAAAATTCTGAATTTTTTTGTTTTTGAAGTGTAAATTCAACTAAAATTGCTATTTTCGGGTCAAATTTCGTTAAATTTTCAATACTGAAGACATAAAAAATAAACATTGATACCCATTGAGGTATTTTAGAGGTGAAAATTTTGACCCATTAATTCTTTTTCTTTTTTTTTTTGAAATTGGCAACAAAAAAGTATTTTTCAGATTTTCTATTCGCCAGATTTCAGAATCTCCAATCCATGGGAGTCGTAGAAGCTTAGAGAAAAACCCTTAGGGTGAGGGCACTCTGAAGATGCAGGGCTGGACAATGAGACTTACCCTTCAAAATCATTTTAAGAATGTCCCCACCTATGAGCATTACACATTGTGACACACAAGATGAATCTTATCATGATCCAAAATGTTCAGAGATCCTAAGGTGTAGGACAGGACGGTTCTGAAGCCTATGTCCCATGAGTGGGAAAGGTCTTATGCTACTCCTCGAGAGAGTAGGACGGATCCTATGCCACAAGTGACATAGGATCCCTTCCACTCTCAAGGAGTAGGGGCAATCTCATTCCCACAAGAGACCATAATTATTTCCTCCTTTGCATAATGACCTCAGCAAAGACGTGCATAGTGTGATTTCAGGGCGCCTTATGGGGCGTAATTCCCTCACCACCTTAAAACGTTGATTTTGATCTACTTTGTACAAGAAGAATAACGAAGAACCTTTACTTACTCATAAGGTGACATCAAATAAGTTCATGGGAATTTGAGTAGTTTTTCTTCCACTATAGAAGATTATGGTGACCCTAGGACAAAATTCACTCTTAGTTAAGGACATGAGTATTGAAACTCATGTGCCTTAGGCTTGCTTGATTTGACAAAACCCAAACCCTATACATATTGTTTTGCAATCACTAATAAGCATTTCTTTTTTCTTTTTTCGGGCCTTGCCTTTTTGTTGGTCTTCTCTTGCCCTCATGCCCAAAAAATTTTCACATAGATTTTTCCATATTTCCCAATCATGTTCTTCAAGAAATTGCAAAGCCATTCCCATCATCTGTATTCCAAAAGCTCACAACACACTTACAACTGATGTTTTAGTTAAACCCTAAACTCCTAACCCTAAGTTTTGCCATTTTCCGTGTTCAGCTCCCTCTTATTGGTACTAACATGTTGCGGTGACATCTTTGTCATAGGTATCAATAAATGATAACAGGCCGATTCTTGAGGTAATGAGATGTGATATGATCGAATTAGAGGCCCATGCACACATGCTGAATCCGTTGACCATACAACGGGATGGATTTTGCCATGCACCACCATCCACAGAAGTAAAGAAGAGCAATAGCAACACCGTAGCTGCTTTTCTATCATACCAGTGGACACAAACCGGGCCTACAATCCTAGACCTTGAGGATGTGGATTGGAATGCCCGAAGCCTAAATATCCCGGGGAACTTGCTCAAACCCGGGTTGTTGTACAATTTCCAAGTTCAAGTGTGGCTCGCAGGGTTCCCCTTACTCTCGTCAACAGCATCAGTCGCCGTTCGTGCCACTCCATCTCCTCTATTCATTACAATTGTTGGTGGGGATAGGACAATTAATGCTTTGGAAGACCTGTATTTAGAGGCGAGTGTATATGATCCTGATGACTCGGTTGATGCTACTCAAGACCAACTTCAAGCTTACGAATTGACTTGGAGTTGTAATAACATTGTGTTAACAAATTATTATAATTCGGACTTGTATCCGTCATCAACTGGCGCTAGCCGACGCATCCTTCTCATTCGATCATCACTTTTACAAGACCAAATGTCTTATGTGTTCACTGTAATGGTGAGATGGAGATGGAAGTGGAACATTTCTTTAAAATTATCTAATTCATGTGATTTTGATGATGTCACCCATGTAGTGTGTACCCCTGTTTTTTTTTTCCAATTTTGTGATGTAGCTGAGGTGATGATCATCATAAGCTGCTTTAGCCAAATTTGACTATTAAAAAATATGAAAAGGAAAAAAAATCTTTGTATATTTTTGGCTACCTACTTGAACCACATTTCTAAAAATCTAGAGATTTTTCTATGTTTTTTGAAATTTTCTTATGTTAAATTGGAATAAATATTGGTAGAGGCCCAAATAGGGGATGTGAGTGGAGGTGCTCTTATTACAACTAAATAAGTTTCCTGGTGTAGGTGGCACGAGCCCCATACACAGATGCAAGCCGGTATGCGGCAACGGCAACTGCAACCATTTTGGCATCGAATTTGGCAATGACCATAGTCACAACAGTGAATAACCAAGCAGAAGTCCTGGGACTCGGTATTTCGCCATCCCGTATGTTGAAGGTCATGTGTACACCTGGCCTAGGGTCGTACAAATGGCATATCATGTCCCCCGGTGACCAGCGTAGTATTGCTGAAATGGAGGTGAGAGTCGTCTTTCACTTGTTTCATGGATTCATCTCTTTGAGTTCTATTTTTCTTTCATAGTACATGGGCAGCTTCAACACATGTCTGTCAAATAATTAGGTGACTCATTTTGAAGATTTCATGTCAAAAAATAAAATGTTCTTGAATATTCCAAAATATTCTTTATTTCTTTTCACCAAAAAAAATATTTGGGAAAAAATATTTTTGGAAATTTTCAACATTTTTATGAATAATATGGTTAGTGTTGAAGCTGCCAAGGTATTACAATATCGGTTCACTGCGCTCCCAATGGTCGTTCCCTGTGTTCAAACCAATGTTGTGTGGTTATCATAGATCAGAATGGACCTCAGAAGGTTATCAGGACAGTTTTATAAGGTTCATAACCATGACTTTTATCAATCAAAGAACCAACTCTCTGATATATATAACCACGATTCTCAAAAGATTTGGAAACAAATAAATAACCGCATGTGAAATGTCGGGTTCTTTGCTGGTTTTATTTCACCAGGTGCTACGATTACACGAACATGCATTGCGAATTTCACCCTTGACACTAGTCCCAGGTGCAACTTATACATTTACATGTACAGCTACTAATCCTTCAGGCATTGGAAGCGCCTCGGTGCAAGTTACAACAATTCCGGAACCGTCAGGTAGGTTTGGCTCATCTCCGTTTTCTGGCACAATTGATATCCGTAACCTGGACTTAGTGGCTGACTCGGTGACATGTCTCTTCCTGATTGGACCTCCACACTTCAGTTATATCGCATATTTTAGAGGGTGATGTTATAGCATAGACATTAATTCCATGTACACATTAAATAATAACAAAAACCTAGGGACAACAACAAATTATACTAGAGGTTTTTTGTTTTGGAGTTAATCCAACTGAAAATCTCCCCTATTAGGTGGAATGGTGGAATTGAGTTCAGAGCCAGAAAATCAAAATATTGCGGGCTTGACCACATACTCCCTCCAAGCTTACGGTTGGACTCCCGGGGGTGACTTGATTGGTGCATTACGGTATGAATTCCGGTACTTGATCAGTGACCCAAAGGAAAATACTTTGACAGAAGTCATAATTCAACCCACATCACTCAAAAACAAGGTGAGCAATATTGTGCTATTGCCAGGAGTTGTAACCTTTCAGGCCTATATTATCAACCCGGGGCGTGTTCGATTCATGCCTAATGATGCCCCATATGGTGCACTTTTCGAGTTCGCCCCAATTGTGGTGATGAAGCATCCACAGTCGGGCATACCTTCTTTGATGGCTACTTACTATGCATTTGCTGGTAAAGGAATGTATTATCGGGCCCTCATAAGTATGGAGGCCTATGCAATTTCAGTCTTTCCCAAGCTAATCGGTTAGTCATAACTCATAGAACTCAATGGCTAATATGTCCATAGCTCACACCTCCTGAGTTAGAACATTGCTTAAGAAAAATAATCCTCAATTTTTTTTTTGACAAACTCCAAAAACTCCTAAACTAATACTGAGGATGAGATGGCAAAGTGAGGTCCAAAATGAGGCCGAAACTGAGGCTCACTTTATGGATAGCTTTAATATGTCCTCACAACTATATGGATCTCAGGACTGGATAACAAAGTGTTTGCTATTGAAAGTCTTCATAATATAAGAGTACCACACACCTCAAAAGCTCAAAAGAAAGTCCAAATGTACTAACCAGTGTTGGTTTGGTATTGACTGTTGGTTTGCTAGTACTGTAAGGTCAACTAATTTTGCAATTTTTTTGAAAATAATTTTTTATATCAAAAAATTCAAGGAATTTTTTTTAATTAAACCCAGGTCCTAACCTGATCTGCAGGTGGTTGTGGAGGAGGTGGCAATAAGCAAATAATTCAAGACATGTTGAGAACAATTGAGTTCAATGACCCACAATACCCTCCAGCTAGCCAAGGAGATGCAGTGCAATCTGGGTTGGGACCAAACATAGCTCTTTTGATTGCGAGCATATACTCCAAACTCATTGACCGACCTGCAAACTTGAATTTCAATCTATTCAAAACAGCACTTCACATATTCCTTTTGAAGCTTGAGAAAGTGGCAACATACGGGATCAAAGTCCCGACAAGCATGGGGTCCAACAACCCAATGGATGCATTCCTTGATGCTGGTGATGCATTCTTGAAAGTTGCCAAACTCAAGTGTTTCAAAAGCTCTATCCCCCTAAGCCAAGCTATTATGGACCGGGCTTCCATAATCCCTATTTGGCTTGCCCAAATGGTATATCATAACAATGAGTTCATTTTTCCAACTATAATTGCAAGGAATTCATTTAGTGTGGGAGCACTGAATTTTAGAACTCCTCCTACTTCAATTAACCCTCAAGCAGGGCCTCTTTACTTGACGAGCCAATTGGGCAACTTCTATGCCACTCTTACTGTGAGGCAAGGAGGTGCAACTGATTTTGGAATTGTTTCCGGATGCTTTAAATTTTCCCCTCTCTCACCCAATGGCACCGCATCAATAACTCAAGCCACAAATTTCTTGCAACTAATTATCATATGTGATTTTGCGGTCATTGGGCTCACTCCCGGTAATTTTTTTGACCTCACTATTACCTGTTCATGGACAGGGCTTCCCAAGATCGGGAAAGGGTTTGCATATAAAGTGGTTCAAATCAACCAAAGGGGTATTGCTAACCCTAACTTGTTACAGAATATCATTCCCACCGTAACGGGTGTAACCTTCGACCTTCCAGGACCCAATGCTCGCATTGCCATAGTCAAAGAGAAGGCGGATAAGAATTTCGCACCTGTTGGGTGGGGGCCTCTGAATCAAAGAGTAAAACCACCAAAATCAAAACCTAAAAAACAAAACACTCCTAAGAATTCTCCTCCAAGCTTAAGGTGACCCATGCTCATGGGTTGCATGGGTTAGTTTCACCAATACGAAAGGAAGAAGCATCATCCACATTGGAGATTGTTAATACTTGCCAAAATCTCTTGGAAATTTTTGTGGCTCTCATGATCAAGACTCAAATCAACTTGTTTTTGTTCATCAACCTTGACTTGTATTTTTGTGCATTGTAACCCTCACATATCCTCTTTGCATGCATATTCCCCAAGACCCATTGATCATGAAGCAGATCAAGTGGTTCCTAACTAGAGTTAGTTCTTAACCATCCTCATTGCACACATGTGTCCAATTTTCTCCCCCTAAAAACTTGTGCATATATCCTCTCCTTTGTCACCCCCTTCTTTGAACATGCAGTATTTCTTGGGTTGGGTTTTGAATTAAGGGCTTCAGGTGTGTGTAGGATAGGGCACAAATAGGACTAGGAAGAACTAGGGTATCATTTGGTCAATCAAAGTTGGCTATTTTGTTGGGAGATTCCATAAATTGTGTCACTTTTGGACAAATTTGTGTAGGTCTTGTAGAAAGGTCAATGACCAAGTTATGTTTGTGAGGGATTCCATGGATCCATAGAACATGAAATGCAATGAACTACTTACACTCTTAGACAATTGCTTGCTTTTATGTCTTATGGGCCTGTGATTTCTCTCCCATTTCACATATGTAAAGAATTGTAAATTATTTTCAATATACCAATTATAATTGCTTTTAAGAAGAATCACTAGTTTGATTGTGTTTCTATATAATTGACATTGCTCCATTGTCTTTTTCAGCTCAAAATTGAATAGCACATGTGCTTTACTTTCCTCCTTTTTAGTGATTTTTTTGAATGCAGAGAAATGGCAGTTTTGCACATATATATTACTGACATGCATGTTGTACCAAATCCATTACATCACATACATGTAAATATGAACTCAATATATTTTCAGAATAGTTCTAAATAATAGAAATGTTTTTACTCTCAAGTCAAATACAAACTGGATTATTAAAATGTTAAAGCAGCTCCACCCATATCCTTTATTTTGACCTCCAACAATATTTCTCACATCTAAAATGGCTTGCTTATTGTTTTCCAACGCACACCCATAAAAATGAAAATTGAAATGATAAAAGGTGAAAACTTACTAAAATAAAAACACCTAAACCAATCATTCCATCTCACCAATTGGGAGCAATTGTTATACCTATTCTATGCAGGCATTAGATCTTGTGGGCATATAATGGTGCAAAGCCAATTTGTGACCCCAAATTGGCATAAGCTTAACTATATTTCATCCAAAAATTATTGTTTAGGGTGCCACAGGAGATGTTTTTAGTCTATTGATGATATTTGAGAGATCAAAGTTATTTAATGATGATTTGTAAATGAACATTTGTAGCATCTAACATAATCATGTGTGGAGTATAAATTTGGACCTAGATTCTGGTTTTGTCAAATGGGCATGTCAATTTTGAACCTAAAATCTTTTTTTTTTTTTTGGCAAACAAGACCACTTTTGGGATTATGGATTAAAAGAATAATTGTCTTATATGTCTTGTATTTATATTTCCTTTCGTTGGCTCTACTCATGGGCAAGAGACTAGGCATCAATGTAGGATCTGAGCATAAAATTTTGACTCAAACTTGACCCAATGTGTGAGTGACAAAACTCATGCTAAAATTCATTTTATCACTAGCCTAGGGGAAAAAGGAATTTCAAACCATTTTTATTTCCAATGATATTTTTTTTGTTGTCAGGTGTTGATCCTCTATTGCTTGGCCTACAAACATCTCATTGCTTGCCAAGATGAAAATGGATAGGATCATTGATGTACTTTGAGCCTCAGTCTTCAAATATGGGCAACTCATTTGCATGTATACCCTCATCACATGCATATGCTACACATTGATGGTTGTGTCACTCCTTAAGATGCTACCTCCCAAAACTTTAATCAAGTACATACAGAATTAAAACGCATATAATATTGAAACACGAGCATTGCCAACATAATATATTCTCTCCATCTACAAAACACAAGCCAGAAGCTGGTGCATTGCTCACCATCAAATTGAGATTATCTTCTCTTGTCCTATTGAAATGTTTTCTCCAAGATCATCCTTTCTACCAATTAATTTTACTGGAGCTCATAGAGCACAGAGGCAAATATATGTACTTAAGCATAGATAATACAATGTGATACCTAGCCAAAAAGACAATGGAGTCCAAACTTGCATATCATGGGAAGATATGCATGTAGATAGTAGCAAGCATCTTGTTCAAACATCACTTTTGCATACAAATTCAACTCTTGTATCCCCCTCCCCCCATAGTGACAATTGACAAAGCCAACACAAATCATTACATCCAAAAACACAACTTCACAACCTCCAACATTAACAATTATGCAAGCACCTTTGAGTCCTCATTTACCGAACACCTTACCTCAATAGAACCCTTAAAAAGAACCCATGCCACTTCCCGAAATTAGCCTCTTGCTTTATGCATCTATGGCAATCACAATGTTGTTTGTGTTGCATAGTTAGTAGCTAGTTAAGTCCCCATTTTCTTTTACAACAATGAAGGTTCACAAAATTTAGGACCTATCAAGGCTTTTGTCATCACAAAGAAGAACCTAAAGATGTCACTATACATTCATGCCCACCGAGACATGTTCAAGAAAGCATAGAATCCAAAGAGTTTAATCTTATTAGGCACTTCAACAATATACCATACACAATCAACACAAACTACAAAAAAGGGTTTGGCATGTTGTCTTCCCATTGATAATATGGTGTCACATATTGAAAGCATGGTTGCATTTTGGCCACCTCATTCAAAATTATTTTGAAAAATACCCAAGAAAAATTGATGTCACATTGCATCATAAAGATTACAATGTATTTTAATGTGTCACTAATTATGATATGGCAACATGAAGGCCATACAATGCATTCAAGTTGTCATATCAAATTCCCCAAAAATCAAATAAATATCCTCATTATATTTCCATTGGCAAATTGGGCATGGCCCTAGTGTCCTTTGATGCACCATTTATCAAAGAAATTCTTACAACAACTTAGCATCCAATGATTCAATTATGGAAATTGTGCAAAGTTTGTTCACTCGTAGGTTTGTACATTTTGTGCATGGATTATTGTGTGTTGAAAACACATCTAACACACAAACAAATGTGTTAACAAATGAAGTATGAAACTATGGATGAAAAAGATGAATGAATGAACTTCATCATCTTATGTTTGCATGTGTCAAATGTGTTTTCAATCCATGATATCCATGTGCAAAACATACAAACTTTGCACAATTTCCATTACTAAATTATTGAATGTTAGGTTTGTGATGATAATATTGGACTACAATCAATAGGACTATAAGGGATAGCAAGTTGCATGTGGCCATAATTATATCAAATAGTCTAACCCAACCTAATACACTATCCAACAAGAATTAGTGTTGGTGTACAGTGTATACCCTAACACCATGCCAACTATTTCAATGCTACATCCAAATAGGGATCACATTGATGGAGGCAATAACACCAATTGATAGTTAGTTGAATAATATATGGAAGGTTGGAATCCAAACCAAAAAAAACACATTGTATGATGTATATTCATCAACATTATAAACCATATGTGTGTTGTTCAAAATGTTTTCAAAAATCATGGCGCCTACAAGTTCATATAGCCCTTTGAAAATCCATATGGAAAACCAATATGTATGGTGAAAGGGAGCATGTTAGGGACACATCCATGGCTACAATGCCTTTCTTTGTTTTGGATGACTTCAAGGTGTTTTGTTGATTGAGCAAGCCTATGCCAATTGAGGGTCATTTAATATTAGGGTTTTTACCTATTCATTGTTTGTGAGAAAAGTTTCCACCTTTCATTCAACTACCTCCACCTTCCAAAACTTCCTCAAAGGGGTGCCATTGTATGTGAAAAAACAATTGTATTTCTCATTTTACATCTTCCTTTCCTATACCCACTTTTGCACATCATTTCTTTGTAAAATGGTTGATTAGTCCCTCTTCATTTTTCATAACAATAGGCTGCACTTCACTATTGTGATCATCCATGAATTTATGCATAAACCCACCATAATGAACTTTGTTCAACAAGCCTTCTTTCGGTTGAACATGGTCCATCATTTCATCAAATGTCCCTTGTGAGAACATCACAAGTCCATGACATACATTAATTTGGTAATCTTTGAAATGGTATATGACTTAATGACATCATTTGCAACCAAGTTTTATAAGTTTTTTCGGGTAGCCTTCAAGATTGGGAGTCCACTTCTTGGAATTTATCCTAGTGATTAAAAGTGCATGGATTTCCTTTAGTTCCACGCATAATGCTCACACATTTTAATTCAATTGTGTAGCTTGTGCTTCCATCCCCTATTGCCATTTGGCCTTTAGCATCTTGCACAACCCCATGGGTGTGAACTTCTTTGCATTACCATCATCAAATACATCAAAGGGTAGGTTAGTCCAATTAACATTTATTAAAATGTTGGTTGTACACAATATTATTTGTTTTCAATTGTATTTGTAAGTGGCTTATCGCATATTTCCATATCAAGCCTACATTTTTCAATACATATAATTGTACATTAACTCCAAAAAAATGTACCATGGTTAGGGAACAAGAATTTATTCAATATAATGCAAATATGTTCAGCAATATTGTACCCCAACATTTATGTAAATCTAAGGATTGATTATAACTTCATGTTCCACCCCATTGTTTGTTGCCTCCTTTCAAAGTGCACCTTACATGGACTGTGAACAAAAAATTTAATCATCACTAATGGTTATTAGAAAAATTGTGTGCTAAGCTATGAATGTTAATGTTCTATAACAATTCACTACACACATCCAATTGCACCCAACATCCCATTATGTGATGCACAATAGTGTTGGGATTACTCACCTTTGGTTTGTTATCTTTCATCAATTGCTTTCAATAATCCCCTTTGAACTTCTCCAATATTCAAGCAAAACTCACCATACATACAATGGACAACAAGGGTGAC
>Ga0116229_10007781_pt1 | contig 16820 bp, 12 predicted proteins | sample S1TSphgellanicum_3_FD_87313 | JGI IMG/M metagenome (GOLD analysis project Ga0116229, IMG submission 87313) | Host-associated microbial communities from peat moss isolated from Minnesota, USA - S1T2_Fc - Sphagnum magellanicum MG | ecosystem: Host-associated > Plants > Peat moss > Unclassified...
AATAAATTAAATAATTCCATAATCTAAACCTTCAAATTGTGCCCAATTTATCATCTTCAATGATAAATTGGGATAGGGAAGGGGAAGGGATTTGACCAAGTTTCTTAAAGCCAATAACACAAAGAGGGAAGAAAACATACAGAAAATAAATAATTTTTAAGGTGTAACCAAAATATTTGGGGGGATTAACACATTTAAAATTTTTATTTTCCTTACTTTTTCCCTTTTTGTCAAGTCAATGAAGTAGCAAAAACCTTATTTTCACTCCCATCACCCGAGCATAATGTCTTCACAAAAGGTGAACAGTCTTGTTGTTTTGGCTTGAAAAGACTAAATTTGGTTTGAACAAGCAAAGAAAATTATTTGGCATGCCGTAAAACTTAGCTAAACATGTAATTATTATACTACGAAATTACATATTTTCAAGATGGTTGTAAGCAATTTTTGCTTACTTTTTATTTGATTTGTCATTATGTGACATTTGTTCCCAAGGACTAACAAAATCAAAATAGCGAAATTCTTGAGTCATCTTTATAGGTTCAAAAACAACACGTTTCTTTGAATCATCATAATATACGTCCACATATCCATTTAAACGAAATTCTTTTTGTAATGGATGACCCTCAAAATTATAATATGTTAATATACGACATAAATCAAGGTGGTTGAGAAAATAAACACCAAACATATCCCACACTTCTCACTCCCACTAGTTGGTTGATGGAAATATACTAACTATTGAACAAATTGGAGTTATTTCATCTACACTGATTTGTACATGAATACACAAGCTATATTGAATACATAGAGTCAAAAATTCCATCGCAAAGCCATAGTTTTCATGTTCATTTTTACAATATAATAAAGTGCTCTCTGAATCGTGCAAGATGGTTACTCATCATACAACTTTCAAATTATGACCTTTGCTAAGAATGTAAGCAATTGTCTCATTTCAATTGGTTAAACGCAATTTAGCTATCTTGCATAAAGCTGAATTAGGTTTTTTTAATGTCCTTGTTGAAATACATAGGCATATTCCTTGCTTTTGATGACATTTGCCTTGTAATGCAAGGATATTGTGTTGAAAATCATTAAAGAGTATAGCAGCTTCAATGGATTTTGCCCCCTAGAAATTAGGTCAAATGATTAATCCTAATTTGGTTGTAAAAGGATTCACATTCATCTTTTGACATTTTGTTTTTCTCCCCTCACCTCTTCAAATGTGCACCCAATCCTAGGTGATTTTGTCACCAATCCATAACCCACAAAATTAAATATGAAACTATTTTCACCAAAAAAATGCTTAAGGCACTCATCATACACAAAAAAAAATGTAATTTTTTCAAAATTTGACAACATAATTAGAAACATTCAAATACACATGTCATGATAAGTCCTTTTTTGGTTTGAAATTTTGCACAAAATATGAAAAAAATATGAAAAGGCAATAATCAATCATTTTTAATAGAAATAAATCATCAGATTTTCAAAAAATTGAAAATCATGTTGCAACATTTCCTTATTGGTTTTGGTTTGGTAACAATCTTTTAATCGTTTAAATAAGTTCTTAGAATTTGTCATCATTTAATATGAGATCCTTATTTGGTTCCTTGTAACTAATGTGATGTTAAAAATTGAAAAAAATAATCATTACAAATTTTCCTTTACAAAAACATGATGATCTATATTTATTTTTTAATTATTTTTTAATTTTTCCCTATCGATGACCAATTTATCATACAATTTCCACTTTTGATATTAAATGAATGGCAAGGCCATTGTGTATAACACACCTTGTTTTGTTTCGCATGTTGAGATTTCCGAATCCACATGGCGCCCTTTGCCTACACACTTGCTATTGTTGGAAACAATGTTTTGTTTTGGGGCAAAAATTTCACAACTTGGCAACCAAACAAAAAGGGGGTAGGGATTTTAACTCAGATTTTTTTCGAAAAACTCCCCTAAATTTGCCATATTTCAAGAATAAAAAAGGTGAAATTGCCATATTTAGACCATAGGTTCTTGCATGTTGCTAGTACATAGTAGGGTTTTTAAAAAATATATATTTTCCTTTCTGACATGTAGCCAAATTTAGCCAAGTCCTTGTGTGGAGGATCACAATTCCCCTAACCTCACAAAATTCAAAAACAAAAAAAACACCTTGGTTTGGAAGCCTTCATGAGTAGGAGGTTGCACACATGTGATTTTGTAATGTTTAGACTTGTTGTGCAAGATTTATTGAATATTGAACAATTTTGTCATTGAAAATTCAATAAAATAAAAACTAAAATTCTAGAATTCACACTTAGGATTTTTGGCAAAGCATAAAGGATAAATTTAGAGAACACATGTGGGAGACACACATGGTAATTGTGGAAACAACATAAAAAACAATGTAGGGAAGATGGATTTGTGACAAAACATATCAAATCATATTAATGAACAAAAAAGGTGGGAACATCATTGAAAGCATTATTGGGAACATTTGGGGAACTCTTGAGGTTCCCCCTCACCCCACCCCTAAAGAGGAAAAAAAATTGGGCCTCTTCTATTTTGTATTGGCTCATCGCATTGGATGCCTGGAAAAATATTCTTAATTGTTTTCAACATCCCTTTATGCCTAAGCCAATGCCAATGGCAAAAATTGTGGTGAGATAGTGATGACCAAGTATTCACGAGGAAACTCCAAAAGCTCATTAAAGTAAAGGAACATAAAATCTCTTTTTTCCAAGTACTTTTTTATGCATTCACAACCATGATGTTTTGCAAATTTGAAACCTTTGGGTTTTCTGAAAAATCATTTGGTTGCCAACTTAAATACTTGATTTTGGTTTGGTTGTGGTTCACATTCTCTTAAGTTCATCTAGAATTGTAACCCATGTAGTTTAGTTCTTGATTTTTAAAAGGAACCTTTTTGTAGTTTATTTTGGTTTGAGAGATCTTTTGTTGTGCTTTTGAGAACAAGTTTTTGGATTCATAAAACCTTTAATTTCCAAGACTTTCAAAACATTTGGAGCCTAGTTCGGTTTGAGGCTGAGTTTTATTCCATCTACATTTGCATTATATTTGTAAGAATATGTGCAATGCATATATGGTTCTAAAATCCCCCTTGCATAAAATGTAAGGCTTGACCATTTTTTCTTTTAAGATTTTTAAAAAAGTGCTAAGGTGACTTTCAATAATGTAACAACAAACAAGAAATCGTGACCTTCTCTTTTTTCAACTAAAAATTAAATGGTGACACATGCCAAAAATGAAAATAAACTTTAGGATAATTATTAGCAAAGAAAGTTTTGTCATCCATAAATAGTGAAGAAACAAGAGAAATAATTAAGCCATTAAGGAGTGACAAGAGAAATAATGAAGAAAAAGGGGAAATTACTATAGTTGCTTTCTTCCCCTCCATAAAATAAAAGGGAAAATTTTAATTTAATTTGGTTTTTTCTCCAAAATTCAATTAACAAAAAAGAAGAATTCAATTATGAATGTTGTTTGATGAACATTTTTCACCACAAAATGGGGGTTTGACTATTGCCTTTAGTTAAAGAACTTAAATGACATGGCTTAGGCTTGTCTCAATGTATTAATGGTAATTCCTTGAAGTTGGACATGGTTCTTAATTTTTGGCATTGAAACAAAAGGGAACACAAGATTTTTGGGATGGGATTAGGATGAAGAGACATTCATTTTTTCAACACCCTTTTGACCAATTCACCCGCACGAACAAAACAATGTAAGTGCAAAACAATGTAAGTGATTAATGTAAATATATTCAAAACTAAGTCGTAGACTTGCCCTAAACTCACATAACCCAAACTTGGAATGAAGCATCATCGTCCTCCTTATAAAATATTTTAGACTTGTTATTGCAAACAACATCAAAATGGTCATTTTTTTCAAAATCCCAAAATTAGGGCACCTGCAATGTTTTGAATTTTTAAAATGTCACAAAATTTTCAAAATAGGCTTATCTTGAACATGTGACCACAAAATCTTTTGATATTTTAGGAAACACATTAAAAAATGTGTGATTTGAATATATAATGTTTATTTTTGAAGATTTTGGCTAACCTAAGCAACCACACATTTCCTAAAACAAATTGCTTTCACTTGGTACATTTCAAGCACAATCTTAATACTTGCATCACTTTAACATCTAAAAGTCTAGCTTCCTAAAGGCACAATGAGAGGCTGAAATGGCAAAATTCAATTCAAACCTCACAGGTTATTTAATGCATCATTTTAAGGAACTCAACCAATAGGTTTTGAAACACAACATTTGCAAAGTGTAAACTTAACACATGTAACTTATTTCAAATTCATATATGAAAAGTCATTCGTTTGTCATTCATTTTTCATCCATAATTAATATAATCATTTGTTGAATCACCATACATTTAAATAATGATTGATTTATATACTTGAAATACTTGAAGCCACAATGTTGATTTTTAGTCTTCCTAATCAACAATTGATTCATTTCATTATCCCACACCACATATGGTACATTCAAATCTCCAATGTCACCAACCAATATCCACATCAATTGCAAACTCATCATTTATTTCAAACACATGCAATGAATGCAAGTTGTATATGCCTTGAAAAGGACTTATGCACTTTCACCCTTGCTTTTAGCATGACATTACTAAATAAACAATTTGCATTGTCACTATTTGATGTACATAGTGAAAACCAATGTATTGGGAACCTCTCATTGCAACATGTCTTGTAAGAAAATAAAACCAAACAATTGTGCATAAGCCCCAAATTAATATACAAATTCATATACACCACAAACCAAAATACAAAAAAACATTTTTTTTTGGTCGTAAAATAAAGTTTATTTAAAGGTTGAAATGGATGAAAGGTTGTCAAGTTCATTCACAAGGTATCTTTTGGTGGCACCAAACTTTCATTCTTCTTAGGGTTCGGGTTTAAGTGTTGATGTTGGGTTAGGGGTTCTCAAGTTTTTGAAAGGCCTCAAGTTGATAGGAGGTTGTGGATGCATGCAAAATTGGAAATTACAATCAATTTATGGGAGGATAAACATTAGGAGTATCACAAACAACCCATGGTTACAAAGAGCTTGCAAAGAGTCATTAAAAAATATGCACAAATTGCATAGAAAATGGAGGATTTGAAAATGCAATTACCAAGGGACATAACAACTTAGATATTGGAGAATAAACAAGTAAAGAGAAAAATGCATCTGGATGGACAATTACAAATGACTACTCTTTTTGTCTAGGTACGGAAGCCCGGAGAACCTACTACACCTAGCTCTTCTACAAGTGATAGGTAGCATCTTGTTGAAGTAGGTATTTGAGCCCAAAGATCCTACTGAACCTACCTCTTCTAGAGGTGATAGGTAGCATCTTGCTGAAGTTTTGAGCCCAGACATCCTACTGGACCTAGCTCTTCTACAAGTGATAGGTAGCATCTGAAACACCATTGAATCATGACCATGTGAATTTGCAAGAATTGATCCTTTGTGATTATGATTAGTGCAATGTGATCCCAATGTCATGTTCATGTGCCCAACAATTGAAATAAAAATCAAATATCTCAAAAAAAACTTTTTGAAAGTACAATGCGGTTTTCCATCATGAGAATGTGGTTTTGCAAACCCTAGAACAACCCTATGTACTACACAAACTCACAATGAAAACCCCAAATGAAAAATAAATAAAAAATTATAAAATATGTGTTATGAGAGTATTAAAAAAAAATTCAAAAAGAGAAAAACATCCTAACTCACATCCCCAGAAAAAATAAAATAAAAAAATTCCTCCTTTTATGTGCTTTGATAGAGTCCCTCTGGAGTTTGTTGAGCTGTCTGGTCTCTGAGACTCTGTATTCTCTTGCAAGGGATAAAAAGTAAAATATCAGGGTAACTAAAAAGGTGACTGTAACAAAAGCCCATGGCTGTAAAAAATTGGCTTGGGCTTCTGTTTGTTGGGATTTCCCAACTTTATGTACTATGTAAAAATTGAAAATTACATAGTAAAATGGGACTACAACTCATCTACACATGTTGATAACATACCCAACTTTATGTACTATGTAAAAATTGAAAATTACATAGTAAAATGGGAGTTCAACTCATCTACACATGTTGATAACATACCCAACTTTATGTACTATGTAAATTTTGGAAATTACATAGCAAAATGGGAGTACAACTCATCTACACATGTTGATAACATACCATCCTTATCTAGATGTCCCAAGGCTTGCATTGTTGTACCTAATCAAGTAATGGGTTTGGCCTATCACATTGCTTTTGGGCTTTTTTTTTTTTTGGGTGAATGTGAACACAACTTTATTTTGCAAAGAGAACTTGGGTCTGCAACAAAAGTGGCTCTTGTTCCCAAAGCTGTAAAATCTTGAAAAGGAAATATACCAACAACAAATGTGGGGACCAAATGAAGTCTGGATCTCTCGAGTACTAAATGTGTTCTGAAAATGTGTGCAAAAAACAACTCTGCATCTGGTCTCTTCTTGGAAAGGCAATGGTTGTGGGGTTTTGAGTCTTGCAAAACCTTGCAAATTTTGTAGGGAGGTTTTTGACATCTTGCCAAACTCAATAAATAAGAATAAATGGTGACATTCATCCCATTTATAAACAAGTAACAAAATAACACATCTTCTTCTGGAGAGGTACCCAAGAAATAGGTACAAAGTACAAACCCTAAACCTTTCACCCACCAGCATAATCTCAAGTGGCTAGGGTGAACCCGTGCCCACATTGGTACCTTCATCTTCTCGAGTGACACCTCTTAGTGACAAAATTAAACACTAAAATGTTTAGATTTGGATTAAGAGACTCTGATTTAGTCTAAGCATGAGATATTTATAATATTTAGAAGCAAACTCAAAGAATTTTGAGGTTTTTAGTTTTTATCATGGTATCACCTTGGGTGCTAATTCAACCGAAGCAAATGGGAGCAAGTGTAAATTAAGATGGCCTATGACTCCAACTTTAAACTTTGGGCCACTTATTAATATGAATTGAAAAGCCTTTTGACATACAATCAACAAACCCTTACACATAACTGAAAATTACATTTGTCACAAATTGTTTCATATTTTTGAGAACTCATATAAATAAGTTATGAATATTTGAAGTCAAGACTCCAGGCATAGGCTACGCCATAAGTAATATATGGAACCCCTTATAATCATGAGTGACTAACCCTATGCTCATGTTCAATATCACAATAGCAAACTTTTGGTCACCCTATCTTTCAACCCTAGTTTGATTCTTAAATGAAATCCCTACTAAAAACCTCAAACCTTAAAGCATTGCAACCTTTGAAAAAGGAGGAGCAATAATAATAATCAATATTGTACTCCCTTGTTGGATTCAGCAACAAACTGCCGAATAATTAGTTAAGTTTTAAATCTTAAGTTCGGCACTTGGTTTTTTTAATTCAGAAATTTTTGGCAGGTAATGGTTATAAAAAATAAGAAAATAACTTTTTATTATGTTTATGGGACTGTGTAGTGTGTTTAGGGTCAACTTTTAAACCCTAAACCCTTTTTGAACTTTTTAAGGTCAATAGTTCACACCCAACAGTCTTAATTTGCAAATGTTTAATTATATAATAATTATAAAAATTTTAACACAAGAAATAAATAAATTTTCAAAAATTTAGCAAAACAAAAAATAATTTAAAATATGCTGAAACCATTCATGTACTGTGGTAGTCACCAAATAACCAAATTTGGTTCAACAACAAGCCATGATCATCACGTAATGGCTCTGCCGAGTCATGGAAAGTTCATATATGACCCAGAGTCAATATAAGAAACACTTCATAAAAGTTTCCAAAAATTGAACTCACAGTTTCCACCAATAGGAAATACTTCATAAAGTTTCCAAAAATTGAACTCACAGTTTCAAACAGCAACTTTTGTTCAACGTTCCTCAAGAAAACAAAAAAGGGCCTCACACTTCACAACAAGTAATGTTGGATATCAATATTCTATGGTTAATTTTTAGAAAGTTGTTCCTTTAAAAAAAAAAAGATACTTTTGTTCATGCACTTAACTTTTAGAAATATGAAATACTTTTAGTTAAGGTTATGTAAAATAACTCATTACATGTGATGTTCATCTCTTATTTAGGAATAGATAAAAGGTTGAAATGAATTATAAAAAGATTGCAATAATATTTATGTGATCTTAAGCTTGGGTGGAGAGCTCTCACTAAATCTGTGTTTTTCTCATTTTTGTTTTCTCACTGTTCTGTTATCAATTTTCAACAAATAACACCTGATGATTGTGTAAGCATTCTCTTTTTCTTTTTTCCTTTCTATTTAAAAAATGGAACTCAGAGTTCGTAGTAGAGTAACACATGGCTGGTGGAACATTTCTCAAATGTAAAGCACTGCCTGGATTTTTCCTTTGTATTTTCAGCTGCCTCAAGAAACCTGTTTTCAGCAAGTGGGATCTTCTGCTGGAGAAGATACCAGCCAGGCTTTACTGTGATCCAGCAGAAGGTACTAGCCAGCCTGTCACTATTTCTAAAAAGTGAAGAATTTCCAGCTCTGCTTTACGTAGGAAAAGGACCTAAGTACAATCCCTTCCGTGATTTTCGACCTGTTCGGGCACAGATCGCAAATCACGGAAGGGCCTACACTCAGGCCCTTCTCCTATACGAAACTCCCCTATCCTAAAGCCAGTTTCCACATTGACAAAACGAATAATTTTTCAAGGAGAAGAAGAATTGTGATAGACAAGAACAAGAGAATTGTGAAGACAAGAACAAGAAGAATTGTGAAGAACAAGAACGAGAAGAATCTGTGAAGAAGAACAATAACAAGATTTGTGAAGAAGAAGAAGAATCTGTGAAGAGCAAGAACAAGAAGATTTGTGAAGAAGAAGAAGAAAAAGAAGAAGAATTTTGAATAAGATTTTTGTGAAGAAGAAAATTTCTGGAAAGATGGTCTAAGTGCCACTTGTGGGGTTTTGTGGACTCAGTGTCAAAGTTACGTAAGTTTGATGGAGATTTGATTCACAGCTGAATTGTGGACTCGGAAGCCGCTGCTGCAGCTGAAAGAATTCCATTTCATCATCTGCAATTGCAACAGAAATTATACATTGTACCCCAATCTGTGTCGCTATGTCGCTGTGTTTCAGAAGTTCTTTGAGTTGGCAACTGGTGTAACGAGTACAGTAGCAGGGATAAATCTATTTGGTAGCGACATGGCAAAATGTGCAGAATCCCAGAAAAAATTGCAATCTCTCATGCAATCTCTGCAAGTGCAAGAAGAGCAGAATGGGAGATGGATCATCTGTTGAAAAAGTCGAGTCCGCGCCTTTTTAGGAGTTTGAGCCTGAGGAAATCGTCGCAGATACCTATTTTGATGACGAGAAATCGTCGTGAGTCATGTGGGTCCCCTTCCTTCCTTCCTTCCTTCCTTTGAGCAGCCCAAGTGGCAACGCTTTTTGGCAAACATTCGTCATTGAGCGTTGCGACAAAAGAGTGAACTGAATCCGGACCGGATTTTCGTGCGCCGCGACAGAAACCAAGCTGCTGTTCTTTTGTTTTGCATGCTCCAACAAGAGAATCAGCATCTCAGACGAATTTGTTTTCAGGTAGTCTTCTTCTTCTTCTTCTTCTTATTCTTCTGCTTCTGTTGCAAACTCCATTTGGTTTGTTTTCAGGAAGGAACCCAACTGACATTTTCTTGCGATCAATAGAGGAGTGGGGGACAACACAACAGCGATGGAAACAGAAAACTCTTTGGCTTCCTTGACAATCTCAGCAGCAGCAGCAGCAGCTCCTACAAGATTAGATATGGGAGCGATGCTGGGTGCACCTGTCGCTGCTGCTACAAATGAGTCGCCTGAAGAGGAGGAACTCCAAGCTCAAAGAATTACATCAGACTCCGCCTTCGATTCCTTTCTCGTTGATGAGCATGAGCAGAATGGGTACCAAATTTTTTCCCCTCTTCATCTCCATGATTCTCTTCTGTAGCAGCACAACAACATGCAGATTTTTCTTCGTTGATTCACACCCAATTTTTCTGAATCCAAATTGCAGATTTTCTTCGTGGATTTGAGACCCAGTTTCCTTCAAACCCAACCAGCAGATTTTCTTCACTGGTTTGAGACCCAGTTTTCTGAACCCAATAAGCAGATTTTCTTCCCTGAGTTGAGACCCAATCTTGTGAATTTATATTGCAGATTTTCTTCACTGATTTGAGACCCAATTTTCACAATGGAAATTCCATTCATGTCCATGTTTTCTAGGGATAGATTATGTATACATTACAAGATTGTGAGTTTGTTTTGAAGAATACAACTTCTTTTTGTGGGAAGCTAAATTTTGTGAAGAGCGACAGAGAAGAATTATTTAGGAAAATGCCATCTGACATTTTGGGATCTGCAAAAGAGGAGCTTCAAAGTGAATGATTCTCCAAAGTTTTGATAATGGATGGGAGTGCGAGTTGGGAAATTTTAGAGCATGTCACATGCTTTGCTTGCTTTGCAGCCATCTTTCAAATATGGGAAATTTTGTTTTATGATGGGAGTTTCGAATTTTGTAGGAAATGGGAAGGACATTCGATGTTTGCACCATTTACATCAGGTTGGCAGCAAACAGAAACAGAGCCCTTGATCGTAGCAAAGGGAGAGGTCTGTAACTCTTCATCCTCTCATTCTTCTCACTCCTGGTTTCCTTCCTTGGTGACTGACTTTCAATTCACTGAATGAGAAAAGTCAACATGAAAGGTACAAAAATGAGCATAATTTAACTGAGGTAATTGATCTTTTCTTGTCCATACCTGTTCCAGATGATGTGCTTTTGACTGCAATTGATTTGAACAGTGCAGTTGTTTTGTAAATGAGGAGAAGTTTGTGGTTGGGTGCACAGGGAGTTTATGTCTGGGATCACAGAGGTAAAAAGTACTTGGATGCTTTGGCTGGCCTGTGGTGCGTCTCTCTTGGTAATTTAATATTTCTTCTCATGTCCACCTGCATTGATTCTCTTGTGATCCTTGGAGCCTTTGTATTTATACTTGGGTTTTGTATTTCACCCACCCACCCACCAAAAGAATTTCATATATTCACAATGTTTGTGTTTGGTAAATTGACAAGGTTTCTCTTTGAGCTACCAGTTCCATTTGCTGCATTGTAAGGATTTAAACTGATTAGAACTGAGATTAGAAACTGATTAGTTTATGTGATCTTTTTGTTTAATAAAAGTCTGTGAATTGAAAGTGCTTCCTGCTATGGTCGTCTAATTGACAAGCTCAAGAGTGCAAATGCTGCATGTAGAATGTCCTGGGCTGCTGGGTCCCACCGAGATTCTTCTTCATCATTGTGTAGCTTCCCTCTAATTGTCATCATCATCACCTTGTTGGGTGTTTGGACTTGGGACAAATTTTGCTTGAGTTTGATATCTCTTGTAGATGGATGAACTGCAGTTGTTGTTGGTTTTTTTCCTTCATGCTGATTGATGACCAGTTTGGTGCTTTGACAGGCTTCAATGAGCAACGGTTAGTGAACGCAGCTAATCGGCAGCTCACAACCTTGCCCTTCTACCATTCCTTTTGGAACCGCACCTCTCAACCTCCTTTGGTAAAATCCCTGAAGCACTCTTATTACAATATGATAGAATAGGAAACAAAATAATTTGGCACATTCACAATTGGATATAATGGATTTTCAAATTGAATTGCTCAACACACAATTCCTCAATGACTTGTCATGATTTCCATGACTTTCAAATGGCATCACATAGGGATTATAATTCATTTTTTTGGAGGCAATTCTCAATGGGATCTGACATTCTTTTTGGTTCCTATGACCATGAATGTGCCCAATTGTGTTCAAAGTTCAGATGAATGATTGATCTTGTCTGACTGACAACTAAGGAAAGGTTATAGTCAAGGTAGTAGCAGTGACAAGACAAAATGCTTTCAGTAATCCTTTGCAGTTTTGGGATGGAATCAGGACTTGGCAAAGGCATTGATCGAGTTATTCACACCTGTGAAATTGGGCAAGGTCTTCTTTTGCAATAGTGGCTCTGAGGCAAATGACACCCAGGTAAACTACGACCTTGTAACATGATGTAGAATCATTTGCACTCTCAAAGTATGCATGTTGATGGTTCATGATCTTGTACCATAGCCCCACTATTTTGTCTGAAGAATAAAGGCAAAATTATATTCAACTAGGAATAGACAATTGAGAACATGGGTGCATGCTATTATTGGCTTGTGCTTTGTGCAGGTGAAGCTTGTTTGGTACTACAACAATGCGCTGGGAAGAACCCAGAAAAAGAAATTCATCTCTCGTCTAAAGTCGTAAGAGTCAAACTAGAACTTCTTGCCCTAGACTTTTGGCATTCTCACTATTTGTGCCATGATTGATAGAACCCATAGAATTAAAACCTCCTAATGGTTCAATGGTTTATGTTGGGTTTTTTAGATAGAGGAATTATTGATTGATAGATTATGTTGCCGAATCAATTGTGTGTGCTTGTATTTTGGCTAGGTACCATGGATCGACATTGATTGCCGCAAGTCTTTCAGGGTATGACCTGATCTCCACTTTGAGGTCCTTTGCAGCAAAGTTTGGGAGAAGTATACACTAGATTCAGCTTGGTTAACTCAAGGGGGTTTTTTAAATGAATTGGTTGGTGCTTGCTTAATAATCATGATGGTATTTTGGCAGGTTGACACCACTTCATCAAGGCTTTGATTTGCCTGTTGATTTTGTGTTGAATACGGATTGTCCCAATTACTGGCGCTACCACTTACCAAGTGAGCACTTACTTCCCAATTCTTATTCCATAAGTACCAGTGCACACACTTATAATGGGGTTGGCGTTGTGAACTCATGTTATTCCTCAAGACCTTTTGGAGTAGGACTGTAGAGATTGAAAAAATGCTTCAACTATTACACCCAGCAGATGTGTAGTAGTAGCACCCAGTGACAGAAAAACAACTCTCATTTGAGGACATAATACATTTAAGTTCCTTCTCCAACCCTTGCCCTCAAAAAGTCTTAAATTGGGTGGTTTCAAGGAGAAATTTTCTGAGGATGTTGGGTTTGATTTCTTTCAGATGAAACTGAAGAGGAATTTTCCACAAGACTGGCAGAGAACCTTGAGAAGCTGATTCTCAAAGAAGGCCCTGAAACTGTGAGTATCCTATTTAAATCTTGAAGTCACTAAATCAGCTGCTTAAAAAATAGCATTTTCACTCATCATCTGTTGAATTTCCAGTTTTGCGGGTTCCATGATTTTGGTTTGACCCACAATGTGTTCATTATGAATTTAGATTGCAGCATTTATTGGTGAGCCATTGATGGGAGCTGGTGGAGTGATTCCACCTCCAGCTACCTATTGGGACAAGGTACTCAATTTCATTGAACCTCCTAACTCTTTGCCTTGTAGCATCTTCTTCCCACAACTTCAAGCTGGAAGGAGAAAATAAACTATTTCTTCAATTTTTTTATTGCATTTCTAAAATTGTTGTAGCTACTTTGGATCTTCACAAAAAAAATTTGATTGCTGCAGATTCAGCAAATCTTGAAGAAGTATGACATTCTTTTGATCGCGGATGAGGTACACCAGAGCTTTACCTCTAGTACATGTCACTTATAATAGTCTTATTATTGGTGACTTTGTCTCTTGGGATTAAGTCATTACTATGGTGGAACTTGTAGACTCTGAAATTCAAGCTTACAAATTGATGATGGTAATTGACAACAGGTTATTTGTGGCTTTGGACGACTGGGAACTATGTTTGGATGTGAGAAGTATAATATCAAACCTGACCTTGTAACCATTGCCAAGGTAAGAACCAACCTGTTCTCCCTTGAGCTTATTGAACAAGTGCTATGAGCTTTGTCTTGAACAAATTTTAGGGGTGTCCTAAAACCAATTTTGAGCTGCAGTTCAAATGCATCATGATTTTAGTTTTGTGGGTTATATTGATTGGTCCAGGCATTATCTTCGGGTTATGAGCCAATTGCAGCAGTTCTCATCAGTCAGCACATTGTGGATGCAGTGGGTACTTACAGCAATGGGTTTGGTGAGTTTAATAAGCAAGTTTGCCTCGTCTTCTTCACACCTTCATGTGTAAGGACCATCAAACATGTTGGGGCCCAGATTAGTTGTTAGATTGAATGAAATAAAGAACCTAGTACCTCTGCTAGCCTAGTATTAACACTCAGTAGTATAGGTCCTTGGATGTACTTACGAAATGTTTGATTGTATTGGGGAAATGATAGGCACATTTGGGCATGGGTTTACATATGGGGGCCATCCAGTCTCTTGCGCTGTGTCTCTGGAAACACTACGAATCTACAAGTATGTCATCATGTCTATGACTCAATAACATAATTTGTGGGTTCTTTTAATGTTCAATTGCTTGTACTTGATCCCTATTCAATTGCTTATACATGATCCGGTGGGCAGAGAAAGGGACATATTGCAGCATGTGAATGCTGTGGCACCCGCATTCCAAAAGGGCATGAAGGAGTTAGCAAAGAGCCCCATTGTTGGAGAGGTAAATCGGTTTAGGGTTTAGGGGTTAAGGGTTTTGCACTGAGCAATGGGTTGAGGTGCAGTAGGATCATCTTGAAAAATTTCAGGCACATTTGTTTGATACTTACATGTTTTATTAACCAAGGACTCAATAATGATGGTGATGGTCACTTGAATACTATGCTACAGCAAATCTTTCAACTGTCTTCCATACATTTGTGGGTGTTAGAATGCAAAATAGCTGTAGAGTGACCACATTGAATCATTTCCTATTGAATCAATTTCTTATTGAATCAATTTCTTTCCTCTAATGAACGCTGGATTAGAACCCATTTTAGTGCGGATAATTTTGAAGGGAGTTTAGAACTAAATTGGAAAACATTGGATTGTGGTTTTTTTGCAGATAAGAGGGGAGGGTTTGGTATTGGGCATTGAATTCATTGGCAACAAAGACACACTTGAAAGCTTCCCTGCTGAGTGGGGTATGTCAAGTACAACCGTAACCTTTTTATATACACATAAGATAATAGTCCTAGGAAGAAATGCACAAGATAACCTAATTGTAAATAAATCAAGCCATCACTTCCATTGTTGGTGAAGACTAGTTGCACTGGAATAATTAGTAAAAAAAGGCTAAGCAAGATGAGACATGAAAATGTTGTATAGTAATAGCAGAATAGTAGCCAACCTTTTTGGTAATGGCAAAATGTTGCAATGTCACTCTCGCAATGACATGGAATATCTTGATAGCATGTCATATCAAGAAGCGTTGGTTTTCTGGGCTCCTCATATAAGAAGGGAAATTCACCCCTTAGAGTTCTGAAGAGAATTAGTGGGTTGTGGGTGCCAGCGGTGGGAGCTTATTTCGGAGCACAATGTCAAGCTATAGGCATGCTGGTACGCATAGCTGGTGATATAATTATGATCTCACCACCTCTCATCAGTACTGCAGCTGAACTTCAACAGGTAAGGTCTCTAAATGCCTTCGCTTGAAATCTATCATGTTTTTCTCTGTGGCCTTGAGGCAACAGACAACGCAAATAATAATACAGAGAGTTACAATTTTTTACGATATGAATGAAGATTGAGGAGGATTATGTGCAAAGACTTTGTACTATGGAATGGTCAAGCCCCTGCCCATATGGTGGGTAAGGCATGAAACAAGCCCATTAGGGTGTGATGCACCCAACATAATGTGCAATGGTGAGGCCATTCCATTGCATTAAGGTCTGGAGTCAACAAGTTCTTGAAACACTTTGGTCGCTACCTAGTACGAGTGTATGATCTACGATCGTCACTGAAAGATTATGTCATATAATATGATGAAGAAAATGACATAATCTGCCACCCCAAACCTTAATGTTGGAGTTTCAAAATTGGGTCTCATGAAGCTTCAGATCTTGTTAACCCCCTTCTTTTGCAAGACGCACTTTGACAACTAATTGTGCTTTTTTTCTTCCCCCTTTTGCAAGACCCACTTTGGATACTAATCATGCTTTTTTTGGGGCCAGATTGTGAAATTTGCAGAAGCCGCGCTCAAGGCGACAGAGAGATACATTGTGCGACTACAGATGAGTAAACAATGAGTTCAATGCAAGTCTCCTTTTGAAATAAACAGAGGTATTATACCGTACGATGCGATGCAATGTAAAAAATGAAATAACCACATATACTATTCCAGAATATGAATAATTGGGCATTTTCATACGTACTTTGTTGTCCATCAACCAACCAGAGAAGCTCGTAGTACTGGAAGTTGTAATATACGCAAATGAATTGTAACCGCATCCATGCATATTCATCTTCTGAGATAATTGGAGAGACGTTGGAAGCAGAAGAAGGCAGATGACAATGTGTGCAATGACTTGACAAATATGTTTTGAATCTTGTGTAATTGTCCAATTGCTTTTTTATTTCCTCTCAGGTTCTCTTGTTTCAGGTTCTTTTCTTCTACAAAGAGGAACATTTTGCATTGCACTTCATCATCTGATTAGGTATATGGTAGTATATTTGTGACTCATATTAATTAGTTATGGGGACCCCCCTAAGCTAATTTTGTTCCATTTTAAAAATGTGCATCTTTGATTGGCCCATCACACAAAAAAAATTTAATTTAGCTTTAGACAAGTTCAAAAATAAATATGTTGTAAATTTCTCCTTTGGGTTGCTTTATATAGGTACATTATAAGAGATAAACTTAGGGCAAAGGATATGGGATAAAGTGAGAGCTATCGGGAACATGTTGAGGAACACATTGGGAACTTGAGGAACATGTCAAGAACTCATTGAGAACTTCATGTGAACAACAAAA
>Ga0116229_10007785_pt1 | contig 16817 bp, 10 predicted proteins | sample S1TSphgellanicum_3_FD_87313 | JGI IMG/M metagenome (GOLD analysis project Ga0116229, IMG submission 87313) | Host-associated microbial communities from peat moss isolated from Minnesota, USA - S1T2_Fc - Sphagnum magellanicum MG | ecosystem: Host-associated > Plants > Peat moss > Unclassified...
AGATTTCTAAAAAATAACTAGTACCTTTTCCTACTTTTTTTAGATGTCCAAACTTGTACAAGTAGGTGAAAGTAGATGAATTATTGAATATTCTCCATTTTCAACATGATGTAGCCCTAAAATGTACTTGTAAGTTCTCAACATTTAAATATTATAGTAGAATACATCAAAATTCTAATGGAAAAATAGGTTTGAAACTCCATTTGACTAGTCATTTTCAAACATATTTGTTAACTATTTTTATTGTGCCAAAGTTTTTCAAATTTTTTAATCACCTCATTATAAACTCAAAGAAAGGCACCATGTTTTTATTATGAAATTTAAAATAATTTTAAATTTACTTTCTTTTACTTTTTTCAAAAAACAAAACCATTCTTTGATTGTTTTGGAGATAACTATTTTTTCTACTTACTTTACCATGTTTTCACCCTTTCAATAAAAAATGAAAGACAAAAAACTTAAGGGGACTAACCTAGATTAAGTGATAATAGCTTAAGGTAGAATAATCTAAAATAAAATAATTTGGAATAGCTAAAAATTACCTAGGGTGGAAATATAACTTAAAATAACCGAAGGTGGAATAATTTAAAGTAAATTAATTTAAAATAATCAATGTATAATAACTTAAAATAACCTAAAATAGCCTAAAGTGAATCAACTTCTAGAATAACAAAAAATATATATAATAACATAAAGTGGAATAACTTATAATAATCAAGAAAAGTTTAAGGTAGAGTAACTTAAAATAACTTAAAGTGAATCAACTTCTAAAAAAAATTTAAAAAATTAAAATAACATAAAGTGAAATAATTTGGAATAATAAAAAAAAGTTTAGGATAGAATAACCTAAAATAGCTTAAATTGAATCAACTTTTTAAATAACTAAAATAATCTAGAATAATATAAGGTGGATTAATTTAGAATAATGTAAGGTAGAAGAGCTTAAAATAACCAAGGGTGGAATAACCTAGAATAATTTAAAGTAGATAACTTAGAATAGTTTAAGGTATAATAACCTAAAATAGCTTAGGAATAAGCTAGGACTAGCATTTTAAAAACTAACCTATGGTAATTTACACATAGGTGAGGAAAGAATGTGCATAAGAATATGTGAGATAATTCATTTCACATATTTAAATAGTGGTCCAATGGTTAAAGATTTATTCTTCAAGCATGGAGGCGTGGGGAAGTGAAAACTTCACACTTAAACTTTAAGTTGGTGGGTACATGGTTTAGGTTAACCTAGGTTTTCATGTCCTTAGATTAATTTAGGCTAAGTCCTTAAATGTTTAACTTAGCCTAAGTTCTTAACTTACCCTCTTTATGAACTAGAAGGCTAATCTAGTGAATTAATTATCAATAAATTTGATTAGTTATTAATGAATTTGATTAGCTATATAAATGTACATTTTGTGAGATAATATTTCCAAAGAATCCAACATATATTGATGAAACTTTGATATTTATCTTCAATTATTTTCAAGTGTTTAAAAAAAATGCATAATTTTAAAAGCAATCCACTAAACATTAAATTGTTCATCATTAAAATTTGAAAGCACAACATTAGATTTTCTAACACATGTGTTTGAAGTAATTAATTATAAACTATTAAATCCAAAATTATGCGACATTGAATTGGAAGAACTGCATTTTTTCAATGTATAAACATGATTATATTCTTGAACCTCATTGGTTGCAATATTTTATCCCAAATTGGTTTTTTTAAATAAACACACAAATTTCATAATTAACTTCATCCCATAGCTCCTTGCTACCATCATCAATTTTTTATAATTTTTCTTATACCACATTTTAATATCATTTGAAATGTGTGTTTAAGATTTAGTTTGTTCATGGGTGAAAGCATCCTTGGGTGGTACCATTAGGAATGTCACACCTTAATTTTCCTATACTCATCGAACTTTGAACAATCATAGGAAACATTTAAACAAATATTTTCATTTTTTTTTAATGAGTACATTTATTAGGTTCCATAGATTGTGAAACTTCAATAATGTCAAGAATATTGTGCATTTTGATGTTTCTAATCATTGCCTTTAGTAAAAGTTTTAGAAATGTCATGCTAGTTCTTTTCCTTGAACTTTTTAGTTAGGAACACAAATTTGAAACATGATTTAAAAAATTTCTTTGAAATTTTTTCCTAAGGTAATTTGGAAATCAGTCTATTTTTAGGTTTTTATTAGGCAATTAATTGAGTAAGTACAATTTAGTTATGAATTTCCAAAGTTAAAACTCTAATTGTCCTCTTTTAAAGTCTTAAGATTTGGCATTCCAAAGGTCACCAATTGTTTACAACCCACTATGATAAAATTATTCTACCCGAAATATAAACACCCCAAATTTGTTTCCCCATAAATAAGTTGATCACCATAACCTCACTTTACATATATGGCTTCTGCTTGAAAGGGGGGGGAGGGGGGGGGTTTGGGTTAAATTGCCTTGTTCATTAACTTTCAAGCTTGAGAGATCCTACTCCAAACTTTTGATCCTACAACTGGTAAGTACCTTTGTATTAAGGTCCATTGGATGTCAAGCATCCATTTCTTATGTTTAGAAAGGGCATGTTCTACTCATTCAAAATTTGAGTAACAACTGAAAGTTTGAATCTCATGGTTCAAAGGTTAATAATACCTATTTGCATAGTGCTACATCGAGTGTCCTCTCAAGGTCCACCAAATTTAGGCCTCCTATTTTCCTCCTTGTGCAATAATTTGACCAATTGACCCTAGTCCTCGTAGAGTGGTCTTGACTAGTGTTGTGCAATTTTTCTTTTTTGAGAGAACCTTTGGACTGAGTTTTTGAACTAGGTCTAATACCATGTACACATTGCACATGTTCTTCTATGTTAAAGATTATGCAAATACAAAATGTTACAACAAATTAATACAAGAATCTATGTAAATATAAAGTTGAACAATTAATTAAAACTTAATATTTAATTACAAAGTTCAGTATACTTATTAACTTCTTTTAAAAGTCAACCTTTTTACATGCATATCTTGACCTTGTTTTTAAAATATTTTTTTTCATAGTTACAATTTTGGTTTTTGGATCTAGCAAAACATTTTCTCCATGGTTTGGTTCTTGTGCCAATTTTAACAAAATGATGTCAATTTAGGCTTGGGTCACAAGAACATGACCTTGAATCCTAACCTTGTTTTCAAAATATTTTTTCACAATTACAGTTCTAGTTTTCGAATTTAACAAAACATTTTTTCCATGGTGTGGTTCTTGTGTTAGTTCTAACAAAATGATGTCAACTTAGGCTTGGGTCACAAGATATTAACCTTGAACCCCCAATTTTTACCCTTCAAATCGAATACACTCACAACATTGGTCTTGACCACACCATGGGTAGTTCATGAAAATAGTTTTGCATTTGTGAATTGCTTTAATAGATCATGCCCATGCAACCATGAAAAACCATAAGGTAGAATTTAGAACCGAACTAATGATGATTGCTTTCCCAACTAAAGGGAGGTGAACAATGGTTCAAAATTTGAATTAAAAAAAAAAAAAAATCTAAGAGAAAGGAATCCACATTTTTCATAGTAAGGTTAAGCCCAAAAGATGTACCCAAGAACTTTGAAATATCCTCTTCTTTTGCCCATCTCTATGTGTGTGTTCACAAACAATGTGGTCTAAAGTTTGAAATCCCAAATCTAAAAACCATTGTTTTCCCCCAATTGAGTTCTAGCCCATATATATGAAAGAAATTGTTGCAAAGGTCAATTGTGACCTAAAAGGAGCCCTAAAATGGAAAAGTTGCCAAAAGACTACCCTAAACTGACAATTGATGGAGCATAGTGATTGCAGTGTGCATTCTAACTGTATGAAACTAATAATAATATGTTTTGTTTTGTGTGTTTTATGATTGTAGGTTGTGCATTCATGGAAACGAGAAAAGGAAGTGTTTTGTTTCCTTGGTTTTAGGATGTGAGTCTTCATGTTTATTTGTGTTTGGTTTTAACTCTTTAGAGGAATGGTGGATTTTTGCTTGCTTGGATTGGTGTGCAAGATTGTTAGAGGATGAAGCGCTATAAACTGATTTTGAGAAAGGGAGCTAGAGCTTGAAAAGGAGGGAGAACAGAGCTAAACGATGGGACATCCTAGTTGTTTGAGGATGTTAGGATTGGTGTTGTGTTGATTAGTGGGTAGCTACTAATTTTTCTTTTGATGTGTTAGTAGCTACTAGGATGTTGGTTATGTGTGTAGCAAGCAATATGAAGGGTTGGTGCCAAAAGTTGATGAGATCTCCAAGTGGTCCGAGTTGTAGGGGAATGCATTTGTTAGGATTTGAAGTATCCTATAATATGGGTGATCTTGTTGCACATTTCTGAAGTTGAGGTTGGGATGATGGGATGTTGGTCATGAGAAACCTTTAAAGGTATCTTATTTAGGGAAGAAACATAGACTCAAAATTTAGGTTGGACTACATACCTAGAACATCAACCATCCAACTTGATTTTGGGAAGCTTTTTGCTCATTCCAATATTGGTTCATAGGAACCTAGTGAACTGCATCCACATTGAAGCCATACACCATAAGTAGATGCTTTAGAACGGATTTGGTTTGTTGTTATGAGAACAAATAGCAAACCTTATTATGTAGTAGAAAACATTATGCCTACATCAGAGTTGGGATTTAGGAACTCAAATGGATTAAGGGAACATTGAATGACTTGATATCGGCTAAACCTCCTTTATTTATTCAGGGTAAATGTTTGTGTATAATCAGCTCATGTTTTAATTGTGGATTAAGTAAGAGTAGATTCAATTTCTTAGGAACTTACAATCAGGTGTAAATTTAGGTTTTCATACGTCTAAATACCAAGATTGTAGGATCTAATTTGTAAGTGCCAAGGATCATGGTATTTTATGATTATTTATTAAAAATCTTGTTGTTTTGTGGTCACCCTCTTTTTTGGTATTAGAATAGGTAGTTCTTCAGTCAGAGTGTTTTGATGAAATTGTTTATTACACATCTAGAATATCGATAATGTCTAGTTCTAGTGAAGAGAAAATTGTTATTGACTTCCAATCCATTCATGACCAACAGTTAGTTAAAAGTTTCAATAATCCTTTTAGAGTAGAAGAACCTTAGGTAGGATCAGTTATTATAAGGTCATTTGGATTTAATGTTGTGACTATGATAGGGTTTAATTTGGCAAAAGCACAAATCAAAGATCTTGCTATTAGAATCACACACAATGGCTTTATTTCAAGGGTGTAAGTTTGGGTGAAAATGCAATATGAGCAACCTAAATGGCAAACGTTTGCACAATGTCAGCAACAGTTCAATTTCATTACCTACATTGCATATAGAGGATAGCTCTGCATTTGTGAGATCAATTGGATTACCCAAAATTGGAGACATCTAGGTAACCCATTGTGTAGTTTCTCTTGATCATTTTACCCATTTTTTCATTTCGGGAGTTGAAACATTATCTCAAGTTGGGGACAAGTTGTTGAAGGTTGAAACATCAGGTTTAACATCATGCATTTTGAGTTGGAGACTGTGTGAAGACAATGATTTTAGACCTCAATGGCAATTAGAAAGTTCAAATGAACAAACCTTCTCACTCTTACCAATTGTTTTTCAAACTTTTGCTCTTGTGGTTGAAGGTGAACATCAAAAGTTCTTTGACTAAATAATTGTAAATCATGGTGGTAATTGATCATGAATCCTAGGAACCAAAAGGGAGTTTTGTCTTTAGACGATGTTACATTTTCCTGAAAGCCCAATGTGGGTTTTATGATTATCAAGATCACTAAATTTGCCTTAGCGATGATAGTTGGGTTTGATCCTCATGCCGATGAAGTCAGAGATTTGGCGATTAGCGTCATAGATTCTAAATTTTTCATGAAAACAACAATTTGGATTAGGATAAGGGAAGGAGAAGATGGAAGGAGGTGGACCATCATCTAGTCACAAAAAACCATGCCATATTCAAGATCAAGGACAACAAAAAGGATGTCACATGTATGAAATTCATGGACCCATATAATTTTCAAGTTCCATTAGGACTTTTTTTAAAAACCATTTGTAGCACTTTTTAAAAAATTCTTGAAAAAGAAAACCAAATCAAATGAATGGTATAGACCAGTCATTTATTTGAAATGGAGATGATGTCCATTCAAGTCTTGGAATCAAAAGTTTAAGGAATGTCACACCCCCTTAATGACTTTAAAGACTTGAAAAGATTAGCGGAAAACATTTACCAAAGGCATCCATAGAAACAATGTTTTGATTAATATTCCCAATATTAGGACACCAAGTACTCAAGACTTTTCAAGGACATTCGGCCACATGGTAAAGGACTATTGAATTTCATCATTTTATGGTTATGGGTGAAAGCACATTATGGGTGAGCTAATTTTCACCAAAAAAGGTGATGTATAACTAATATCATAGTATGTAGTAAGTTAAAATTTTGATGGCATCATTTGACAATATCATACATAAACAAAAAAATCTTAGAATGTGCACAAAATTTTTGAAATTCAAATTTTATTTTAAATCAAAATTAATCTCGATCCAATAATTAGATGAAGAGTATTGAATAAAGTTAATGTACACAACATATATAATGTGCAATTTTCTATTGGCTATAAGGCTTCATGTTTGTGGTTCATAAGACATTACTAAACAAAAGAAACCTGAAAAAATATTACAATGCCCAACTATAAAATTCCTTTTTATTTCATTTGGTATTGGTTTTTTTTTAAAATATAGAATATTTTGCTTTTATTGTTGAACAAAATGAAAAAAATAGATATTTTTAATGAATTTTCAACCAAAATTTTTTAACTTCCAAATGGCCCTAGATTCATTTGATGTATATTAATAATAGTGACCACACAAAATTTCACAAAAAAATTCCACCCACACACTTAGTTTTGAAGTATGTATGCAAATTTTTGATACTCCGTGACGAATATTATTTTGTCACAAATATACCTCATATGTTGAAATTCACCAATGTTTGTGGGAGTTTTTTTTTTAATGATTTTTTAAAGTCTAAATCTAATCCAATATACTTTAAACAAATACAAATAATCCAAAATGTGATGTTTATATTTACATAAGAAAACCAAATGCAAAAATGCAATATTTGTGACAATAATTTTTGGGAGGTGTAGTGTGCTTTTACCCTTATTTAGGGCACAAAAAAATGGAATCATTAAAGCTACTACAAATAAGAAAAATCACCAAAAAAATCCAATTTTGTCTTTTAAAAAAGAAAAAAAAGAATTTTTTCCCAAACGAAAAAGGATTTTTAGGACACTTTGGACTAAAATGTAAGTCTTAAAAGTTGTTTTTGATAGGTATCCTTGATTTTGAATATGGCCACCAAGTTCTTTTACACCATCTCATGGCCCTTTGGAGACCATTGAATAACATATATTAATTAGAGAATTGTTTTCATTGGTGCCTAAATTATGGGACATCTGGATACCTATAGGAGTAGAAATAGAAACTTGTTGCATCAAGTTATATAGACCTGACTTTGATCACAAAGTATGGGTAGAAGACCAAATTATTAGGACAATGCTTTCAAGCAAGGACACATATTGTGTTGGAGATTTTATAAAAGTTTGAATGGCAAATCATGATGGGGTTTTATTGGAAGAAGTGACATATGTTTCAATGTCAAGATAGGGGATAATAGGGTTAGAGCTGTTAGATCAGAAAAGGGGGAAGAGGTACCTAAAGCAGAAGATTTGAAACAAATATTTCCTTTGTAAGAAATCTAGTTGGATTCATTACAAAATGACTAGTCCTAAAGGTATGGATGAATTATTTTGGGGAAAGGACCTTGAGGATGTGTTCGATTGGGTGGAAAGACTTCAAATGCAACAAAGGTGTGAGAACATGATGAGGAGAAGTTGTTTAAAATTGCTAGGCTTAACCTACACGATAAAACGAAAGACTGGTATAGAAGACTAAACCTTGTTCCACTTGATTGGCAAACTTTGAGGATTTTGATGATGGCTAGTATGCGGTTTATGATGGTGAGGAGTTGAGGGTAAAAATGGATGCAATTAGGTAGGAACCGAAGGAATGAGTCTAGTTTTATTATGATAGGCTTGAACGTTTGTTTGTAAAGGGGAAAATTCTTGATGCAAAAAGAAGAGGAAGGTTTCTGGCCCATTTCAAGCCAAAAATTAGGAAGTTGTATGTAGTTTGTACCTACATTGACATGGATAAATTATTGGCAACAGCCATTGAGGTGGAAAAGGTACTTGGAAAATTCGGAGAAATATCCTTTGAACCTTTGAAGGATGAAAGGGATGAAGAAACCAATATAGGGGAAAACTCAACATAATGATAGATCTATGCTCTTATTGAGACATTGATAAAAAAATTTACGGGATCCGTTGGCAAGGAAGTCATCCTATTTGGGAATCTAGGAAGTTCAAATTGTGTTAATTATGCAATATAGTGGGCCATGGTGCATCTACATGCTCAAAACTTTCTAACAGACTGAAATGTGGCAAATGTGAAAGGGGGCATATAATAGAAAACTGTGGATTTAAATGTTCCTATTGTTTTGGTTTGGGACACATGGAAGTACATTGTTGGAAGAAGAATGGAAAAGGACATGTTACCTTTGCAAACTATTTGGAGGTTTTGATTGATGGCGAAGAGGCTACATTGGCAAAATTAAACCGGTTGTGTGGAGTAAAGAATAACGTTCTAGAACAATAGTTCCAATTAAGAAGAAGGAATCCAATGGTGATTCCTAAGGTTGACAAAGATGAAGGAGGACCTTAGGAAGAGGATGTTACAACACCAAGGAGATTTGGAAATGAAATAAATACTTCCAAATCCAAGATTTTGACCCATTTTTTGAAGGGCAAAATAATATTTATTCCTTTGGAAACTATTTTGACAATTCTTGATGAATTGGAATATTTTGACAAAGAAACTCAACAAGTCACATGTTGTAGTAGTTTTAATATTTCCTACAATCAAGCGGATATCCGTCAATAAAGCCCACAGAGGTAAAACATTACATTTGACTATTGAAATATATAATGGATTGATAGAAGGCTTGGCGGATATAATGTTTTTATGTTGGTAATGGCATCTAGGATTGTTAGAAAGTTGGGGATTATGCATATGGTATCTGGAACATAAAGTTACAAGACTGCGTCAGGTATTGTAACTAAAGCCTTGGGGAGGATCACCGATCTTCTTATCAAAGTTGGAAATATCCAATGTAGCATGGTCTTCTTGATTGTAAGCACTGACAGTTACAACATCTCGTTAGGTTTAGACTTTTTGATGAAGATTGGAGTAGTAGTTGATGTGGAGAAGGGCGTTATCTAGGTACATAATGGTCTAGGAATGGCTATTGAATTATTGCCTTTAATTGTGGTCAACATGTTGCAACCCATTTTGAAATAGGCACAATCACAATCCTTTCATTTTATTGGGGAAACAATGTAGGGATTATTTCTAGAGGATTACTTGCTAAGTGGAGATGTAAAGCTCATTGATCTAGATGATGATTTCATTTATGATTTTGAAATGAATGATTTTGGGAATGATGCATAGATGATCATGAATTGATCCTGCAAAGTGAACAGATGTATGTGGAAGATTAGATGGATCAAGGGCTTGATGAGATGATACGAGAAGAAGCTCTGACTTAGATGGCGAATTTAATTCTACAACAACAACATTAGAAATTATTGGAGGGACATTTAATTGATGAATATGAATATCAGGACTTGATATAGTGGGTGAACACAAAAAAAGAGGAACGTACAATAGGTTTTATTAGCAAATCCCCACCATTTATTCATGTTACTATTGAAATAAAACCAGCTGCAAACATGTTGGATGATGGAGATTGATGGAAATAGATTTGCTCCAAAATGCAATTCAATTATGAATTGACAACACTACAACACAAAGAACTTTTTGATTTATTACAATAATTTCAAGATGCGTTTGTTTGGCAAAAGGGAGCATTGGGTACTTGTAACATGGGAGAACACTCCATAGACACGTACGGGTTTCTTTCTTGTAAGATGATGTTTGGCATGTTACATTTTTGGGAAAATGCAAAGGTGAATTGTCAAATATAAATGTTTCTTCAATTGGGAAAGATGCGCAATAGCATGTTTGAATATGCATGTAGGGTTATTCTGCTAATAAGAATGTGTGAAACTTGAAGGATTTATGGAGATAACTGACCATTAAATTTTTAGACCAAACGTGATTCTTTTCCCATGCCATTAATTGATGATGTGTTGTCACAACTTAGCAAGTCTTCATGGTTTTTTGCTTTGGATCTATAATCAAGATTATGGTAAATTAAAATGTTGGATGAAGATGTACGAAAGACTATTGTGATCACTAAGTCTGGACTATTTGAATGGAATGTTATGCCATTTGTTTTGAAAAATGCAACAAAGATTTTTTCTTGTACAATGGCTAAGGTTTTCAAAGGCTGGATTAATCAATTTCTCAAGATATTTGTGGATGACATCAACATCCACAATAGTGATTGGAGTGACCATTTGGATCACTTTAGGTTCGTATTTGAAAAATTAAGATGTGTCAACTTGAAACTAAACCCAGGTAAATGTTGTTTCGAAACCAAAGAGATCACTTTTCTAAATCATGTGGTTAATTAGCAAGGATCAAAATTAGATCCAACCAAGGTACATCTTGTATCTAAGTTCCCAACTCTTGTGATAATTACTAATGTGTGAGCCATCCCGACACAACCGTGTGTGGTAGTCTCAATTTTTAAGAGTTGCATCAAGGATATTCAAATGTGGTAAGGTTATTAGGGGTTTTTAGCAACTTCATGTTAGAATAAGGGATGATGAATGTGTATGGTTGCGTGGGGGGGTTGTTTTTTTTTTGAAATATGATATTGGTGAATAAGGTGTTGGGTTAGTTCCTTTTTTCAACAAAAAGTTGATAACCATAGTCTTAGGACCTTAACAACATAATTAGGGGTGAGAGATTTTTAGAAGGTTGGGGGTGGAAGTAGACACCAAAATTCATGGTGCTCAACAAAACATTGGTCTTGTTCTAGTATTTAGCGAATAGCAAGGATGTTGAGATTCATAAAGTAGTTGAAGAGGTGTCAATGGAAGGTCCAATAGAAATAGAACAATATTCAAGCCCATGGTTAACACTAACCTTTTGCCATGATAATATTAAATTAGTTTTCTAGAATAATCTTTAGGCATTAATGATGTGCTCGTAAGATTTTTATGATGTAGTCCTAATACACCCTTACTCAATCTTCATGTTTATCAGGTCCTTAAATAAAATCGAAATCGAATTTAGATCCTAACATTTCTACTTAAGTAGCTTCAAGTGAATTACAATTTAGTAAACAACTTAAAGGGGATAAATTACAACTACATGAAATCTAAAATGCGATGAATGGTGCAACCTAGGTATTCGGCTTGATGTTGCATGGAAAGGGGGTTGATTGGGCTTCGTAGCTAACGATAATACCAAGAACCCAAGTTTGACAATGAAGACAAACATCGTCATCTTCACATTGACATTCTTCGAACCTTTTTGGCGCAACTCCACGAGCGGGAACAAATTTTAAATAGATCACTAAAACATGTGGGTTAGGAAACAATCCATGATCCCATGCCGAACGATCAATTTGAGTGTGCACCACTCTTTCAAACAATTCTTTGTCACTCAACCGTTGGGAGACATTCACATCAAGCAATTTTTTTTCTACAAGCACAACTAGAGGATTCAAGGGCATAACAACATCATCTGCCATGACTGAATCTTCACCTACATAAAAAAAAACCAAAAGGGTAGTTGGAACAATTTGGTACTTGCATTCAGGGGGGGTCGATGCCTTTATTTAACAAATTAGGGTAAGCGTAATGTGTGGCAGCGACTACGGAACCTCATGAAAACCCGGACATATTAATTATAATGGATTCGTCAAGCTTTAATTTTGATAGTGGATCTATAAGTACATGGGGGTTCTTGTGATGGAAATTTTAATTTTAATTTACTATGTATTACACAGTTAATCAGTGCATGGTAAAAAATAACTAGGGGATATCAAAAGAATAAATGGTACGCATGAATGTTATTACTACCATTGAGTTGATTTAGTCAAGTAGGAACTCAAGGATGTTTACTTATTATTACCAATAAATTATCCTAGTAGTTAGTTACGTGAAATAATTAGGATGAAGAAGTAAGATGTGAAAGTCAAACGGACGGAATGGATAAGGATCGAATTCAAGAACCTCATCAAGATGTCCAAGGTAAGGAAAAAGATGAGGCCTCTAATTCCATTGGTCATGAGGATTATCATCTTATTTGAGTGGAGGATGGAACTTTTTTAATGTTTCATTGGGCACAATAATTCTCATTTTAAACTCCATTAGAGGGCAAATTAATCTCAATTCTCATTGGTTCTTGAAGGATGAGGAGGCCATGGATTGGAGGGAAAGATTTCCATAACTTCCACTAGACAAAAAGAACAAGCTCAAGGAAGGGTCTTCTTCTTATGTGATTTTTTTTGGGAAGGGAAGGAGAAGGATAATAAGTCTTAGTAGATGGTGGAAAGAGGGAGAGAGGGTTGGATGTTCGAGGTACTTCAAAAGAATAAGAGTGAATAGGATAGTGTTGGGAGCTTGAAATTTTAAAGGAATTTCACAAACCTTTTCGAGTTTGGTAGCACAACTTCTTACTAATTTAGGTGCAAAGCCTACAATTTGGTCGGCATACACGCCTTGTAGTTAGCTTTATAATGAACTAAAGCAAGCTCTATTTGGACAACATAGGCGATAGGAGTAATATTTTAAGTGAATGGTGGTTTGCAACCAAGTTGAACTTGGTGTTGAATCCTTAAAAGTTGGTTTGAATGGGTGACAATTTAACATAAAATTCTAAGATTTAGAATGTTTGAGCTTGGAAAATATATCTATCAATTTTAAATCGAAAATCATGCATAGGAAGCAAGTTATTTGGTTTCAACTATAAACGCAACTTAACGTTTAGAAATACACTTGTATTTTTTTCCTTCATTGGTAGCATATGTACTTTCAAGTATAGTCACCTCATAGAATCGGAAGTAGAGGAACAAAAGTCACTTCACACAATGTTTGAACATTTTTGGGTCTAATAGGATATTATAGGGCCTTCATACAAGGATATGCTAAGATTATTAGACATCTATTTGATTTAACCAAGAAATATTTGGTTTTTTAGTGGACACTTCGATGTCAGGTTGCCTTTGAAACACTGAAGCAAAAATTGTTAGAGGCACCCATATTAACCAAGCTTGATTTTCTAAAGACATTCATACTAGATGTAGATTGGTCAATAAAAGAGTAGGTGCAATTCTATCTTAAAAGAATGGAAGGCAAGAATAGGTAATTACATATGCCAATAAGATTTTGAGGCCTTTACAAAAACACTATCACCCCATGGAAGGTGAGTGTTATGCATTTATTTGGGGAATTGTGCATTTCAAATAGTTTTTACACCAAACATTCTTTTTGTTGTGGACTGATCATAAACCCCTGGAGTGGCTCACTATAGTTTTTGATGCAAACAGAAGGAAAATAAGGTGGATTTCTATGTTATAAGATTTCCATTTTAAGATTGTCCACCGTCCTAGAAATAATCACTTTAAGATTGATGCATTGAACAAAAATCTAGTGTTTATTTTTGAGGACAATGAGGATTTTCAAGTTGAGATACTTGATCAAATCATGTCCTCCTCTAATAGTGTGATGGAAAAGGGGGTTAGGTTTGTGAATGACAACATTGAATTTCTTGAGATACCAAATTTGTTTACCTTATCAGAGGTGATGTATGACATGTTATTGCAAACACTAAGAGAAAAAAATCCAGTAATTCAAAGTTGGGAGCTGGTTCTTGGAAGAGTGAATTCTAAATTGCCATTTGTTTGTGTGGAAAGAAAGCTCACTACTATTGACTATGAACAAATGATGATGGAGGCGCAACATATTGTTGATAAAAAATGAGGTGCAAAATTAGTTAAATCAAACATAAATTTTGATTAGGAAAACATTTAGAAAATATTGGACATCTGGATGGATGTCAATTGATGAAGTTGTTAATTAGAGGAGATATCAATGTAGAAATCTTTGATGCTACATAAAAGGAAAGGGCTAAACGCAAAGTTATGAACTATAATTGGCACAATGATGTGTTCATGTTCTAGGACCTAATGGTACCCAAACCTGAAAAAAGGATGAGATTGTGAATTTGATCCATGAAAAAATTGGTCATTTGAGTGAATAAAAGACTCTTGCTAAGGTAAAAAAATAGGTATTTTTGGCATGAAAAAATTGATTCAGTGAAAAAATTGGTTAGGAAATGCAAGCTATATCAGATGGTTAAAGAATCTGGTAATATGTAGTTAGGGATTAAAGAAATGAAAAACATTTTAGTACGCGACTTGTTTTACCAAGTCATTGGACATAATTGGTTTGTTGTTATAGATAAAATATGGCAATAAGTATGTATTGGTTGCTATTGACCACTACTATAAATGGTGTGAAACCAAACCTGTGAAAAAACACATTGTTGCAATTGTTAGAAGATTTCTTGAAGAAGAAATAATTTGCAAATTTGGGGTTCCAAAATATGTCCTTACTGATAATGGGGGAAAATGGATGGTTGAATTTGATACAATGTGCAAAATTTTTGGGATTACCCACCAATTCACTACTCCACAATGGCTTCATTATAATGGTATGGTGGAAAGGATGATCAAAACCTTAAAGCATGGGTTAACTGTTATTTCTGTAAGAAACATACAAAGTTGGGATCTTCAAATATATGCCAAGAATTCTATTTGGGTACTGTTGTGGCATTCGAACAAGTACTAGATATTCACCTTACATGATTCTGACTAGTAGGACTTCAAGGTTGACCATAGATAATTGACTGAGCAATTTGATACAAATAGTGGAAGACCAAATTACTCTTAAAGAAATGGCATTATAAATGGTATTTAAGATGAAATTGGTGGCTCAACTTCATGAATATTTGTTACAAAATGTTGATCAAACACAAAAGAAATAGAAAAGGACCTATGCAACTAGGAAGGGTCGGGTTATGTTCCACCCTTTTGAAGATGGAAAAATGTTAATAAAGATGAGGAAACTAGGTAAGAAGAAATTTCTTCTAGCAAGTTGGGAGGGACCTTACTTGTTTATTGGTTAGAAAGATGGGAGGGATGTCAAGAACAAGATGATGGTGCTAGAATTTGTATTTTCAAGGACAAGGATTGTTAGACTTGGCAAAAAACAAAACAAGATTTGTAGATTTATCATACCACTTGAGGTATTAATTTATTAAGACATAGATTTTCTATGTTGGGAGTGGCCACACATGTGATTTAAAAGGAACCTTAAAATGAAAAAGTTGCCAAAGGACTACCCTAAACCGACAGTTGATGGAACACAATGATTATAATGTGCACTCTAACTATATGAAACTAGGAATAATATGTTTTTGTTTTTTGTGTTTTATGATTGCAATTTGTGCATTCATGGAGACAGGAAAAGGAAGCATTATGTTTCCTTGGTTTTAGAATGTGAGTCTTCATGTTTATCTATGTTTGGTTTTAGCTTTTCATGAGGAATGGTGGATTTTTGTTGTCATGACGTGTAGTGTCATGTCATGACATTCAATGTCATAAGGGTGTAAATCCATAGTAAACTCTATTGAACAAAAAACTAAAACCAATCAAAGGTAGAAACTAATCAATCAAAAAGAGATGCACATACACACACACACACACACACACACATATATATATATAATGCACAAAAGAAGGCTGAGATGAAATTCTCATGTATGACCTGAGTCTGGAAAAGCGTGGCATGGTTTGAGTAGAAATCAAGGTGTTGTAGGAGAACATGATGAACAATACCAAATGCTGGCGGGAACTTGAGTGAGATTCGGCTTGAGGCAAAATAGATGGTATGTCGCAACCTTAGCTTTGGGCTTGCAACCAAGGCAAAAGGGTTACAAGGTTGTGGGCCAAGAGGAAGCTCGGGAGTCAAGGCAAAGAGGTCGCAAGGGTGCGGGCCAAGAAGAAGCCCGGGAGTCACATCACATACTCCCAAGAGTGTAAGAAAGTGTGAGGGAGTATGAGGGAGTGAACCCTCACACTCCCAAGGCAACTCCCACTTTGGGAGATGGAGTCCCAGTGGACTCTTGAAATTTCAGAAAGCAATTTCAAGGGTCAAAACTTAATGTCTTGTGGCGTTTTTTATATCATTGGAAAGCTTTTAGAACGTAGATATCTAAAATGGGCTCTCATTGCTCATTTGGACATCTAAAACACAAGTTATGGTCAAAAGAAGGGCCGAGAGTCAAATTGCCAGTTTGACTCCCGACCATAAAAAGTTAGGAATCGACCCCATTTACTTGGCTGCAGAGGGCGTGCGACATACTATTGGAAAGCTCTCGACGAAAGTTACAACTTTGCTTTAGATTACATCTCGATCCAAGGTCTGTTCGTAAAGTTATGGGGCTCCAAAGTTGTAGGAGTCCCAACGGGCGCGATTTCAGGATTCTCACTTGGGAGTCTTGGGAGAGAAAAGCCATGTGAATGTGGGCTCCGTGGCCAGTCACAGAGTATATTATAAGGGGGAAGGTGGTGGCTTCCCCCAAGTTCAGGCCATGGTGAGTCTAATGTGTCCGTGTTGCCCGTGGCTTGTCCTACCATTAAAGGTGCTCCAACTATGCACTAATCACTTTGTGTGGGTTGTGTGCAGGCCCGTGTGAGTGAG
>Ga0116229_10007786_pt1 | contig 16816 bp, 17 predicted proteins | sample S1TSphgellanicum_3_FD_87313 | JGI IMG/M metagenome (GOLD analysis project Ga0116229, IMG submission 87313) | Host-associated microbial communities from peat moss isolated from Minnesota, USA - S1T2_Fc - Sphagnum magellanicum MG | ecosystem: Host-associated > Plants > Peat moss > Unclassified...
ATAGTCAGGAAAACACAAACATACCATAACTCTTAAGGAAAACACTTCCAAACACCAGGATGAATCCTACTAAATTTGGGACACACCCATGAGAACAACATTGAGAACATACAAGGTGCATAACAAAGGAAAACACCTGAAGGACAAGCAGTCACCTTCTTAATCAAATTTGAGAGCAAACAACTCAAGCAGAGGGAGGGATCAGAGCAAAGTTATCAAAGGCCTCTCAAGCCCATGCCACTTAAACTTAGTAAAATCCTACATCTTTGATTGCTCTTAGGACCTGGAAACTATCATCTCAACTGACTCTTGGGGGAAAAAAAACTGATTAAACTATTCCGAAAAATGTGTTGCAGTTACTGTTCTTGTAAACAGAGATGTGAGTAAACAACTTTTGACATCTCCCAGATATGCTCTGTGTCCCCTCCCTAGTCATCTGAACTTGCAATTAGCTCTTGTGCTTTTCTTCTATAGCATTCTTCTCACATCCCTGATTGCTGATAACTAACACCACATGTATGGCACAGGAAGCAGCAGCAATGTCAGCCAGCAAGAAACCTAGACCTCTCATGCCTGTAAGAAGCCAGAGTATCACATCCAACCGATTCACAACAGCACCCTTGAGAAGCAGCCTTGGAAGCACAGTGCGTTTCAATCTTCCCAGTGAAAAAGAACTGGATCTGGAAAATGAAACCAAGGTGGAATTGGAACCTGTCAAGAATCCTCTACAGGAGACTTATTCTAAAGAACCTGAACATCGAAGAGCTCTGTTCAGAAAAATGAAGGACACAGAATATTTGACAGGCACTCAATACTGGTAGTCTCAATAAGCACCAAGGGTACAGCATGAAATTGTAAAGGAGTCCTGGTGCACATGAGTTTGAGCCTCTTCAACTTGGGCAATGCAAAGGATTTACAGCTGGAGAACAGTTTGACTAGACTTGAGAATTTATACCCTTAGTGATTTGACATCAACTGCAAAAAGGCATGTACCTCTTACTTTTCAAGTGCAAAAAGAAAGTATCTCTTACTTTTCATTGCACATGGACAAGATGTACAACATCTTATACATCTTGTACAAGAAGTGTATAGATGGTCTAAAACCAGACTTCAATGCTCCAAAATCCCCAAGTCCATAAACTGGGGTGTTTTGTACAGGACAGAATGTCTATAAATTTAGGCACAAAGATCCAGGATCATAACATACATTAGTCTCTTTGAGGATCCAAGTTTCCTAAGAAATGTCCAGTTCAATGTACACTGCTAGATGTGAGTTTCAGCCATTACCAAGTATTTACCATTCTTGCCACGCCAGTCATAGAAAGAAGTGGCAGTTGATGCCTGGAGTGCAAAATCAGATGCACCCACTGAGTCTCAGATAAGAATCAAATTGAGCATTGAGTGCTCCCCATGTTCAACTCTACACAAAGAATAGGTAAAAGGCAGAAAATGGATCTTCATGGGCAGGGGTGGCGACTGCTTTTACCTGTAACACATCACAACAAACAGAATACTCACCATGAGCCTGAAGAACATCAGAGTAAAAACTAATTGCTGCCATTCCAAAATAGACTCAGGTTGTCCCATTTTGCTCATTGTTCTCTATATGCAAACATGGGGAGTGAGAAGACAGAATGTAAGGGCAGATATGTTGGACACTATCTGCAGCAAAAACATACTGCTGCCAACCTCTAAGCAATCTTAATCTTGTTCTTTTTTTGTTTTATTTTTTCTTGTGTGAAAGCATTTTCTCTGTGTAAGCCAACGGCCTTTGTAAGCCTACAATGTGCTAGGCAACTAAAACGAACACAATATCACTTCCCACTGCACAGCCCCACTGGAAGAAGGGAAACAAGACTCAGAGAGGCTTGCTCTATTTCTCCAACAAGAACCATTTTATGAAGGGCTAAACAAAGTCCCAGGTGAAATTTATTACTTACCAGTGTACATGTAGACCCATGTTACACTGCTGACCTGTTCCTGGACATTTCAACATCAAATGTTTTTAGATAGAGATGAAGCTTCTACTTTGAACCTGTAAAAACAATCCTCAAAGACATCAGGCTGTAAGGGTGCCAATAGGATGAACCCACAAAGAGTCATCAGAAGAGTGCTACTGAAAAGAGAAACATCCCCATGATGAGAGACAATTTGGAAAGCAAGACACCAGCCATGTATTCAACCTACAAAAGTATTCCATAGAGATGCAAACACTTCTGCAATTTCTTTCACCTAGGCAGCAAATATTTAGATGCTCTGAAAGAAAAACAAAAAGGAAAACAAACACAGTATGCCCTAACAATAACTTGAAAGAACAAGAATCCTTAGCTCATGAATTTTGTACAATCAACAGTTTAAAACCAAAGGCTGCAGTGTGGTGATTGACTGTACCTCTTTGACCACAACCTTGGTGTTGTGAAAAAGATGGGGGTGAAAAAACTCAAATAATGCTGCCATTGCGCAAGTTTTAGACCAATCTGCAATGGCATCCAACAAGATACCCAGGTGTTGATCTGGTAACATCTGCACTAGAGGGGTTCCAAAGTGATCGAAGCTTTTGTGAACACTGTGAGCAAAAATTGGGCTTCTTGGTTTGGACCCCATGTAGTTGGAACAATTGTGTACCCCTTTGGATCAGGCTCAAGCACCATTTCACAAGACATTTCCCTTGAATTAACATAGTCTGTCCCTGATACTGCTTCATGCATATAGATATTTCGAGCTGATCTTTTGCCCTTGGTTTTAATAATGCGCATGCCAATAAAAAAGCGTGAGGCTTCCCCTATAGATTGATAATTGCCAAAGCTGGCCCTGCACTGTGAGGAGACATGCACACCCTGTACCAATATACCTCACACTTGTTAATAACACTCAATACGATCAAATATAGTTCTGAAGAAGTAACAAATCATGGAAAACACTGTCCACAAGCTCTACAAAACTGATGACCTGAGAAAAGGAGAGAGAGCATACCTGAGTAAGGGTGACAAACACATGAATAGGAATACGGGCATCTGGACCAACAGCCTTGAGATGGAATTGTGGGTTTAAGTGCCAGGTGTCAAAGTCTTGGCACCCACCGGCAGTTGGACCCCGCCACTGACCACGTACAGAGTAACGCATCTCTGGTGGATAAATTCGGCACACATAAAGGGATCGAAAGTGAAGTTGGAAGTCTTGCCATGACATCCAGAATACACCATCTGCAGCCTGGTAACAATCATAGGAATCAGTCAGGAGACATCTCAGGAGGGCCAGTTGAGATGTAGTTGCAAAATTGGTTGAGCACCAACATGACGTGATGCCTTCAGCAATTCTACTGAGTTCTACTAAGTAACCCTACTGAGTTCACAAAGCTGATGTCCAGATGTATATTGCTGTTCAAGGGACATCCACATTGAGTAACATGCCAAATGTGCCTGTAGTAATAGTACCTGAGGTGTATACTTCAGCTTGTGCTTCATCCGCTCAGTCCACTCTGGAGACAAATCTGACCAAGGGCCATTCCACTCAACCTCATTGGCCCATGGGTTGCGAATTTGAACAAGCTTGTGTCCATCTACCTCCCGGACCTGGAATAAGAGGAATGAAGGTCAGTACACACCTCATAGACAGTCCGCATACACACCTATAAAGATAATAATTCAATGGTTGCATAAACAGAATGAAGAGGAGGGAACGCAACAAGTCTTGTGGAGCAACACGAGGTCTGCAATGGCAGAAGTGGGTACAAACAAACTATTCTAACCTGCAACAAGGAGTATCCATGGCCTTGCACAATTCCACTTGATGAAACATGCACATCAGAACCTGAAGGACTGCCAGCCCCAAGCAAAAACCCTTCCTGCTTGAATCTCTGCAGCTGGAACCATAGACGCCCACTCACAAGATCCAGCTGTGAGGATTCGTGAAACATGTCAATCTCTTCTCCTGCACCTCCAGTCAAGTCAACAAGTGCATCCTGTACAACACCCCCTTCCAAAGCCTCATAGGAACCATGCAGTTTTGCATAAGCTTTCTCCAAGATTGAAACCCATAGCTCATTCCCCTTGCGACTGGTTGCAAAAGCCGGCTTACCCTGGCCTTCACAAGGAATCCAATCATCCACAACCACTGGAACCCACTCTCCCTGCAATACAAATTTTATTTGGATAAGAGAATAGGTTCAGATATCTGTAAATATTTAGTAGAGTCCACCATTTAGTGACTGCAAATTTTCTCACGATCTTGAAGGTCAGACAAATTTAACTTTTACAACATGACTTCATCACCTCAGAATGAAACAGGAAGAAATGTATAATGATGTATCAAAATTATTTTTGAAACTAACTTCTCAAGTTAGAACCCATGTTACATTTGCATTACCAGCTGGAGATCTCAACCACGGATTGACAATTGACATACTGGTTTTCAAGCATGTTGCTCTTTATTGTTTGTAGGTTCTTCTCTTGCAAAGGACCAACATTGAATTCAAGAACAAATAAGAGCTTAAGAGGTGTTTACTTGAATACAAAAACGGACAGTGTAGATCCCTTCCTCATTGAATTCAGGAGTAACCATGATATCTGATATGCGTGATGCCTCTGTTAGAACAGCAACTGCACTCAGAAACCAGCAATCCCCTAGCCGACCCTGTCATGACAAAAACCACAAAACAGTGAGAAGAATCCACAGGATACCATATAGCCATGGCAACTAGAATCCATCCAACAAGGACCATAGGATGGCAGGCCTGGTGGACAGAAACATGACATCAATCTTTCATAACAGTGCTCCAGACCTTTTTTTGGTTAGGAACAAACCTGACAGACGTCCGAGGGATTTGCAGGGCCTGCAAACAAGTGTGGTTGTGAATCAAGGCCCTGTTCCCTAGCCACCTCTTCTGGGCGCAACCAGCTGTTCACAACCTGCAATCCACAGAATGTGTCGAAACATGAATCCACCAGTTTAAACCAGCAGAAAAAACTGAAATGCTGTGGCATACTGCCTTAGATAAGAAGTGTACCTGAAGCTTTGCAGGGGGATGATCAGGATCCACAAATAGAGACTCATTTGTTGGTGGAAACTCTTGATCTGTAAAACGTGTTTCTCCTCTTGCTGCCAATGCTTCTTTTACAGCCAACTCAACAGCCTGCATTCGCTGAGTCACCTCCTCTTGGGTTTCTATTTTTGGACGCCGAAGCCTCCTGGAAATATAGTCCATGTCCAGTGTAACATTATCCTTTTCAAGTGCCTTTCTCTTCCCTCCAGGAGCAGGTTGCTCATCCCAATATATGTCATCTCGGTCATGTAAGCTTAGGTCAGGGTCATATCTCCAATCTTCAAACTGTGACCAAAAAGGAAGCCACAATGGAAAGAAGACAAGAACAAATTAGCATCTACCTCTCAATAAAGTCTATTGCATGGAGCCCACCTAGATGAATCACTGAATGAAAACCTAAGATACTACCAATGTTGGCAAGACCTAACACTAACCATAACACAGGAATACCTAAGCTCACAAGACATAAGGCCACCAACATTTACCCTCATTGGAGTTTCCATTGGAGATCCTTCACAATCATAGTCTGGAACATCAACATCATGGTAGTCTTCAGCACTGCACTTGTTGTGTACCATCATGATTTCCTCTTCAGACAGGCAGCGACTCCACATAAAAATGTCCATGGCATGCATTCTTGACTCTGCTCCTTCACTGTCTGACCGTCCAAAGGCATCAAGGTCCATAGGAGGCCTGATGCCAACCCATAATTCCATTCCTTCCTGCCAGATACCACCCTCTGCAGGTAATGGCAAGTCAAGTCTCAAATCTCCATCAAACACACCATCTAAGAATGCTGCTGCCTCTCCTGTATCAGCATCAACAGTAACAGCAACTGTGTGCCATCTGCAATAGCATTCCAAACAGCCTTTATCAGCTCTGAAACAAAGGTGTAGGAAAAAATTTTAACCTGGGTAGTACAGTGAAGAAAGAGCTAGTGACAAAGAACATGCAAGCCTTAAATTACCCTCACCTTCCATCTGCAATACAAGTAGTCCCAATAAACCATTCTCTGTTGAATGTTGTCTGGCCTGCACCCTTTACTACCAGGCGAAGTCCAACTTGGCCTGCTTCTAAACCTTGCTCAGCACCTGCAATTAAGAATTCCCAGCACTTCTGTTGGTGTGCTTCTGAACCCAAGACACAAACTGGTCCAGAATCTGCCTGAACCATAACTGCTGCAGAGAATGTCACTTTCTGGCTGCCACAGACAGCTGGATCAATGGGCCCACAAGGGCGCCCAACCCATCGAGGTTCATCATCAATGACACACACTGTGCCTTGCACTCCAGTCTGCAACCACACCAAATCACTGTCACCACCTATGGGCATCCACTTGCTAACTCTTCAATATCATTTTAATGTAAATAATTCAACTTTGTATCTTATGAACCTGCTGAGCACGTTGAGCCCTTTGAGCTATCAGTATACGACGAGCCAGGCTTGAAACTTGATCCCCAGCACAGCTCTCATCAAGCAGAGCATCCCCTCCCATTGCCCGCATGGCTGCAGCCATCGCTGCAGCTTCCTTGGTGCCAACATCAGGAACAGCAGAGATAACAGAGGCCTCAGTTTCATGACGCCGCCTTTCCTCTTTTTCCAGTAGTGCCTTTCGCCTCTCCTTCCCCTTTCCTTCCTCCTCACGGCGTTGTTGCATTAGTTCTTCTTCCGATTCCTTCTCCCGCATGTAACTGCATATGATCAAGAATGCATTTTGATATAATTAGTAACAGAAGAGCTACTACAACCTCCCAGATAAATCTTGCTCTGATTAGCAAAAATCATCACAAAGTAGACCAGAAGTAACAGCCAACTCAATATCTTCTGCAAATGCCATCAGAACTTATCTTCAGCACAAAATCATTCAAGACATTTAATTTAACTCCTAAGTGCCAACATTGCAGACTGAAGTTGAACTGTATGTTTTCACTAATACTGAAACACCCATTCAAATCAAGATAGTCACAGTTTAATCCACCCAGGGCACATCCTGGACCTCTATAAAAACCAAAGCTTTGTGCACATAGAGGAATAGTTTCAAAAGCTTGAGTGGAACCAGGTTAAGGATTAATCATAGCTAGCCCCATCCCAAATTTGACTTGAGACAAAGACCACTCTATTCCAACAGAATCACACCATGACTGTGACTGCACCTACCAGCAAAATGAGAGTCTCAATGATTTGTCTATCATGATAACCACAGAGCTTGGAACTTACTTCTCTTGCACCAGCTCAAATCGTTTCCTATCTTCTGGTGTCCATTTTTTTATCTTCTTAGCACTAAGATTCGAGAATCCAATACTATCGAGAAACAGCCGAAGTCTGACATCATCCTGTAACACAAAAAAAAACTTCAGAGATACCTTCCCATTGTCAAACAGCTGTGCAGATAAATGCATCAAGGTTTGAAGCCAACAACTAGTTTGAAAGCAGCTATTCATACCTGCACTCTCTCTGCCCTTGTGGCATGACCAAGGACCAAGAGGAGATAGCCACCAAACTTATCCCACATATAAACCCACTCTGTGTCAATTGCCTCCTCTAAGGCTAATATTCGTGCATGAGCACACAACTTCCTTCTATAGCCCATGTCAGCTGTGGAGTCAAAACGGGATACAAAAGCTGAGCGTGAGGGCCACCAACAAAGACCCGCTGCTTGTTCCTCATTCCTAAGACGTTCTCGGAGCTTCAGTACATCTGCACGAGGTAGAACAAAGTTTCCTGCCTTGTCGCGTGTGATAGCTGCATCACCCACAAGGAGAGCTGCTGAACTTGCAGACCTCTGAGGTGCAGAATACGTCCCAGACATGGCATTCCTAGTCTGCAAACATTTGATTACACATCAACATTAGAAGACTCCTATGGATCATGTTCTACTGAAAACACAACCCATAATCTATACAAGTGCTATGACCTAGCACAAAGCAACCACTTGCAAAAAGGTCCATGTACATCTCTTCTCTGTGACTCCATGAAAGAGTGCACACACATGGAATTCCCATACACATGTGGCACACAAAATTATAAACAATGTTGAAACAAGCATTTGCCACACAAACATCCTTCCTGTTTCATAACTTGCCTTTGTAGAAGAACGAGTAATGGCTTGGACAACGGTTTCCTTCCTCAAAAAGTTAAGTGCATCCTCTGTCATCTGCATCCAGAGAACCATTAAAATTACACAGCATGGACTCTCAATTGCATAGTCCATTTAAGTTTACCAACATCTTCAATGGCACATACAACATTAGTCACAGAAATGGGATCACTTCAATTGTTTCCACCACTACAAAGCTGCATACTGTTCTTACTTTCGACCAAAGATTGCATATGCAAAGGACCCAACTCTGGACAACACTACTTTACACTCATACCTTCAGAGTTAGCTGTGGCCGTGAGATAGCAAAGCCATAAGCCACTACTAGACTAATTGCTGACACCGCTGCCCCAGCAAAGGGAGGGTAAATCTCCAAGCTGGCAACCACTCCCCACCCTGCAGTGGCTAGAGCTATCCCATAGAGAACCAGGAAGGAACCACTGGAAATTATACCACAATGAGATGTCAGTGGATGACTAAGTGGTCCACTTGGTCAGGGACTCAAACAAAAAAGTATGATAGATTCCACAGACAAAGAGAATAGAATATATAAATATTGACGATGAACAAAAAGTCAATTGTGTTTTACTTCCCATGCTTTTTTATATTTCATGCTTACAGTGCATTTGTAAGTACATGCTACTATCAGGAAGCTCTATGACCCAGCACTACTATTTAACAGAAGGCCAAGACCTTGCCTGACATTCTTGGCAGAATCAGCATGGGCATCATAAACATAGACCGGTAGGACTCGAGGAGAATACACCACCACTGCAGGTGACAAGAGGACCTGTCAACAATCCACACAAGCACAAAAGTTATAGCATATCATAATGGTGTCCTCACAATATCCATCAAAAGGGTTCCTTGTCATGACACCACATTTGCTCTGGTGGCATCAAACTATCTTGCATTCACAAGGCTGGGCAAATGGTGAGATGGAAAATTGAACACTACCTGCTACCTATCTATCAGCATTGTTTTTCACCACACAAATTAGCACAGGTCCTATCACTGTTGCATGTCCACTAATTGAACAAGACTTACTGTGAGGGACCGACCAGCCAGCAGGGCTAAAAAGGCAAAGTATCCAACTGAAGCTCCCACAAATGGTTCACCTGCAACAGCCACCCAAAGGAAGGCAATATGTAATCTTTGCAGACTGCCTGAATACATGAAGAAAGTAACTACACCCTAGTGATCAAAGGAGCTGTGAAAAAAAGCTGTCTCCAGAACAAGGTGACCAATCTCAATCTTGTCTAGCTGCAGTCAACTCTCACCAGCTCACTGCTTTCATGAGCCAACAGCCTCATGTATCATTGTTCAGCAATACGACATGTTGAGACATGAAACTCAAAGAGTACCTCATAAGCAGGACCCTAGAAGGGAAGAGAATTATTCACACCTGCCAATAGGCCAACAAGGAATGCAGCCAATGCAAGAACAAATGCTGCCAGGCAGACCAAAAACACCTCGATTCGAGTCAAGTAGAAGTTGTGAGAGGCCCAGTGATGGATAACACCAATTGTGAGCACAACTAGTAGCAAAAAGAGCAGAAAGGCAACTCCCACCTGCCAACAATGCAGACATATGTTGCTGTTTTTCAGCTGGCTACAGAACTTCACTTGTTGAGATCTATACAACTACACATACATGACAATAAAAATGAAGTTAACAGCATCACACTTACCATCCATGGATTGATGGTGGCAATAACTGCAGAGATTGCACCCAGCAAAAGAACAAGCCCAAAGACAACAAACAGCTTGAGACCTCTTGTAAGTTGCCACCCATCATCCTTCCTGGCAGTTCAAGCATCCTACCTATCATCAGCACAAAGATATCCTCCAAATAGAAAGTTATAACCAATTTAACAGGCCAAACACAAAGTCTGCAATTGACAAGAATACAATCTGGTAGATGCCTGAATATAAGCAAGAAAGAAATATGATAAAAACTCACCATTTATAGAGACCACAAGCAAGTGAGAAGACAGCTGGAATACAGACTAGTGGCAACAATGCAGCCAGAAAATCCACCTCAACAGGCATTTTGCCACTACGACTTTGAACAACTCCCACATACGATCCACCACAGAAGGTTATCAATACCACTGCAAACACCAAAAATGAGCTTCTTAGATAGGAAAGTAAATATCTGTATTGGAGTCATTGTCATTTTATCACAGAAACCCAATTGTACTTGTAGATTCCACACTACATGAAAAAAAAACTCTTCAGAGAGGAGAGTCCTAGTCTGATTATGAGTTGGATGGCCAGTTGCTCTCTCCAAACATGGTCTCTAAATTTCGTGCAGAAACAAGACAAGCTAGACTCTACTTAACAGGAGTCATCTGTAGAGGTGCTTGATGGATTACCAATAAAAACAGCAATACATGCTGCTGAAGACAGAGACAAGCGGTACGTGGCAAACCAAGAGACCGCAGGTAATACTCCTGAAAGGATGAGTGCAAACACTGTTGCAATTGCCCAACCCAAATAGATGGACGACAGGTAAGGAGAAGTAAAACTTGCATCATTGCTGCTCCAGCCATGGTAATTCAAATCATCCAATGGGCTCAGAGATATTATGACCCCTAGTGCAATTATACACGTGATGCACATGATGATGGCAACTGTCATCACTTTATCCTGCAAGTGTAAAATTAGATCATTAGTCCCTCATAACAACTAGGTCTGAAAACTACAACTCAGTCACATTACCATGACACATCAGATACTGATCAAGACCTCTTGTCCTCCCTCACACATCCCTAATAATAATCTGAGCATGTGGATAGCAGACCCAGCTCTTGCAACACCAATGGAAACTAGATATGTGGAAAACCCAATCATCACTACTATTCAGTGCCCTTATCGTGGCAACTACCACATAAGGGCAATAACTCATTTATACGAATATGGGTACTACAGTGAACCTCTAGTCTGTAAAAAGAATGCATGCTGACATATTAAGGAAGTCATGATGCCACAAAAGATGCCTCCAAACCTCTTCCTACTATCTGTAACACACCTCTTTAGATCTACCACGCCTTGCTTGTGTTTCACAAGCACCATTCGTTGAATGCTCCCATGCAGAAGGTATATAGAAACGGTAGCCATTGCGCACCCAGATAGGAAGTGCAACTGAAAGTGAAGCCATAATCATAGGCACAGTGATGGCAAGGCCAAGAACAATTGATGACTTACTGTACACATAGATGGGAACAAAAACAATCAACATAGTCACAGGTCTGTGTCAGTACCAGAGTGAGTGCAAATAGAGCGCAGCAAAAGAATGTAGGCCCGACAGCTAAAGAATCTTCCCTGATTATAATAGTATGCTCCTGAGTCCTTTGCCCTCATGACAACTACTAGCCTTGAAGATGCATTATTCAAGAAGACAAATGAAAGGTTTTGGCTAAGTGCTTATCCAGACCTGAGAAAGGCAAGAAAAAGCCCCACAACTGTGCTCAACAGCCAAGCCACCAGACCAAACTGAAACAAAAACAGAACAAGAACATCATTTAGCCACATAACACACCCCAGTGAACCTACATTGGTCGAACACACCTGGAACCAGAGGACAATGCAATATTTGTTAACAGGATAGCCTGCTTTCTACAGCATGTCAGGAAGAACTTGTGAATAGATCCAAAGAACAAATGTACAGATTCCAAAAGCTAGAGATGAAGAGCAGTGCTTGTTGCAGAAGCATTAGCAAAAGTTATACCTTGCACACTCTCTTTGTGAACACCATCTCCTCTGCTCCCAGTGCACACAAGAAGGCCAGAATAGAGCCCAAAACTGGGGGAAGTAGTAATGCTGCAACCCCAAATTCAAACTGCATGCAAAAGGAAAACTCCACAATAAGGCTTGGCATTCTACATGGTATGTAAGTCCATGTGTACTACATCCGACACTAAAGAAAATTAGATGGTGAGCTACCACAACCACCTCTTTGGTACCATGTCTATTCCATTTCTGCCTAAGATAAGCATGTCTCATGTCAGAGAAGTAGTCCTCTCACCTCTGTCATGGGAGGACCAGAAATTGCAAGGGAAACTAACCTGCTCATGAGTTGCATTGATGACTGTCACGGTTGATGGTCGAAACACGGCCACAAAAACACTCTCCACAACAAATATGACACTGAAGAGAATCCAGACACGCTCTGGTGTACCTGCAAAAAGCTGAATGAACCAATGCATCTGCTGTACACACTTGCTCCACTGATGTCTTCGCAACTCCTCCGACAAAGAAATAGGTTCATCTAAAATCTGTGACTGGTTCCCCCCTGTGGCAATTTCTCCATTGGTATCTGCACGCTCTCTGCCAGCATCCAGGCTACTTCTTTGCAACAATGCCAGGATTGTTGGGTCCAATCCTTTCTCCTTCAACATTACTGCAAAGTTTGGATCAAGCCCTTTGTCCTGGAGTAATGTGGTAAGCTCTTGTTCACCACCCCTTGCCACAAACTCAGGACTTCGGTGCCGAAGCATAGAAGAAAAGAGAGGGTCATTCATTCGCCCTTGAAGCACCAAAGCTAAGTTTAAATCAAATACCTGCTGGTCGACTGAAGGTGCAAATGGGTTACTGAGGTCCAAATTTTGCACCATCTCTGGAGATTGACCAGATCCAAGAAACATGAGTCGATTGCCATCATTTGCATCTTGATCTAGCAAGATGGTGGGTTGACAGCTAGCAGGTTTATCTCTCTCTTCATTATTCTGCAGATCTATGTTTGACCCAAACTCTTCAGTGGTGCTGTGTACCCCATGTTGACTTACAGGTGTAGTGCATACTTCAACTTGATGCCTGACATTTGTTCTGCCCATAGCATCAATAGCTGCTGCAATCTGCTCTGCAGCAACACTGCTGCTGCAAACAGTACTTGATGTCCGCCCTTCTGACACACTTGAGCAGCTACCTGGGCCCTTCCTGCGAGAACATTCTCGCAACCTAACTACAGTGTGTTCCAAGGCTGCTCTTCTGGCAGCTGAGGGATTTACTACAGCAAAATGTCGAACAACAGCAGCACCCAATAGGACAGAGGCTACAACCATATATCCAACACAGTGACCCAGATACCTGCATTTCAACAACAAAATCAACCAGAAAAAGAGGCTATAATAGTGTGCCTTCAAAGAAGATGAAACATAAGTTTAAAATCTTTCTCTTTCTCTCTTTTGACCTACAGACCAGTTGCTGTAGTATGTCTTTTAACAATTTCAGCCAAGACTATCGCATCTACAGGGTCAGTTTTGCAACACCAGTCTTCCAGCACACCTATCCTAGATACTCAACCTTCTGTTAAAAGATACACAATTTCACACCTAACAAGAAGAAGTAACGTACCAAAATTGCACACCAAAGCAAATTACGAATATTCTGTAGAGTCCGGCCACAAAGAGTGCCACGACAGGACTCTTGAGCAGCTCAAAACCAAACAAGCATGCCCCTACATTTGAATCTGTTCAAAGCATACAGCAACAATGTGACAATGCAATGTGAGAAGTTGACGTATGATCCAATAAAAACAAAAGGATGCCAACCTGCATGATCACCACCCTGGACCCATAACAGGAACTGAAATTTATGTCATCATCATTTGGACAAATTACCAGAATTGACTTAAATATTACACACCTGCACATGAATTGAGGCCACTAAAAATACAGTGAGGAAAGAGACAACTTTTTTTTTAATACAGTACTGTTCACTGGAGGCCAAGTATCTGAGCACAAGTGACCATTCTAGTATGCTAGAAGCAAAACATTCCAATAGTTGAGTTCATTGGCCAGCCTCTAGGTGTCAGTTCTTCACAATTCAATTTGTTTTCTTCTTAATTGGTAGCACAGCACTGACAGAAAAAGAGATGTGACAAACAGCAAGTTCAGTCACAAGGATGTATTTCAAACAAATTAATCACCCAAAATGTTACACACTAATGCAGCTGGAAGAAACCCTAGCCTTCACCAGGATGCATGAGGCTGATGACCATGATCAGTGGAATGGACATATCAATGAGATTGCAAAGAAAACTCCACCAAAATTATTGGAAGCTTACCATTGTGTCAGTTCTAGCCAAACCAAAACAAACACAACAAGAAAGAGTGCTGTCATAACGTTGCAATTGTCACTCACAAAGCATCAGACCATTACCTTCATCATGAAATGGCAGTGCTTAGCTCAGTGCTATTGGAAATGATATAATGCATTGCAGTACAAGCTCACCAAGTATAATCACTGCAGCTGAGGTGACTCCACCAAGCCACCGTGCTTTCCTTGCTGTAAGACCATATAGTACTGAATATGCCACCAGAACTATGACAGACCCAAAATACATCCGCACCAGGCACCAAGGGCTGCAAGCACAATACAAACACACCCACATGGTATACAGCATGAGCTTAACAACCTTATCCTCCCTCCCTCTGTCTTCCACTCATACACATGCATTCAATGCTCACTCCTCAATGCAGAGAACATGGCAATGAAACAATGGCATGTTGCTGAGATATCCCAAAGACAACCTGCAAGATTAATAGTGATAAGCACTTACCTGCTTTTCTTTTGAACAGTTGGGTCCTTGGAATCAGGGGGTTCTGGTATACATGCGACAGGACCAACCTCTATTGCATCCGCGTGAGCAAACTTGTATGACCTCCTTACATATTCATCCACATCCAGTCCAGCACCTGTGAAAACCTCACAGGTTTAAACCACAGCACAATCACTTCTGAGACAAATTGAAGACAAGATGCCTTCCATAGCCAATAGGCAATGAACATCCACATGTTGAGCAAAAATAAAAACATGTCCCATGGCTCTACTATGGGAACAGAGTCAACAATTAAGTCAATTCCAGTACACCTATCTGGTGAGAGAGTTAGGTTGTGATGCAGTTCAATAGGACTATATCATGGAAACGAAACTTGGACTCACCATGGAATACCATTTTACACATGAAAAGCATGTTAATGCCCATGGCTATAGCTGAGACACCAAAGAAGAATGCCGAGGGTGAATAACGTGTTGAGGCACTACGGCCTGCTGTGACATAAACTGCAGAAATCTCATAGGCACATAATAAACAGACTGCCAAAAGAAGCAGAAGGGCAACAGCACCTGCAATGGACAAATAATAGCAACAACAAGCAATTCTTGTCAGAGAATACAGCTGGAATCTTTACACATGCTCCTCAAGTCACCATACAGAAAGGTAGGGCAATTGTGCTGAATTTAGGACATAACTTGAGTTCCTTCAAACTATTGTGTTCAGAAGAGTTGCCCTCAAAACTAGCACATTACAATTTTCAACAAAGGAACCTGACAGACTAAAGAATAGGCTACAACACAAGCAGAACTTCTAGTCTAGCTAGTCCACAACATGTAGGAAATTGTGGCACTGTGCATACGTGAGCTTTGCCATTGTGTCCTCCACCAAAGCATTATAGCATAGAATGCCAGCAGTGCAGCTGTCCCTGCCATGATAACTGCAAGGCCAACTGTGTCGTGGTCCAAAAGAATAATCAGCCTTACACCCCATGCTATAAGAACTGCAACTGGAGATAACACCATTGCCCAGGCTGCTGCTGAAAAGATACCAGAAATGATACTTAACTGAGGACCTTGCAGATATGGTGCCCATTTCCGAGCATACACCCAACTGCACGCCACAGGACACCAGAAAATGAAGTCCAGCTTGAAAGCAGGTTTAGAGTTCAGAATCCAGACTCTAAGAGAAATCACACTACTTCAATTTCGACCCATGAGCTGCTTCCATCACTTCCTCAACACATCCATAAATCTATCTTTCTTGGTCATGTGATGCTCAAATTGCATGTCAAACTAAAGAAACTCTAGAGCCATCCGCAATGGAAGATTGCCATAAGCAAACAACAGTGGTTCTTGCTTTTCAAAATTAAAAAGCAAACAACTGCACATTAGTGCCTTCCAGCTCAAACATTCATGACAGGTGAAGCACCACACTAATAGAAGAGAAAAATCTCTAAGAAATACACACTTAACCTGATGGCCATTTCAAGCTCTGTGGACACAAGGCCTTCCAAGCTATATTACTAACACTTCCTATATCAGTCTCGCCTGTCCCTACCTTACAAGGCATACACTACATCACAGAATGTGCTTTTGATGGCAACTACACAACTCCTGGATCGCCACTTTAGGGTAAGTCCCTCTTGAAGGGCAAACACTGTGTTTCTACTTGATCACAAAACGACTGTGTGTTGCCCCAGATTGAGATCCAGCTCTCTTGATTCTCCAAACAGATTGAGTCCTAACAATCCAAGCTTACATCAAAAACTCCATGGGCTAGTTGATATCTGATAGCCTGCTTTCCACATTCCTGTTCTTCATACACTGCATTGTTTGCTTTCCCTAACTGTCTCCCATTCAATATACTCTTCACACTCAATGTTCCCCTACAAACCGCTCACCTCAATGAAAACAGTGCCACCCACGCCTGGTTGGCTTCTGCCAGCAGCGGGTCCATAAATCTAGCCCACTTGCAACATTGTACATATGCACAGGATTCTACAAACCATGAGATCGTGAGACTATCCTGCAAAGCGAATTCCGAACCAGTGCACAGTTCTCCAAATGGGCCAGTCCGGCAGCTGACGTGCATCATCGCAGTGTGAACAATTCCAAACA
>Ga0116229_10007787_pt1 | contig 16816 bp, 20 predicted proteins | sample S1TSphgellanicum_3_FD_87313 | JGI IMG/M metagenome (GOLD analysis project Ga0116229, IMG submission 87313) | Host-associated microbial communities from peat moss isolated from Minnesota, USA - S1T2_Fc - Sphagnum magellanicum MG | ecosystem: Host-associated > Plants > Peat moss > Unclassified...
AGAAAAAACGCTACGTAAGCCCGCAGAGGCTCTCGCAGACTTTAAGAAGGCAAGCAAAGTGAAGTTAAGAACCTTTTTAAAGGATCTAACAACACTGGATATTCCTGCTCTGGGTAAATTAAACGAACATCACGTAATCCTTAGGATCGATAAATGACAGAATTTAGAATTGATATTAAACGCCCAAACCCGGGCACTAATGAGAATGAACAGCAGATTGCTTTCATCGAACCATTAAGAGAACAGAAACGTATATTCGTAAACAATGCTTATCTTTTTAACCTTAATCAATATTACGAAGGTAAAGAGTGTTCCTATAGTCCCGGATTTAATTATCAGTTTGTTTTTCCTGATCTACAGGATGCAACTGCGTTTAAATTAAGATTTGGCGGGGAGAAAGTTGAATGACAGAAGACGATACTTTTAGAGTTCTTGCATATCGTATTCCATTCTATGATATGATGAAATTATATCGTAGTGGTACAGGACCCAGATGGCCAAATAATAAGGGCAACGAATGGGAAATCTTCTTTAACAAGCACGGATGGACCTCGGAAGAATTTCGAAAAGAGTGGAAAGAATGGAATGGTGGTATTGGCACCTATTCCGAATTTGAAAAGAGTAAGAAATGAATTTTATTTGTCTAAAATGTGGGTTACCGGTCTTTATTAGACGACGCGATGATAAACCATTACCCGAAGATCAGAAAATTTGTTACCCATGTGAGAAGAAATTGCAAAGGAAAGAAATAAAATCTAATCTTGGTTATTCACGAATTGGATTAAAGAATATATGAGATTATTCTTAGATACCGAATTTTCCGATCTAGTTCCGCATAACAAATTGATCAGTATTGCATTAGTTGACGAAGATGAAAACTTCTTCTACGCCGAACTAACGGATACCTATGAACTGAAAGATTGTTCGGACTTTGTTAAGGCTAATGTACTTCCTTTCCTTAAGGGCGGGGATTATAGAATGACCAGAATTGAATGTGCTCAAAAGTTGGGAAACTGGATTGAGGACAGAAATGTAACCTGCTATATCGCCAATGATAATCCTTCTTGGGATTTACCTCATCTCGAACGCTTGTTAGAAGATGCGTTTCCTGAAAATCTCAACCTTGAAGGCGGAATCTATCCTATACACGTTTCTTCGGATGAAGAGAGGGCAATGGTTATCAAATTTAATTATGATATTCATTGCGCATTAGACGATGCAATGATAATGAAGAAGGTAACTCTAGGTTATTGATAAATACTATATCACTGGAGGTGATATATTATGTCGTCACAAGTTACGCCCAAAGTCGCATTAATAAAGCAAATCGAGTTATTACTCGGTTCGCAAATGGTTGAGATTGAACTTGACGTTGAACACTATAATCTTGCTATTACCGTCGGACTTCAGAAGTTGCGTCAGCAATCAGATGGAGCCAATTTAGAGAAAGATATTTTCTTACACATCACACGTGACCAGACTGAATATACCCTACCAGAAGAAGTGCAAGAAGTAAGACGTCTATATCGTCGTGGTGTCGGTGCATATACCAATGGCGGTATCAATTTTGACCCGGTGGATGCTGCATTTTACAATATCTATCTATTGCAACCCAATAGATCAGGTGGATTAGCAACCTGGGACTTTTATAATCAGTTCCTAGAAACAACCGAACGTGTTTTTGCAAGTCAGCTGAATTTTACTTGGGATACTAATAATAAGAAGTTAACTATTATTCGCCGTCCAACTGCCGACGAGGAGGTCTCTGTTCGTGTTTATGTAACTAAGTCAGAAGATGATTTGATTACGGATCCTTATACAGGCCCCTGGTTGCGTTCCTATGCTCTTGCATATTCAAAATATATGCTTGGTGAAGCAAGAGATAAATTCCCAGGAGGATTTCCAGGACCATCTGGAAATGTCACACTCAACGGTGCTACATTAAAACAAGAAGCACAGGCTGAAATGGAAAAACTAGAAAAACAATTACTAGACTTGGTTACAAGTTCCGATGGTTACTCATTCGTAATTGGATGAAAATAACTAACAAAAAAATCACAAACCCCTAAGCGTGTCGGCTAACTACTAGACAAACTTAGGGGTTCTTTATGATTTTTGGATTGATTGGTTTTATTAACAGTGGTAAAGGAACAGTTGCATCAACTCTAGTTAATGAATGTAACTTTAGACAGGATAGTTTTGCTTCTAGTTTAAAAGATGTGTGTGCAATTGCATTCGATTGGCCCCGATATATGCTCGAAGGCGATACAAAAGAATCAAGAGAATGGAGAGAAATTCCAGATCAGTGGTGGTCTGAAAAATTAGGTATTCCAAATTTTAATCCGAGACTAGCATTGCAATTAGTTGGCACTAATGCTCTTCGTAATCACTTCAATGAAGATATCTGGTTTTTGACACTAGAAAATAGAATTAGAAAAAATCCAGATCACCACGTAGTCATTAGCGACGTTCGTTTTCCGAATGAAATTAAGTGGGTTCAGGATCAGGGCGGTATACTAATTAGAATTTCACGTGGTCCTGAACCAGTTTGGTACGAAACAGCTCTTATGGCGAATAAGGGAAATTCTATTGCTAAAAAAATTATGACAGAAACATACTCTGCGACACACAATAGCGAGTGGGCTTGGGTGGGTGCTAAAGTCGATTATCAGATCAACAACAATGGCACAATAGAAAATTTAAAGGAACAGACACTTACTGTAAAGAATTCAGTTTTTAGATAAATAGTTTACTGATTACTTAAAGGTAGATATAGAAATTTTATTTACCCAACATTTAACGTCCTTGTAGATAAATACTCATAACAAGAATCATAATTCTTCAAAGGAGTTAAATTACAATGGCTACATTAGTATCACCTGGCGTAAGTATTTCAGTCATTGATCAATCGATCAATGTTGGTGCTGGTCCAGGAACCGTACCCTTAATTTTCATCGCAACACAACAAGATAAGACCGATCCTACTGGCCAGGCTACAATTGCTCCAGGAACAACCCAGGCAACTGCCGGCCAAGTTTGGTCGATTACTTCACAACGTGATCTATTGGCAACTTTTGGTGATCCGACTTTCTACTCTGTTAGCGGAACGTCAATTAACGGTTATCCATTAAATGAATACGGATTGTTAGCAGCCTATTCATACCTCGGTCTTTCAAATCTTGTCAGAGTGGTTCGTGCTGATATAAACACCACACAATTGGAACCAACTCCGATTGCACCAACAAGCCCGGCCGCAATTGGAACATACTGGCTCGATGAGTCTGCTCTTCCAAATGGTTCTGCATACGGATTATTTGTACGTCAGGGAACATTCCCTAACGAAATCTGGGTTCAAGTAACTCCAACATTTATTTACAATTTTCCGGCAGGGTCCGGATCTACAAATACTCCGCCATCCGGCGTCGGAGTTGTCGGTAATACAGCAATTGTATTCCAGACAGATAGTGGAATACTTTCTTACTGGGTAAATGATATTTCTGGTGGATGGGTACAACTCGGTGCTAATCCATCGATTACTGACGCTACTGTGGTAGTCCAATCTGTTTGGCCAGATCTTACTAATGTATCGACAACACAACGTTACTGGATTAAGACTTCTTCCCCGGCACAAGGTGCAAATATTGTATTGCGTAAAATGGATGCAACAACATCTTCTTTCCTTCAAATTGAAGATCCTATCCTTGCAAGTGACGCTGCCGCCGACACCTATTACAGTACAAATTCACTTGGTTCAACTGGACAGATTTATATCGAACCTGTAGCTTCGGGCGGTGGTTCGGCAACAATCAATTCTTTTGAATTTAGAATTTCGACCGGCGCAACAAACTCTTGGGTTCCTTTAGCAGTCATTGTTGGTTCTACTACAGCACCAACACAAGGTCCTGCAAACGGACAACTATGGTTTAACTCTTTGCTTGGACTAGATAGTAATGGTAATTCAACTATCGACATACTCGTGAACGATGGCCAGGATCATTGGTTGAATATTAATCTTCCGGGTTTTGGACTTCCGGGCGCTACAGGTAATCCAACCCTATATCCACAATCGCAAGATCCACGTAGCAACGTACCTGCACCGACATTAGTACAGGGTGATATTTGGGTTCAGACTGATGCACTTCCGTATCCAGTAATCAATCGCTGGAGCGGAAGCACTTGGGTATTGGTAAACAATGCCGACCAAACAACACCAAATGGTATTATCTTTGATGACGCGCGACCAAATCCTCTTTACAAATTGGGAAGCAACACAGTCGGTTCTGGTGCAAATAATGGAGGTGGTAATAACCCCGACCTAGATCCGGACGCACCGCAGGCAGCATTGTATCCAAAGGGATTCCTTCTATGGAATACTCGTTTCTCGTCAGATAATGTTAAGGTATGGCAGTCGCCTTATGTTTACGATGGAGTAACCGTCTCTCCGGATAATACAAACAATGGCTCAACTGGCCGCTGGTTAAACAAATCTGGAAATAATGCAGATGGTATCCCTTATATGGGTTCAGATGCTCAGCAGATTATTATTGTACAGGCAATTCAGTCTCAAATTGTTTCTAATCAAGCAATTCGAGCAGACGACTTGTATTTTAATTTAATTGCGGCACCGGGTTTTGTCGAAGCTATTAATGATATGCTAGCGTTAAATGATGACCGTGCAGATACATCATTTGTTTTAGGTGATACTCCGTTTACTTTAAGTTCTACAGGAACCGCCCTTCAGAATTGGGCGACAAATACAGCAGGCGCATTAGGAGATGGATCTGACGGATTGGTATCGGCAAGTAAATATTTTGGTGTATGGTATCCAAGTGGATTAAGCACAAACACCGACGGTACAGATGTGGTTGTTCCTCCGACACATATGGCATTATCGACTATTGCCTATAATGACCAGGTTGCGTATCCTTGGTTTGCTCCAGCGGGATTACAACGAGGTGTTGTGAATAATGCAGCCGACGTCGGCTATGTAAATTCTTCGGGACAATTTATTAGTACAAGGCTTAACCAAGGTCAGCGAGATATACTTTATACAAATGGTATTAATCCGATTCGTGTTATGCCAGCCGGAGGCATTGTAGTATTTGGACAAAAAACACGTCAATCTTATGCAAGTGCAACAGATCGTATCAACGTAGTTCGCCTAGAAAACTACTTGCGCTACCAGTTTAACCAGCTTGCACAACCGTTCTTATTTGAACCAAACGATGCCACAACACAGAATGCAGTGCTTGATTCGTTTAATAGATTCTTATCAGAACTTATTACTCTAAGAGCGCTTTATGACTTTTTGGTGGTATGCGATTCTTCTAATAATACTCCTGCTCGAATTGACGCCAATGAACTTTGGATCGACGTCGCAATTCAGCCAGTGAAGGCAATTGAATTTATTTATATTCCGATCAGAATTGTTAATACTGGTGCAAGCTTAACAAGTTCAACAACAACCTGATTTACAATAATCAGTAATTGAAATACCTGCTTAGCAGGTATTTTTTTGATTAAAAATGGCATTATATTCTTTACAACCTTATATTAAATATCTACCTAGTCAAGAGCGCGTTGATTGTTGTACCGCCTGCGCGACTCTTACGGCTGCAGAAATAATATGTAATATAGAAAATAAACCCAAAGTGTTCTCTCGGCTCTATACCTATTATATGACCAGAAAATTACAAGGTAGACAAGGATTAAAAGGTGCCGATTTAGAAACTACACTTAAATCTTTATCGGTCTATGGTGCTGCTTCCGAGAATCTCTGGCCATTTTCATATCTTAGAGTAGATATGGAACCACCAGTTTCTGTAATAGAAGATGCCGTACATTTTAAAGTTGAATCTTATGAAAGCATTACACATTCGGATTTTAAGAATGCATTAGATAAAAAAATTCCTGTTATTTTTGGTATGTTTACTGGTAGAAAATTCTGGAAACTAAATAGTAAATTGGAAACACAAGATTATGAGCCAATAAACGAAACAACAAATCGTTTGTACAAAGGTCACGCTGTAACTTGTGTTGGATACGATGATTCTATAAATGGGGGCTCTTGGATTATTGCAAATTCATCAGGTCCAAAATGGGGAGATCGAGGCTACGGTGCTATTCCGTATGCCTGCAATGCAGATATAGCAGAAGCATTCATAATAACAAGATTTGCAGGAATAACCGCTGGTTTAAAAATTTCTTCGAATTGATAAATAGTATTAGCTTACAAAGCAGGAGAATTATATGGCAACAAGTACACTATCGAAGTTTGGAGTTCCGTTAAACGGTTCGGCTTTGGGTATTCTACAACCAAAGCAGAAGTATCGTTTTAGAGCTACTTTCCAGAATTTCGGTGAAAACAACGGGCTTCGCGAAATGACGGCAAACGTAATGACTTGCACTCGTCCTAAGTTTACCTTTGAAGATATCAAGTTAGATTCTTACAATTCGGTTGCTTGGATTGCAGGAAAGCACTCGTTTGAAACAATTGAACTTAAGTTGCGTGACGATATTACTAACTCAGTAATTTCATCTGTTGGTGCTCAAATACAGAAGCAAATGAACTTCTACGAACAAACAAGTGCGACTGCTGGTATCAACTACAAGTTCACAATGACAATTGATTCACTGGATGGTACTGATGCAGATGCACTCGAATCTTGGAATCTCGAGGGCTGCTGGATTACTGGTGCACAATATGATGAAGGTGATTATTCGAGCGGTGATGTAATGACAGTTACTTTAACACTTCGCTACGATAACGCAACCAATGTTGCAGGTCCGAATACAAACCAAGGAACAACTGTTGGTGGAGATCCATTCCCAGATATCGCATCACCGACCGGTGGCACGACTTTCGCATGATTATTTTTTGACAGATCTTTAATTTTGCTGTATAAGTATATTACGAAATGTAAAGGTATTTTATGGCAGATGGTGAAAAATGTAATAGCAAAAATTGTGAGATAATTGTTACAGAATTCAGGAAGAATGGACAATATAAGAAATATTGTTCACCTTCCTGCCGTCGTTTAGGTGTGACAGAAAAATGTAAATCAACCTCATTAGAAAGAACAAGAAATATGGTGTTGATAACGTTTCTCAAGATCCGGCAATTTATGACAAGATTATGAAATCTACATATAAGTCGAAAGATTATATATTACCTAGTGGAAAAGTTGTGAAAGTTCAGGGTTATGAGATGTTTGCATTAGATTGTCTTCTTAAGGAGTATATAGAGGAAGAGATACAGGTCGAAACACATAATAAACCACGTTTAACTTATCTAGAACCAGATAATAGCAAGCATTATTATTTTCCTGACTTATATATTCCTAAAGATAATTTAATTGTTGAGGTAAAATCTATGTGGGCATATAATGATAACAAACCTAAACATTATAGAAAGATGCAAGTATGCCTCGATGCTGGTTATAATTTCAAGTTTATGATCTTCGACAAGGATGGAAATCTATTACCCGACCAGATGATAAATAACTGATATGCCATCATTTTCATCTCTCTTTACCGGGTTATCAGGCGCGGGCTTTTACTATGAGAAAAGCTCGCATAATGCCACTTATAATTTCAATCAAGAATCGAACGCGATGTATCGGAATATGCCGAGAGTTCCGTTCGAGTATTATATTAATCTTCGTTTGAATAATGTTGGCACAGCAGCAACCTATATTAAAAATTATTTCAATACTGCATCTTATGCACAGATTGCACCACTTGTAAAAACAGTGGAAATGCCGTCATTTAAAATTGAAACTACTCCACTTAATCAGTATAATAGAAAAAGATTAAGCCAGACAAAGGTAACTTTTGAGCCAGTTAAGGTTGTGTTTCACGACGTAGCTGATGGGAAAACTCTAAAGTTCTGGGAAATGTATTATAGATATTATTTTGGTGACGGTACAGAACCCGGAATGAATAGCCCAAAACAAGATCAGTCTAAGAATAATACATATTCTTTAGAATCCTTTTTGAATAATGTCACACCTTCAATCAATCCTAATTTAGCAAATCTTCCATCATCTGTAAAAAGTTTATTCCAAAGTAACGCACCAACTAATGCAAATTCTCCTACCAATACTGTCGGCAGTAAACAGAATACAGATAATATTATTTCTAATGTGCTGAATAGTCATCAATTTGGTTTTAATCTCGATCAGGTTGGAAGTATTAGAAATTTAATTCAGACACTCGAAATTTATCAAGTTCACGCTGGCCGATTTAATCAAGTTACCTTGGTAAATCCACGAGTTGCGGCATTTACACACGATGTACTAAATTATGCCGAGGGTGGAAAAACACTCGAACTTACATTTACTTTTGAGTATGAATATGCATATTACACAATTCAGAATTTGCAATTAGGTGGTACCGAATCAAATAATACTTCAACAATTGATCAATACTCACACGGTGAATATTTAGAATTACCAGTTCTAGCATTTAATGCATCTTTACTTGATTTTATTGAATCAAATAATCCTTTATTGAGTTCTACAAATCCTATCCTACAGAGGATAGGACAGAATACGCAATCAGCGCTCGGTGCAGTTACAGGTGCATTTGCTTCCGATCAGGTTGTTAGAAGAGTGAGCGCTAGCGCACTAAATGGTCTAGCAAATATTTCTCCCACTCCTTACTATGCTCAGCCCGCTCCAGTGATATCAACAAGACCTTTTGCCTCTACTGCACAGCCAACCTCAACGGCATATCAGGATGTGAATAGAACCGGGAGTATTACCTAATGGCTAATGCAAATATCGCGACAATTGGACGTTTTAGTTCTCAGATGCTTACCTATCTCGGTACGCAGAAAACGGTTAAGATTGTCAACGGCGTACCGACCAACACATTTCAGTATGCAACCGGAACAACTGTGTTCCCGAGTGCAGGTTCCGTTTCACAATCTGATTTAGGTGGCGGAGTCGTTGGTAACTATTCTCCGGACGTATATAACTCAACTGAATGTTATTTTTTATCTCGTGGAGTCGGCCCCACCTATGCTGATACAATGGCTGCGATCGCAATCGATATGGCAGCGATGACGAGTACTACTCCACAGGCATTGCTCGAAGAAACTAATCTAACCGGCGCATTGCTCTTTACGCAAAATTCTTATAGAGCATTCAATAATTTAAGAGATCCTGGAAATCAGGTCGGTATAGTCACATCTGTCGATAATAGATATAGTCTCCAGGCAAACCAAATAAGGTCATAAATGCCATCCTATGTCCAAGGGCACTATACGCCACAACATCCTGAGAAATATGTCGGTAAACATCCTATAATTTTTCGTTCCTCTTGGGAATTAAAGGTTATGCAAATGTTTGATAATAATCCTAATATCATCAGTTGGGCTAGCGAATCCCTTAAAATACCCTATACAAATCCATTCACCGGTAAATACACTGTGTATGTGCCGGATTTTGTAGTTACTTATGTGGATGCTAAAGGTAATCAGAAAGCTGAGATTATCGAAGTAAAGCCAGCCAAAGAGACGTTCCTGGAACAGGCAAAGAGTCAACGGGCTAAGGCAGCGGTCGCATTGAATACATTCAAATGGGCAGCAGCACAAGCTTTTGCGAAAAGTCACGGTATGAATTTTCGTGTAATGACGGAGAATAATATCTATAACAATCCAAAAGGAAAGGCTTAATGACTAAGAAAATGGAGGAGTTCTTCAATTTGCCACCTCTGGAAGAGGAATCGGCGGTAGAAGAGCAACCTATAAAAACCAGAGAACAACTTATGGTTGAAGCGGTAGAGATTAAGTCTTCACTCACTACTGCGGATAAGGTAGATCACGCATTACCGGTTGTTATTGGTTTAGATATGCACGATTCCGAAGTTGATACTATCGCAATGAAGGCCCTTAAAACTTTTGATGATTTAATCGACCTCGGCGGAAATGTTCCAGATATTCACGCAGGTAAGATTTATGAAGTCGCTGGACAAATGCTTAAGACTGCACTCGAAGCTAGAAATGCCAAGGCAGATAAAAAACTTAAAATGATTGAACTTCAATTAAAGAAAGTTCGTGCCGAGCAGATCGATTTGGACCAAGGTAACGGCGATCGCAGGATGGCTAATGGTGGAGAATTCGATCGCAATGAACTCCTAAAATATATTGTGTCCAGTAAATCAGAAAACTCTGATAAATAGTCTTAATACTGGAGTCAATATGACAGAAAAGAAATCATTTGCTACTTACGTCGCGGAAGTTAAGAAAGAATACAGGTATGTCTTAAAATTCGCCGTGAATGAAATGACCGATGTAATGATTGATCAACTTGAAGCAGGTCTTGCCAAGTATGATTTAAAGAGCGCATCGTCGTTTAGAAAAACCCCAATTCAGGAAAGTCCACTTGATTTTCCAAACGTAAAGAATACATCTGTGTTCATCTGTGATCTTTCACTTGGATATCCCGGTTCGTTGGATTTCCTAAGAACCTATATTTGCAATTGTATGGGAATTTCTCCTGCCAATTTAGCTGTATATTCTGAAAATGACCCAAGACAGATTGAAACGGATTTGTATCTAGATAGAAACTCAGAAGAGTACAAGAAGAAATATAAGACTCGCCTTGGTAGTGACTACGAAGAAACACCGGATGCAGATAAAGAAGCATATGGTGAAAAATACAACACAAGTTTCTTAAAAGAACTAGAAACGGTTCGTAAAGAACGCGAAGTAATTACCGTAGAGAATCCGTTAAGTCCCAAACAGACGATTGATCATAGTACCCTTACAAAAGATTATGATGGATTTAACGATGCGAAGAATTTGAAGAAGGACGATGTTGGATTCTTTGGTCGAATTAAACTGCCTAATCTAATGAAGTCGGGTATGCTATGAAAAATATGCGCCAACTGATCAATTTAATGGAAGGCGTAATGGCTGTTCCTGGCGTCGGCGTACAACCCGGCGGTTCCGAATCTGATATGCAAACCGCTGGAACTGCAGCAAGAAACAATTCCTATGCAGCATTTGATGCTGCGCAAGGCCGGGCAACAGAGGAATCTGCTGATGACGAGTATAATGGAAGTGAAGATTATCAAGAAGTCCGTGCGGCACTAGATGCTCAGAGAGAAGAATCTATTAAAAATGGCATGGATCCACATCGTGCGATGAGAAATTATGTCCAACAACTTGATAAACTCAGTTTAATGCATCCAGAGGCATCCTTAAAACATTACCTATCTAAGAAAAATTCACGTAGTTCCGATAACTCCTGGGAGAATTGGGGACGAGATGATAAGAGTGCGCGATCAGCAATGAACGAGAAATCTACTTCAGAGAAACAAGCAAGATTTATGGCAGCGGCAGCACACGATCCAAAGTTTGCTAAGAAGGCAGGAATCAGCCAAGGTGTTGCTAAGGAATTTAATCAAGCCGATACAGGCACCAAACAATTAAGTAAAGCGATGAAGCATAAAAATGAATGCTCTATGATGGAGAATGGTATGGAACAAGAATACAGCCCCGAAGTTCAGCAAGCAATGGCTGACTTTGAGAACGTGGTAATGAATCTGGGTATGGCTCCGGAAGATGCATTTGACAGAATTACACAACGGCTAAGTCAGGAAGGTATGAACGAATTTCGTGCAGCTATTGAAGCATCCGGTAAGTTTGACGATCAAGATGAGCAAGATGTCGATAATTTTGTTACTGGTTACCTAAACGGCAATAGACCGGCTGTGGATGAAAAAATTGAGTTAGGTGACCACGATGATTCACCTGCTTGGTATATCTATGATCAAAATAAGAAAATCTGCGGCGGCCCTTTTGAATCCGAGATGGAGGCTAATCGCGCCTCGAGAGGTTATCATTGGTTTAATTACGGTGATCACGAAATTCAACCTGGGTTTGATGTAGATGGACAATTTGTTCCCGATGATTATGATGAAATCAATAGCAGTCAAAATACACCGGCAATGGAAGACACTCTTACCGAATTAAGTCAGGATACCTTAACTAATTATCGAAATGCTGCTCTTGGCCAGGCTAACCAACACGGCGGAATGGCAAAAAGAATGCCGGGTTATAATGCAGATAAGGAATCGCAGGGTGTTCGTAATTCTAATGTCGTTGATCCCAGGGCAGTAACTCCCGGATCAGAAGCATCCGGGCACGCCGCTATATCTCAGAAGAGATTTGCTGGCGCGGATCGGGCCTTGAATAAAGGCGCACAGAAAATTGGTCAACCACGTTTCGAAGAAGCATTCGATCTACAAAATGGTTACGATGATATCAACGATGCATCTGGCAATGACTATTTCCCAAGCGGTGCCGATAGCCCAGTTGTTAAGGATACCGGCCCATCCGGCGCACGTCAGGGTGATAATCCAGAACAGAAGAAGATGCAGATTGATGAAGTTCACAAGGAGCTTGTATACGGATACCGTAACTTCCTTAAGGAATCTGCCAAGAAGTAATTATGGCAATCTATCAAGACGATAAACTTGTAAAGCGTGCTTATACCAAAGTAACGTATACAAAAGAGCAAATTGATGAATTAAAGGCCTGTATGGATCCTGTACACGGTCCGGAGTATTTCATCACGAACTTTATGTATATTCAGCACGCAATGAGAGGTCGTGAAAAACTTGAATTATACCCGTTCCAGATCGATCTAATCAATACCTATCACAGATATAGAAAATCTGTAAATATGGTGAGTCGACAAATGGGAAAAACCACCGTTGCCGCTGGATACCTACTCTGGTATGCAATGTTTATGGAAGATTCGACAATACTTATTGCTTCTAACAAATATGATGGTGCGCAAGAAATTATGCACAGAGTTCGATATGCTTATGAATCTATTCCCGATCATATTCGTGCCGGAGTAAAGGAATACAATAAGCGTTCGATGGCATTTGATAATGGATCACGCATTATTGCAACAACCACAACTGAAAATACCGGTCGTGGTACTTCTCTATCACTTGTTTATCTTGACGAATTTGCATTCGTGGAACCAAATATAGCCAAGGAATTCTGGACTTCCCTATCTCCTACATTATCGACTGGTGGTAAGTGTATTATTACTTCTACTCCAAATACAGACGAAGATCAATTCGCTGAAATTTGGTTCAATGCTAACAAAATGGTTGATGGCAACGGCAACGAAACAGAGATTGGCGTAAATGGCTTCCGTCCATATATGTCTACCTGGCAATCACACCCAGAACGTGATCAGACTTGGGCTGATTCAGAATTATCAGCACTCGGCGAAGACAGATTTAGACGTGAACATCAATGTGAATTCATCACATTCGAAGAAACACTTATCAGCCCAATTAAGCTTTCGCAACTTACTTCTATTCAGCCTATACGTAAGTCTGGACAAGTTCGCTGGTATTCGCCGATTAGGAGTGAACTAACCTATGTAGTTTCTTTAGATCCTTCGATGGGCACAGGTGGAGATAATTCTGCTATTCAGGTTATTGAATTACCTACACTTATACAAGTCGCAGAATGGAGCAGCAATAAGACCCCAATTGAAGAACAGGTAAGAACTCTCAAGAGAATTCTCGAAGAATTACACGCTGCAGGGCAACCGGAATTATATTGGTCTGTAGAAAGTAATTCTCTCGGCGAGGCTGCGCTGGTTGTTATTCGAGACACCGGCGAAGAAAATTTCCGCGGAACAATGTTGCACGATCCAAAGAATAAGCTACAAGGACGTTCGGGTCGCCGCGCAGGTTTCGTTACTACAAATAAATCTAAACTAGAAGCTTGTGCTAAATTGAAATTCTTGATCGAATCTGGAAGAATGAAGCTTAACTCAAAGGGTATTCTCTCTGAACTTAAAGTATTTGTTTCCAGAGGAAATACATTCGAAGCTCGAGTCGGCCAGACTGATGACCTTATTATGGCAATGATTCTTGCAATTCGTATGACTGATTATATCTCTACCTGGGACGATGAATCCCAATCTGCTATCAATGCAAACGTAGCGGATGGTGACGAATCTTCATATGATGCACCAATGCCTATATTCATATAATTATGCGCCTACACGAATTCCTACGAGAAAACACCTCCAAAGATACTTCAGTGAAGAATATTGCTGATATCTTATCTACTCAATTACCAGAACTATATCGTGTTCTTGGTAAAATGGCAGAGAAGTATTACGCCGCCAACGGAGAATTAGGTAAAGGATTTAGATTTATTACTGGCGGTCCAAAAGCAAAGTGGTTTCAGGATGTATTCTTTACCTCCCTTAAACCAGCACTTTATAACCTAGCAAAGAATCTTAAAGGTTCGGATAGAGAAGAACTATCTAATTTCTTAAGTGATACCGTGGGCGATACAGGATTTAGAAATATCGAAGATAAACTAGTTCCTCTGTTATTAAGAATCGGAAAGGTAACTAAAGATCAAAGATTACAAGCAGGTGCACAAGCAGCCTATAATGCAATTGAAAAATACCAAAGATTACTAGACGATATTGAAACATCGGATGACGACAATTATGATATTCCTAAGGCGCCTAAGGAACAAAATCCTATAGCTCAACAAAATGCTGCGGTGGAACAGATTGTAAATGACACCTTATCTCGAATTGATCGCCATCAGGCTGGTGAAATTCGTAATGCAATTGCTAAATCATCCAATAAGTTACAGGCCTTACAACAGGAACTGAGAAAGCGCAATATAAATCTCTGAGATCAGATAAATAAGCATAATAAGGAATTACTATGATAGAAATGGATGATCTCGCAGGCAAGGTATTCTCCCTCTTGAAGGGAAACGGCCTACAGATTAAGATATTTGACGCAGAAGGTGCAGAAACAACAGATCCAACACAGGGTCGACGCTTTTTTGTAGCAAAACCAAACATTATGGTTACGATTGATGAAGATAGCGAAACTATCGAATTCAGTAAAGGCGCCGACGTGGATGAATCTGTCAACACACTTCAACGTAATATCCGTAAACTCGGTGATCAATTTCTGATGAATTCAAATATTAAGGTCTTCGGTAAAGCGATTCAACCGAAGGACTATGCATACCAGGCAAAAATGAATAAAGGCGACGCAATGATGGAAAATTCAGTAAATCCAGTAAACCACCACCTGTTAGGTGAAGTTCTACAAAAGGTAAAACATTTCGGCAGCGCCACAGCAGCCTACCTTGCAGATAAATTGGACACACCACTAGGACTCGCAGATATTCAAAAGGTATTGAATAGACTTGTTCAGCAAGGTAAGATTGTTGCCTCACCAAACGCACACGGTGAGGCAGAATATTCATTAGCAGTAGACGAGGCAATTATGGAAAGTTTTAGTAAGATGTTTGGCTCTGGGTTGACTTCGCAACAAACCCTGGAAAACGTCAGAATTCTAGTTCGTCACAAGACACCGGTGGATGAGAGTGTACGCGGTTCACGTACCAGACATATTAGTGCGATTTTCCTAGAATGTAACGGTGAACGTCTGCGTTTTCCACACAACTATCTACCAGGTGCCCGCGCAATGGCGCAACATATGGCACACGGTGGCTCCTTTGGTGATAAGGTTGGATCCTACATTAGCGAAAGCACAGGTCAGCTTCTAAAGCTTCAATCCTTCAATCGCTACGTAACTACCAACAAGCTTATCAACGAAGATAGTTCTGGTATTGTTGAAACGGTTAAGGAAAATATTGAAACTCTACGCCACGAGCTAAGAAAACTTACCGGGGTAAAGACCTACGAAACTGTTAAGGCTCGTCTCGAAACATTCGAGCGTGAACCTCTTGCAGAGGATGATACAAGCCAACTTAAGGAGCTTTTCACCATTCGTCGCTTTGATGAGAAGTTCGAAGGTGTCTTACCGATTATTAAACAACTCGTACAAGAGAAGGATACATTCCATAAGCGCATCGAAGAAGCTGCCGGAAATTCAGTATTAGTTCGTCGTGAATCGCTAAATACTACACCGATGTTCGAGTTCGCAAGTGAAAATGCACGTCTAGGATTCAAAATCAACGAATTGGCTTTACGAATTGTTGAAAATGAAGAATTAGCGGGTTTCATTAATAAGATTGGAACAAAGATTTGTAAGGAAGGTGTTGTTAACGATTTCGAACGTGCAATTCTTGCACAAGTTTTTGAAAATGTTAAGGTAGTTGAAAAAGCTGCCGAGACAAAGAAGGAAATTAAGGAATCGATTGATTTAACTACATATTTCGACAAGTTTACATCGAACTTCTATTAAGAAGTTCTTGACAAACGAATAAGAGTTTCGTATACTAGCTGCTATACGAAACGTGCAAAAAGAAGGCGTGAAAGGGTGTAACGTGTCCCGAGTAAGCTGCAGCTCGAATAACAACGTTTATTATAAAATATATTAGGAAATCAAAATTATGTCAAAAACACTAGATGAAATCAGAAAGAAGTTACAAGCACTCGATACACGCAAGGGTGGCGCAGGCAACTCGGGTTCCGGAGATAAGTCCGTTTATCCGCACTGGAATATACCAGAAGGTACATCTGCTACACTAAGAATTCTCCCCGACGCAAACGAAGAAAACACATTCTTCTGGGCAGAACGTTTAATCTTTAAATTCCCATTCCCCGGCATTAAAGGCCAAGATGAAAACAAACCAGTAGTCGTACAAGTTCCTTGTATCGAAATGTGGGATGGTAAAATGTCTTGCCCGGTCCTTAACGAAGTACGTCCTTGGTGGAAGGATGAGTCTCTTAAGAAGGTAGCAAGTACCTACTGGACAAAGAAGACCTACTATATGCAAGGCTTCGTTAGACAAGATCCAATGAACGAAACTGATTCACCTGAAAAT
>Ga0116229_10007788_pt1 | contig 16815 bp, 11 predicted proteins | sample S1TSphgellanicum_3_FD_87313 | JGI IMG/M metagenome (GOLD analysis project Ga0116229, IMG submission 87313) | Host-associated microbial communities from peat moss isolated from Minnesota, USA - S1T2_Fc - Sphagnum magellanicum MG | ecosystem: Host-associated > Plants > Peat moss > Unclassified...
AAAAAAATGGGAGTTTTCATTTCATACTACAATTTTGGAAAAACAAACTGATAGAATATTGGGAAATTTTGCTAAACTCTTGAAACCATAAAATGGGAAATAATTTAAATTTTTAAAAAATTTACTAGAATGCAAAAAAAAATTGGGAAATTTCACCAAACTAAAAAAAACCACAAAATTCTCAATATTGGAGTTTTTTTTTGTTACTTAAAGAGAATTCTGAAAAATATGACAAGAAATTGGAAAAAATCACCAAACTATCAAAACCACACAAAACTTGAAATAATTGGAAAGTTGTGTTCTTTGCTACAAATTCTAAAAGAATGGAAAAAAATTTGGAAATTTTCACCAAAGTCTCAAAACTACACAATTATAAAAAATTGGAGAAGTTTCTTTTTTTTTACTACAAATTATAAAATTTTGAAAAAAATTTGGAAAATTTCACCAAAATTCCAAAATCAAAAATTTGTCAAAATTGGAAAATATTATTTCTTTTTTTACTGAAAACTCAGAAAAATATGACCCCAAAAAATGCAAAAATTTGTCAAACTATTGAAACCACAAATCTTTAATAGATTAGAATTTTTTTGTTCTACATTGTAAATTTGGAAAAATTCGAAAAAAATATTGGAAAATTTCATCAAAGCCTTGAAACCACAAAATTAGAAATTTTCATTAAATTCCCAAAACCACAAAATCGGTTAGGATTGGAAATTTTTGTTTAGTAGTGCAAATTTGGAAAAAAATGTGAAACTATGTAAACCACAAACTCTACAAGAATTGGAAGATTCAAGAAATTTTTATTGAAAATTGGCAAATTTTGCAAACTCTCAAAACCACAAAATTTGAAAGAATTGAATTTTTTAATATTTTTATGGAAAATTCAGAAAATAATGACAAAAGATTGGAAAATTTTGTTAAATTTTCTAAAAGGAAAAAATATTATTTTTACTTTCCTATTTTTTTTACTAACACTCTAAAGCTAGGTCCCTAACATTTCAACCTAAACACCTTGGTCCAAAAGAAAATTGTGAACTCCATTGTCGAAAGCTTCCCAATGCTTATTTTATTTCTAAAAGCTTGCACACACAAGGGTATTCAAATCAAGAACATTGGCATCACCAAGAGTTTTTTGACATGTTTTTTCTTTGTGAGTAGCAACATCAATGGGGGGAGAATGGACCATGTGTGGTGATGCATATGGTGATCCTTAATGCCATCACCGAGCTCCTTCTTTTGTTTTGAAAAGTAGCATTGACATTTGTAGCTTTTAATTTTTTTTTGAAGAAAATTGACAGATATTTTTGATCTTTTCAAATGCTACAAAGGATGTCAACTTGGTATTTTCAAGTGTTGAAGAAGACATCTTATAGAAATTTGTGCTAGTTCCATCAAAAGTTCCTTCAAGCTCTATTGCTATAAATTGTTCAAATGGAAGGTGATGCAACTCATGCAACAAGCTTGTCTAGGCACCATTCCTTTCAAAGAATGCATGTTACCTTGCTAAAGAAGCTATCATCTTCTCTTTCATTCTTCTATCCTACCAAGCAATGTATCTCCTAAAGATAAATCTGAATTTTTTAAGTTGTGAACTTTTTGGCTAACTCTTCTTTAGTTCTTCATTTTGCAAAGCTTTTAAGAGTGGTAAAATTTTCCAAGTTTTTGGCCCTTGTTTTATTTGCACTAAATTGTTTATAATTTTTTTCAAATTTTTTAGCTAATTATTTCCAACCTTTTTGTGTACCCATAATGCAAAAGCCCACCATAAGAAATGTTTGGTCATGTGGTGCTACTAAGAAGCTCTTTAATTATGACCACGGATTAGAGTCATTCCAATCCCTTCTCAATAACATGTTAGTAAATTTTCATCCATGAACCTTCTTGCAAGTAATTGTTGGATAAACTTTATTTATATTGATGATTCTATTGCATTAGAAATCAAGTTGGACAATGTGTTAACTACATTGAACAAAGGTGAAATTAGAGACTTAAACCTTCTTGAACAAGTTGGGTTTGATGAATTTTGGAAAAATAGTGTGTCATTTTGGCATAGACCACAAACATTGTGAAGTGAAAGATGTGAGACGTTTCATCATCAACTAGAATTAAAATTTGCTACACAACTAGATTGTGTGAATGTTGGTCTTGTTTAAGCTAGTGTTGTAGTTCCACAAGGAGTTTGAAGCATGATGATTCTCTAGCATTTTTAGGTTTTGCCATGGCAACATGGGGTGTGAGATGCTTGTAGAACCTAGCTAGTTCACGTAATAAGCTAATGGATGTTAACATTGGCAACATCCCCACAACATTTGAGCCTAAAAACAATAATTAAAAAAACATTGTTTGATGGGAATGTTGGTGTTGGAATTTCTTGGGGCAAGAAAAACAACATTTAGTATTTTTTATAAGTGACTCTTCTACTACTTAAATTCAATTTCTCCAAAGTTTCAAGATTGCTACAAAACTTCATGCTCCAAAAGCAACCTTGAAGCTTTCCACCACAATAACATTTGAAGCACAAGATCTCTTCTCAAGTGTAACACCCCAATTGTTTATGTTGTTCTCTTGGTCTAAGAATATGGTAGCTTTTTTTTTGTTGGAAAAATTATTGCCATTTTTTTTTTAAAATGCCAACTACTAGTTAAAGGGAAAATGGGGGAAAATAATTAAAATTTGTCAAAAAACACCCAAGGTTTGGGCTAGAAAACATAGTTACAACATCATGGAATTGTCACCCTAAACCCTAAACCCTTTTAGGTTGTTGCCTATTCACATAGAGGAAAATTGTACAAATATTACCCAAAAGCCACAATATAGCTATCCACATGTTTTATTTGTGAAAAACTTCAATATTTTCTTACCACCTTTCTTGTTTAGTGTTCATTGAAGGTCATTATAGCTTCACTCCTTTGTGTTTCATCTCATAGCCATTCCTTGAACTTGTGTTTTGTCTTATGGCTACTCTTTGAACTTGTATTTTGTTGCATCAGCAATCAATGAAATTGTGTTTTGTCACCTTGTCATTTAACAAACTTGTGTCTCCTCTCCTTGCTAGATAGCATTGCAATTTCCTTTGTAATCACCAACAATTTTTTAGTTGAGTTTAATTAACTTGATCAAGCAATGCTTCACAAAGAAGGAAATTCATTGAAGCTCACTAAAAAGTTTTGAAGTTCTCCCCTCGGCAAAAGGGAATATTTCTTTGCCAAGCCCAATGGATTTAATTCTTGTTTGTCATGGATATTGAAACCTCAAGGCATGCTTGTGTTTATTGCAATGTGGAAGATGGTAGTCACAATTTGTAAGCATCATGTGCATTTTGCAATGGATTTGTTCAAATTAGAATGGTCAAAATTTATTGCACAATATTGCCACATTTTGATGCAATAAGATCTACAACCATTACATTATTTATTTAGATTTCCATCAATTCTTCACAAAAGACATCAAGTAAGCAATTACCCTTTGTCTTAAGTTTTTTATTCTACTTTTAAATCATCTTTAAAAATTGAAACTTTCATTGGAAGTTTGTAGCCATAACTTTGGGATGTGTTGAATCAATTCCAATGTTGTGCAATTCCAAAGAAGAAAAGTTTTAATATAGTTCCTTTTATTTTGTGTATTTTGGAAAACAATCAAAACTTGATAATGTGACCATGGAATGAGACTTTGTGTAGATTTTGCTACAAGCTATTATCTTGAATGATTTTTTACACTTAGAATGACCCTAAAAAACTAGAGCATAGCCCTTACACAAGCTAACTTTTTGAAATTTCAAGAAAGGAACACTTGGGGTTCCTTTGTTTAGGAACACAAAAGGAACATTTTTTCTTTTTTTAATGGTTTTTAATATCTTAAAAGGCCTCAAAGTCATTTTTTATATTTTTTTAATTGATAGTGGATTGAAACAACCACATATTTTTGAACAATTTTTGAAGGTTTTGAAAGGTCATCACATTCCTGTTTACAAATTTGTAATAATTTTCACTATTTTTTTCAATCAAAAATTTGGGCCATAACATGAGGATTATAATTGATAAACAAAAAAAAGAGCTTTACAATGGTGCAACTTGACATTTTATAATAAGGGGTTTAGAATTTTAAGAACACATTTTAGGAATACAAATCTTACTTGTGTAGCTTATGTAGGTGTTCACAATTTTTTCATAGTGTATACATAAATGGGGAACACAAACCCCTTGTGGTGCAAGTCAATAAATAAAAATTACAATTTAAAAAGATTAAATTTAGTTAATTAAATTAATCTAAGTTCACCTTTCCTTGAACTTTAGTGAAGTGTTTTTTAGTGGTATGACCCAAGGATTGGTTTACCCTATACTATAAGTCATATAATTAAAGGTAGGGTGTTTTGGGTTTTAATCACTCCTTAAATCATTTGGTGTTTTGATAAAAACAATTTTGCAATAACTAATCCACTCGACTAATAAAATGATGGCACATTAGTTTTTTTTCCTAGATTTGCTCTTGTGTATTGTGGGAATTGATTCTACAACCTCCTCCATTTGTTCTTTTTAACCTTTCATGTATAAAACAACTTAGATGCACACTTGACTTGTTATGAATTGGATAGTCAAAAGTTCATGTGTTCATGTGAGGTTTCTAGTTTCTTAAGTATGATCTACTACTATGAATTTTCTTGCTTGAGTTTGTCAATTGTCTTTCATAATTCCTTCACAACTCCTTAAGTTTTACAAGTTCAATAACTTCTATTCTACTAGGAACCTTGTTGTGAGTGGGCCTTTTACAATTCTTGATCAAAATTTTGTTTCTTCATCTTGTGATCCTTTGCCATCTTTTGCTCCTTTGTTTTCTTCATACACTTATGATCTTGTAAACCTTGAAGATGTTATGAATGATCTTGTCATGAAGATGTTATGAATGAGAATGATCCTTTCTTGAAGCCATTTTGCCCACTATCCAATCCAAACCATTAATCAAGATATGTAACAATGATGTGATTAGAAAATTTCAATACATATGGGTTGCAGAAAACTTCCATGGGCAGAGTTATTTATAGGGTTAGATGATAACTTACACATTATCAAGTGCAAGATTTGTAATGAAGTGGAAGGGAAAGATAAGTTGATTGTTTTTAAGTGGGACTTTATTTGTAAACATGGATGTAAATTAAGAAAATCAATTTAAGTAATATTGGGACTAATGTGAAAAAAGGGGATTAGTTTTACTCCAAATATTATAAGCATGCCAAGAACTAGAAATTGTTGGTTAAATGTAGTTGTGAAAATGTTGTTGCCCAAGTTGCAAATGGGATGGCAAGAGAGAAAGCAAGGAAGATCATGCAATTTGCCATTCTATTGGGGTTCATTGTATGGCCCACCACATTAATTTGGTAGTCCAAACATTGTCAAAATTGCCTTTAGTAATGCACCTTGAGAATTTGCTCCAATGTTTGTTCTCCTATTTTTCACATTCACCTAAGAAGCACTTGGAGTTCACAAAACTTGCAAAGAGCACAACAACAAAAGGGAAGAAAATTATCTAGATTGTCAAGTTGAGATGGATTTTGATCTTGAACCTTGCCAAGAAAATTATGGTAGAATACAAAACTTTCCTTGTGAAGATGGCCTTGGACAACCCTATAAACCAACAAGCTATGTTGAATTACACCTTTGTCACCTCCAACTTTTGCTTGGACTTGTGCGCATTTTTCCATTACTAGAATCTATGCATGTTCTCATCAAGTTTGCACATCCAAAAATGTGTTCAAGTGTGTGACCTTGTGATAACATCTCAAATACTTGTTTCCAACTTCTTACCATATGTGAAACTAGTTGAATTAGCCATGGTTGAATTAGCCATGGTGTAGACAATAGGCAACGTGGAGCATTAAACATTTTTCCTTACTTTGGTTTTTATGAAATCAAAGCTTCACAATAGGTTCACTACCCACTTGTCACTTGTTGTGCACATGTTTGCACAAGGATTTTATACTTTGTAGAATTTCCCATATGCAAATTGCATTAAATAATGGTGAAGAACTTGTCATCGATATTGTTATGATGAGTAAGCAATGTAGTTTTTGTGATAGCCCTACAAGTTTTGCAAATGCAAAAATGTTATAATTGACGTATTTCTATTGAATTGAATGACCATTTTACAAGTCACACAACTTTCTTTGCATGATGTTGACATTTTTTATCCTTTTTTCACATTCCAATGCCAATGGTTTATCTTTGCATTTGTTGTAATTGGGTACCAACTTATGGTTTTGTAGGTCACTTGTGATGGAATGGCTAGTTTGAGGGATTCACTTCCTCCATAAGTGCTTATGTTTGAGCTTGCAATTTGAACTTTGCATTGTGTGTGCAATACTACAATTTGTTAGAAATAGTTGCTAGATTATGACCAAATTTTTTTTTATCACACCACTTTTTTAAAACTCTAATTGCAATAGTAGCCAAAAAGCCCTAACCGAATTCCAAATATAGACAAACTTTTTCCCCTTGACATTTAAAATGGCAGCCATCTTCAAATAAACTTTTGTCAATGGGCCAAACAGACCTTCCAACACAAGATAGTTTTAGGTGTATCAGCACTACATGCACTTTAGATGTGGGCCCACTGGCTACTTTGCAAAAATGAGAATGAAAACTTTCTGGGAACTTGATGGGAACAAAAGAATTTGATGGGTTATTGATGAGAACAAGAGGAATTTGATGAGAATTGTTTGGGAACTTGATGAGAACAAAAGGATTTTGATTGGATATTGATGAGAACAAGAGGAATTGGATAGGAACTGTTTGGGAACTTGATGGGAAATCAAGCATCCACCTCTTCAAAAACATAATAAACATGCCTTGGGGCCATGTTTGCACCACCCAATTGGCTCACACCCCTTCAAAAAATAAGAATAAGAAACATCCTTGGGGGCATGTTGGTGCCATCCAATTGGCGCTCCTCACACGCTTTATCCTAATGTGTTTGTTTAGGGTTGGCTAGGGAGGATTCTTTTCATTTTTCCCTGGTTCCCAATGTGTTCCCACTGTGTTCCCTTTAAGTTCCCATCAGCTTCCCAATAGGTTCCTCAAGTTCCCAATGTGTTACTCAACATATTCTCCATAACACCTCATTTCTATCCCATATGCTTTGGTAAATGTTGTCCTCCTTTCACCTATAGAGGTGGGCGAAGGGGGAGGAACTTTATTTTTCTCTTCTATTTTGGGGAGCCTCTATAGTTTCAATTTTTTCTCAGTGATGGGCCAATCAAATTGGCTCGTTGCAAAGAAAAAAAAAAAAAAAACTTGGGAGGCACCTCATCTAATTAATAGGAGAGGTTACATATGATCACGGTAAGCTGCTGGGTGCAGGTTCACTCTGGCCAGGAAAAGTGTTAAAATATTGTTAAGTTGACAATGAGGTCACAGAGGTCACAACCAATGTGGACTGCTTTTGGTTCTGTGTTTCTGGTTCCCCATGTGCCAGGGAACCCGGGGCCGGGTGACTTTGTCACTGCAATCATCTTCCTAGTACCGTAGCCTAGGGTTAGTTTCCACATTGACAAAACGAGTAATTTTCTGATTTTCAAAACATGAATTCGTTCTTTAATTTTGAAATTATTATTATTTTCATCATCTACTATAATATTTTGTTATGAGTAATGAAATTATTCAGAGTGTAGTCTGTGATAATTACAGTGATTTTCAACATGTCAAATTCATGTTTTCACAATATTTCATTTCGCTATTTTGAGGACCTTAGGGTTAGGTAATTGGATCAAGTGCGCCTCACAACTTTGTGGGAGCAACTAAGGCAATTCATATCATAATTAGTTCATGGGTGCACTCACACTTTTTTTTATAAATAGCTCAAAGGGCCATCTTGATTGGCCCATCACCAATTTTTTTGGGAATGTTGGGCACTGCCTGATAGAACCACCTCTTTAGGCCCCTAGTTGCAAAATAGGAACAAATTTGGTCACATTAGCCCACCTTTTCAGTTTATATACATGAGAATTGAATTTAGGGCAAACCATATGGGATAAAAGTGAGGTGCTATTGGGAATGTTTTGGGGAACCCTGATTTGGGAACCTTATGGGACCACATAGAAAACCTGATGTGAACAAGGGAAAAAACTCTTTGTTGAGTTCCAAGAATTTTTCTTTCTAATCTCAAGGGCTAATTAGGACTTCTCACCCCAGTAATCTTAAGAAAAACGAAAATTAGCCATTTCAATTCATAATTTCATGAAAGTGTTTCATGCCTCCGGGGTGAGAAATGTGAGAAAATTTGATGTTAGTTTTTGAAGTGTCAACAAAAGAGTTTTTAAAGATGAAGATGAATAATTGTAAGCAACCATTATATGAGATTAGGATTAGTTTGCAAACTGCACTTATTAAGGCCCAGTTTACATGAGGGCCTGGGCCTAATTGCTCATGGGCCTAAGATTGAATGTTTTGGCCCAACAATGGGACTCAACAAAGTCATAAATTGGGCCCAAGAGAGGAAATTGGGTCTCCATCCCAAGAGCATTCCTCTTATTATTTTAGGCCCAATTTTAAGTTCTTAACCAATAGGATTACTCGATTCTGTTTTCAAATTGGACCTGGTGGGTGCTGTTTCCAACTGGCTTCCCAAAAAGAGCCTGAAAAATTCAGTTGTGTCAAACTTTCAACCACCATTTGAGTCCCCAGTTCAGGCCCCAAAATTCTAAAATGCTATATAGATGGGAAGTCTTTCCCCTTAAAGCAAAACCCATGGAACAAAAATTCATTGTGACACAATTTTTTAAAGGAATGTACTAATCAAAATGATGGCAACAAGCAACAAAAGAATCATATATGAGCATTACTATATGGGTGCCAACACACTCTACAAAATAGTCACAAGAGAATAATTAAAACAGCACCAACAAAATTCTATAAGATAGTCACAGGAGCATAACAAAGACACCACCAACAAATTCTACAAAACAATCTTAGGAGCCTATTCAAAACCGCATGAGCAGAGTCCACCGAATTAGAATCATAGCACTGTGAATCTTCAGAGTCTGCCATCGCAGTGCTATAACAATGATGTTAATCAAGCTAGCACACTCTGATTATTGACAAAATTAAAGAATGAACACATGCAAAGGTATGCAGACTGTGTACCCTACTTTGATATCAGATTTGACACATATTAGTGTTTTCAGATTTTCCTTGTTGAAATTTTTGGGAAATTTTTCTCAATATGTCTGAAATTTCAAAATAACTTTACAATCACTTAGCTAACGATGAAACAAAATTTCAATTTTCAATTAGTTAAACTTCAATTAATATGCAGAAAGCTGAAAGTACAATAACCTTTCAAAAGGTTATTTGAAAAATAAAAACTATAGATATATGTTGCTATCTATCTATGCTTCAAACTCTTTCATTAATGCATGCAGCCATCATTCCCATGAACTCAACGTCCTCAAATAAATCCTCCCAATCTTGTTCATCCTCATTGGTCTCTTCACATGTGTCAAATGTATCAGCAAAGAGGGAGCACTTGGCATTTGATTCTATAACTAGCTTTTCTCACTAACTTACACATGCCTTGAAATTGTTGAATAAATATAGGCTCCTTGTGTTGAAAACCTAGAAAAGAAAAATTCAGAGTTCGGTATTGTAAACATGGGGTAGCCCACAAGGAAGGACCTCAAGGAAAGATGGGATGAGATAAGGCAGTGGTTGAAATCAAGAGAATTGAACAACAACAATCTTAGCAAATTGTTATACATGTTGAAAGCTCTATCACACACCAAAAGCTTTTGAAGAAGCCAAGAAAGGAAAAGATGATTGAAGAGAAAAAAGAGAAGGTGATTGACAACCTTGTCATGAAGAAGCACCTAAAAAGTTTTGACATTGTCAAATAAGCAGGAAGGAATCTATTTTCGAATATTTTTACCACATGGAATCTTCTTGCCTCGTGGATAGAATATTTTTTCCATGTATACAAAAATAATTTGTCTACGTGACAATATTTTTCCAACTAAACCAATGCAACATTCAAATTACAAAAATAATTTTCTTGTTTTCTTTGTTAGGGGTAAGAACAAGCGAAGACAATTAAACCACCCAATATAATGTTGAGCATAATTAGTATATATTTATCTAGCACACTCAATCTAATGTGTGATTTCTCACACAATGAAACATGATTCATACCTACCAAATTTATGAATCAACATTAATCCAAGCCTTTAGCAAATGAAAACCTACAAAATCAATTCTTGACCACGGAAGGAAACACATAGCATCATGTTCAATGTTACAATAGACATTATATTTTTACAAATTTTGGTGTCACTTCTAACTATTACTCCTACTTACATAGAACTACAGACCAAGCCAACAAGCAACAAACTTCATTGCAACTCCAAGTTGGGAAATGAATGAAAATTTCAAATTGCACATAAAACATGACATGTTGTAGTACATAGTACATGTGTTTACATGGCACCCATTTACCATGTTTCCCCAATGAGATTGAAATCATAATAATGAAATCCATGCAAGTGCAAGTTGGAAAGTTCCCAATCGTAATTTCATATTGCATCTTGTTTGCAATTTTGCCAAATAAAATCTTGTAAATTTGATCATATCCAAGAGCAAGAACATCCAATGGTGGGGTAAAAGCATGCTAGGGTGGTTAATTTTCAATAGATCATAGTCCCTTTTAAAAGTCCCTAGTTTAAAAAAATGGCATGCATCCAAATCGGTAAAAAACCTAGTCCATTGGATTTTGTCAAGTTTAGGCCTTATACAAACTAATGTACACACGTCGGATTGTGACCGCAAAAGAATGCATGCAAGTTTTTTTTTAATTTCCATATTTTTGCCTTGCATGAAAGAAGTCATTTCTCCAACAATGGAAATAGTTTTCTTACATTAGATTTTCAAGTTCTGTTAATTATCTGTGTATTGCCAACACACAAGTTTCTAACCGACTTTGTACTTTTCAAAGGACTTGAATTTTCTTGATTGTGAGCTAGGTAACTTGTAATTTTGTGGGGAAAATGACAAAACCTTCTTCACAACTTATACCTTTCTTACCTCTTCGTGCTTTCAAGAAAAGAATGAAACTTGAGCCAAGCTTGAAGGCTAGTTGCAAACCTTTAGGGTTTGTTGCACTTTTGTATGTGAAACCTCCTAAGATTGGAAATGGTGGTCCCATTATGTGAAAAGAGTTTGCAAAGAGGTTTGATCTTTGTGCACCAGACATGACTCTAAACCACATCAAGATTCCACAAGATATATCAACTAAGGAAATGGCTAAGTATTTTGGACCCATTGTTAGCAAAAACATTCATAGCTACATTTATAATCAGGGTCTTATGTTGATTGAGAAAGTTGAAAAGTTATGGATGGCCATTCATCAAAAGCTTTATGTTCCTACTACATGGGTGGTTTTTTTTTGACTTTGCTACAGGGATAGTTGTGTAAATGGTAGGGAAATAAATGAATTGGTTTTTATATGTAGAATGGACAAACCAGGAACAACAATAATGGAGAAGGGTTGTGTTAGAAATCTTGAATGACATTGAGGATGAAAGAGATGTTATAAATTATGTAGATCTTTGTGCAAGTAGCGATTGCACAAAACCATCATTTGTGCCATAAGAGGTTTCACAATATATAGAATTTGAGACAATTTGGTTTTTGAATTTAAAGTTCAAGAAGGTCTTGCAAGAGGTGTTCATGACAATGTACAAAGGGAAAATATGCCCAAGGCCTGATGGACAATAAGATTAATGACTTGAAATTGGAAAATGAAAAGCTTAGCACTTTGGTTTTAGCATTGGACACAGCAATTTTTGAATTGGAGAAATCGAATGAAATCAAAGGTGGTAGGGATGAATTGCAAAAGGTGGAAGGGTTGCAAAAGAGGGTGGACTACTAGAAATGTCAAATAAAGGATTATCATGAACTTGTAGAAAAGGGGAAGGTGGAGTTTGAAAGAGTTTGCCAAGATTTTGAAATTTTGAACAATAAGGTTTTAGGCAAAGAAAAAAAGGTTTTTCTTGCTAAAAAAATTGTGATGTTATTAGAACATTATATTCCAACTTTTGAAAAGGCTTATCCCATCAAAATCTTGTTGTAACATTGCTTTCAAATTTGGTAAACAAACTAAGGTTTGAAGAACCTTTATTGATTGGGCTTTGTCCATTTTGTGGGCTTGGTTTACACCTTTATGGGTAGGAAAGATAACTTCTTGCAAGCATGTATTTCATTGTTGGTGGGCATATTCACAATTAAGGACATACCCAAAAGGATGGTCTAACAGAAAAAAGACTACAAAGGACTATTTTGGATTTTTATTACATTTACTACTTCATGATAATAGTGGATTGGTATATGACTATAGGGTGCAATCACAATAAAAGGAGCCAACCCCACCAAGGGCTCAATAATTTTTTAAGCACAAGGCCTTGGCACAACTAACACATGGCCTTTTTGGACTAGTGGGGCCTAACAACAAAAACTAGATGAAAAAGTCCAATTTCAAATTATGTTATTCTCCCTCACGTGCCTAACCTACCTTCAAGCTATGCATGACCCTAGTCTATGCTAGGGCATTTTTGACGTCACAATCACTCAACGAGCACCCAACAAGTGCGCAAGTTTATGCAAGCTCTATTGCTAGTGTGATCTTGAATCGCCACATGCATGTGTGCTTGACCTTTATCTCACATCACAAAACGCAAATGTCAACGTGAGTTGTGAGTAGCTGAAAAATTAGAAATATTCATGTGTGTGCACGCAAGAATTTATTTGGAAGAAGGAAAAGCTTAAGCTTCTAGAGGTAAGTTGTTTCATCTTGCAAAGTTTTTTTTCAAGTTGTTTTTAGTAGTGTTGAATTATATTAGTAGCCTAATTAAGATTTCTTAGGATCATTTTCTTTTTGAACTTTCTGGTGGTTAATTAAGGAGCAAAGCTCAATGTTGCCAAACAGTGAATACACGGCATAAAATTTTAACTTGCAACTATTGTGTGGTTGTCTGACCATTTTCTTTATCACAAGAGAATACCATATTGGAGTGGAGGGTGCATAGGAATGTTTTGTGTGCCCATGCAACCTTTTGTATTTCATTCAATAATGAAGTAAGATTGGTAGTTCGAAACACGAACTACACTTGACAAATGGAATGAACTTGATCAAAGGTCACATAATTGCAGCTATAAATTCTTGCCATTTCTCACCTTCTTTTGAACATTAAATGATTAGCATGGATGCTTGTTGAAATGCTTCAAGATTGTGAAATCCTAAACCCTAAGTTGCTAAAATTCTTATTTGATCCATGCTACACATGAACTTTACACCTTGTAATATGGCACTTATGGTTTGTTGAAATGCTTTGATTGTGAAACCTTAAACCCTTTTGTTGAAATTTTTATTTGATTCATGTTGCTCATGAATTACATCGATCTTACAATATGGCACTCAAGTTGAAATGCTTTGACTATGAAACCTTAAACTGTTGGTGAAATTTTTATTTGATCCATGTTGCTCATGAACTACACAAGTCTTGTAATATGGCACTTATGTTTACTGAAATGTTTCAAGACTGTGAAACCCTAAACCCTTTGTTGAAATTCCTATCTGTACCATGCTACTCATGACCTACACATGTCTTGTAATATGGCATCTATGTTTGTTGAGATGCTTCAAAATTGTGAAACACTAAACCCTTTCTAAAATTCTTATTTGATCCATGTTGTTCATGAACCACATATGTCTTCACAAGTATGTTTGTTGAAATGCTTCATAACTAAAAATTTTATGTCTAGTTTGATTTGTTAGGTTTAAAATGGTGCATTGATGGTTTGGATTATTTTCAAACTAAGTTGTGTAGAATCGGTCCATGAAGTGAATTACATCTTTTGGTGTCAAGATTGATCATGTTTTAGGTTTAAAATTAGGGAGTTCACCGTCTGTCCATCTTGTTTTCAATTTGTAGAATCAACTTCAACATGACCAAATATTTAATTTGGTTTTGGGTGTCCAACAATGCATGTAAGTCTTCACAATTTGCTAATGAAAAGTAAGCTTGGGATGATAATGATGGAAATTCTGAAGATGAAATGTTTTACACTCCTTTAGGAAGTCCAAAAAAGGAAGGCACTAGTTTCACTAATGTGCCATGTCCTAAAACCCATTAACAAGTTGACATGTACTTACATTATGCCATTGTGAAGCAATTTACAGAGTTGATTATTATTTCAGACTTTTAAAATTCTACAAGTGCCAAGTCAGCATCAAAGTGATTGGTTAGTTAGAGGATACATTTTAGTGGCCATCTCCCCATAAGCCCATTGTTGTAATTAAGTTGTTTTTGTGGGAAGTTAAACTTGGTTTTGACAATCTAAAAACCCTTTGCTAGATTTAAATATCTTATTCAAATGTTGAAGTGTTTTGTTTCTTGTATGGTCTTGCTTTAGATCATGTAAATCTATGATCTATACAAATGCTAATACATGTACTATTTCTTGTTGTGGAAATAGGTATGTAATATTGTTTTCAAGTGTTCAAATTCCATACTGTAACAAAATTTTACAGTCCTAAGCCATTACAACCTTGACAGAAGATACCTTTGTTAACTTTCAATTTTGTTTTATTTTAAATCTTTTCATATCTTCCTTTGAAATCATTAAACTATATCCAAGTTGCTAAGGTTCGTTCAATTTAAATTGTCATTATGGAACATGATTCAAGTCTTAATGTGATTTGTAGAAATTAATGCTTGTGATTATCTTAAGATCATGTACGTACTAGATGTCTTTTTTTTCATTAAAATAATTCATGCATGAATAGTAGAGCTTGTTTTAAGATGCAATCTTCGTAATGGCAACAACCCAATGCTACTTTACTTAGCAATATGTACTTTTGTAGGAGAGGCATGCTTTCTAAAATGCTTGATGTTGTGCAAAATGAATGAATGCTTGTCTTAAGATTGTCTATTATGACTCCTTTTTTTTTCATAAGAACCAATCCTTATTTAGTAGTAGCTTGTTTTGAAATGTAAATTTCAAATTACACAACAACTGAATGATGTTTTACTTAGTAGGATCTATGTTTTTTTAGGAGATGTGTGTTTTTTAAAGACATATGTGCTTTCTAAAGTGTTTGATGTTGTCGTTACCACATAGCCTATGTAACATGTCCTTATAATTATCCTTTGCTTAGGAGTGTGTCCTTGGCAAAGTGGTGTAAAGTGCCAGTAACAATGACATAATTATTGAATCACTATATAATAAGATCTACTACAAACATAATAAAAAATTGATAATTATTTGGTGTACACCTATGATTTAGAAACTTTGATATAGGATTTTGTCCATTGTGTGCAAATGTCATTACTTCAACTTTTTACTCACAATTTCTAGGACTTTGTCAAAAACCAACTCCTACTTCATAATTAGTTTCAATGAACATTACAACATAAAACACATGTAGAGGGTACTCACATAGTGCCAACATGGCTACCAATCTTTGGGAAAAGTCTTGTAAGACCAAAATTTGCAATCTTGGCATTTAGATCTATGTCAAGCAAAATATTGACCGGTTTGATGTCTTGATGTATTATTTGGGGTTGTACGCATCTTGATGAAGGTACTTGAGGCCATTAATTAAACCAATATAAATGTTTTTCCAAATTGGCCAATCCATGTTGTGATCTCTTTTACCTTTTGTTTTAGAAACAAAATAATGCAAAAAATATAATAAAAAACTTTTAAATTTAATTAAAATAATACCTTGAACATATTATAATCAAAAGTGAAATATTTCAACAACAATAATTGACCTATAGTATAGATGTAATCTATAGTGTTTGCACAATTTTAGTCCCATTCAATCAACTCAAAGGTCTAAACATGTTACAACAAATTGTTTTCAAGCAAAAACAATTTCATGCACCTTGAAAATAATGTCAAATTCAAATTCATTGAGTTCAACCTAGGTCTTGTTAATAATATGCACATAATAACATATTGAAAACTAAATTGACAGGTTAATAATATTTGAAATCATGTTCATTAAAATAAAATTTGATGATAACATCAACATGGAACCAAATAACAAACTAAATCAATATGTAACAAAAGGATATAATGCTTTGAAAGATGATCTCATGAAATATTTGCTTGACTCATGGTGGTAGTTTTTGTTTTACTTACACCATAACTTTTTAATTATGTAGGAAAAACATTTATTATATCCCATGTACCACCTTTGCCAAAATGTTATTTTGATTCCCCTCACAACTAATGTCGCAACCCCACTTTGGGGCTAAGTGTGAGAATGCAACTCACACTCCCAAAAGTGGGAAAATGGAGTCCTCCAAGACTCTCGAAAACTCAGAAGACAATTTGAAGGGTCAAATTTCCTTGCCTTGATGCGATCTTTATATCAATGGAAAGGTCTTGAAGCGTAGATGCCCGAAATAGCCTCGCATTGGCCATTTAAACATCTGCAGCCCAAGTTATGGGCAAAAGAAGGGCCGGGAGTCAAACTGGCAGTTCGACTCCCGACCACTAAAAGTCAAGAATGGACCTCTTCCCGATGTCGCTCAAGGAGTGCGACACAACGTTGGAAAGCTCTCGACAAGAGCTAAAACTTTGGTTTAGAGCTTGTCCCGATCCGAGTTCAGGGCGAGGAACTATGAGCGTCCAAAGTCCCGGGACTCCAACTCGGAACAGTTTCGGGACTCCAACTTGGGAGTCCCGGGAAAAAGAGCCATTTGGATGTAGCCTCGGCAGAGAGCTACATAGTATACTATGTGGGGGAAGGTGGTGGCTTCCCCCGAGT
>Ga0116229_10007791_pt1 | contig 16814 bp, 19 predicted proteins | sample S1TSphgellanicum_3_FD_87313 | JGI IMG/M metagenome (GOLD analysis project Ga0116229, IMG submission 87313) | Host-associated microbial communities from peat moss isolated from Minnesota, USA - S1T2_Fc - Sphagnum magellanicum MG | ecosystem: Host-associated > Plants > Peat moss > Unclassified...
ATTCAGAAAACCATCAATTTTGGTGGTAAACTGAGTTTCACCTGTCTTTCCTTTTCCCAGAGCGCCTCCACTGCTGCTACGTATATTTTCACAGCTCCTAGCTGTACAACTACTATAGTTAGTCTCGAACCTTGTGCATTAAATGCTGAGTTTCCGCATTTCATACTCAGTTGCAGCATTTCATACTGAGATTTAATAAAATGTCTTTACTTTGCAGATACCACTAAAAGAGGGGATATGGGGTGAAAGGAGGCCCAAAGACAGGGTTACTTTACGGATAAGTCTAATGAGCTGCTTGCTCGTTTTTATATATATATAAATTATTGTGAACATTGGACATACATTTGTTTAAGAGGTGGATTTTCTTTATCCTCCTCTTAATCCACTGCTTAAATCAAGCTTTTTCACGTTTTCCTAATCCACCACATCTGTTAATCAAGTTATTATCATTACTAATCCCACGAAATCTGCTAATCCGGTTATTTTTCTCCTCATCCATATCTACTAATCCGGTTATTTGTTATTTCTCCTAATCCAATGCATGTGGTAATGAGTTAATCTTTACGCAAATCCACATCTTCTAATCAGGTTTAATTTTCCCCTAATCCACCAGATCTGCTAATCCGGTAGTTGTCCACTAATCCATATCTGCTAATCAGCCTTTTTTCATAGTGCACATTTTGTGTTGTGGATGCGCTTGTTTGTGTGTGTGTGTGTTCTGTGTGGTGTCTTCATTCTCTGCGCTCGTTGCATGTTGTTGCTCCTCACCCAAGGTGGTAATCAGGTGCATTCTCTCTCTCTCTCTCTCTCATCCTCTCTTGCTAGCACATTTTCAGAGGTTTTTGTTGCACAACAGATTTGCAGAAATTTAGGGTTAAGAGTTTTGTTTTTTTGTGCTACACGGATTTTTCAAAATATGCGCAAACCATCAATTTGCAATTCTTTCTTTCTTTCTTTCTTGCGTCTGCAGTCGATTATGGGTCGTGAAGAATCTCCAACCACAGTTTTCCTTTCCTGAGGGAATGAATGAATCCAGAGCGCTCCGTTTCAATGGAATTCAAATCTTGAGCCTTTTTAGGGTTTTGGGTTGCAAGCAAAACGCTCCTTTTGCTCATCATGAGTGTGATCACCTGGGAATTTATTCAGAAAATAAATTCCCCATTCTTTGGACAATTGAATTCCAGTGCCGTCTAGAAAAAAAACATGCTGAAAGTTTGGGAGATTTTATTATTATTATTATTATTGGAGGATTTGTTCAAAATTGCAGTTCTGTGAGTCTCTTAAGTGCAGTAGGAAATCTTCAATCAGAAGAATTGCACCAAGAATCTTCATTTATGTTTCTTGCTTTGAAAGCTCATAACAGAATTTTTCTCGGCTCAACACAACAACTCATGAAATAGGTAGGGTTTCTTCAGAGTCTTCAAAGCTGATGATCAGCAGGAAACAACTTGATTTGATTTGCTGCTGCTGTTGTTGTTGTTGGAAATGATACAGCAATTTTATTTTATATTTGTCAACAAGCTGGATGAGAAGATGAGCAAGGAATTGGATTCAGAGAGTTCTCAAAAGAAAGCAGATGATGATGTTGTCATTTTTGCAGGTCCATAGATACATACATACCCACATCTTGTCTCATTGGTTATTCTCTTTACCTTAAGTTTTCAATGCTTTGTCTGATGCATACATGCATGCATGCATGCAGAGGATGATTACAATGACAGTGAGTACACATATGAGGAGGTGGCAATTGAAGAGGATTTTGAGTCAGAAGAGGATGCTGGGTCAGAAGATCTTGAAGCCACACTCCGATCCCTGCAGAAGCTCTCTTTTTTTCTCGGTAATGAGCTGGACTCATGTATGATCCATGTTTACAGTAGTATTTTTGACAAATGAAATGGCGTCCATGATGAGAGTGTTGTGAGCATTTTGTGAGAATACATTGCACTTTGTAACATGTGCCAAAGAATGAATGGCAAGAGTTCACAAACTGGACCTGTTGTAGTACAGAGCTCTGCCTGGTGGGATATGAACTGATGCAACTTCAACCTTTTGAGAGGGTTGGGGTTATGATATTATCAGGAAAGGGAAACAAAAAAGTGGAGCAACCAGAAGTGCGGAAGCAAAGGGAGGTATTGGATGACTTTGTGCGCAACTTCTGCATGACATATGGCCTCATGAAAACACTGGAGGTTTTTGAAGTAAGCACTTTCTGTCTCTCCCTTTGTCATATTCACAAGTCTGTGGGTGCTGTGGTGGAAAAGGAACTATGAGGAGGATTCAAAACCCATATCAGCAATCAGAATCATTGTCCTATTGACTCCATCATCCAATCATGGGAATGGGACACCTTGAGATATTATATACAGGGTAATAACTTCCCTTGTGGATTCTTTCTTAAGTAAGAAGACTCAGAACTCCCTACATGTTTATGGGTCTAGATGGCAAGCCATGAGCCCTCCTATTTATATCTTAGTTTTTGGGGGCTTGGTGATCATGGTAGGTGGAGTGGTTTGAGATGAAAGAAAAGGGACGGGTCATCGAGAGCCAGCTCATTTTGGTGCCTGACGAGTATGGTCGCTCGTTGCAGCTCACCAACATTCTCCAACGCCTACAAGAGCAACTTGAACAACAGAATGTCGTTGCCCGGTACTCTTTTTTACCCACACCTAATATCATTAAACCATGCTCCAGTTTCTCTCTCTATCTGTGAATATATAGATGGCTTTCTCTCGCTTGTATATCATGTGTGTGTGTGTGTGTCTCTCTCCCCCCTATTTTGTATGTTTGCTTGGTCCATGAGCCTTCAGTGTTTCTGGAACTTTCTGAACACTACTGAGGACTGAGCACCATCTTTGTCATTTGAAGAAGATCATTTGTCAGTGATCTCAGAGGTTTCTTGCTATAGTGCTAGAGCATCCTTTCCCCCACATTGCATGTGCAAGTTTGGTGACCGAGAGAGGGATCAGATGGGCAGTTGCCGAGCAGAAATGCTGGAAAAGTTTCGAAAAGAGCGCAACCTGCATCGCATGCACCACTGCAGAATAGCCCAAGAGAAGAACAAGCTTATTGTTGATCTCAAGGTGAATTCATTGCTAAATTATGAATAATTCCTGAAGAATCCCTAAACCCTAACCCTAGATACCAACTCCTTGACCCACATGGCTTTATACGGAACCAGAAACTCTTAAAACCAACCCAACATTTTGGCCTTTGACCTCATGTCTAAATCAAGGATTTTGATCTACTACCTAGCTTCAGTCAAGAAGGTGGGTGGGTCTTCCTGGAACTCTAGAGGGTTCATTGCTAGTAGTGATTGGAACTAGCAATTGGAATTGTATCTCATTTTCTTGAATGCAGTGCTCATCAAGTATTTGTCCTGTCTGGCTGATTGCTTCTTCATACTAGTCTGATGCTTTCTTAAGATTCTTCAGCTTCTTGTGTTGAGGTTGTGGTTGTGCCATTGCTTGATGGGTGACAGAGATTACGAAGCCATTTTGGAAAATATGAGCCTGTGATTGATGCACTGAAGAAGAAATATGAAGCAGCTGTACGGGCCAAAGCCCTGATGGCTCTTGAACGGGACAAGCTTCGTGCAATGGTAGGTAGGCCCTATCATATGTGCACATGGATACCTCATGCTTGGAGAAGAGTAGAATCCTTTGGTAAGCACTATGGTTTTGGTGGTCGGGAGGAGGAGACTAGTTCATCTGGCATTTCTATTCAATTTATTTCATTCAATTGCATGGTTTGATAGGTGGAGGCAGCACAGTTATTCACAGATGACAATCCATTATCACCAAACTTCAAAGGGCCTCATCATGGCAAAGGGTCATTCAAAGAAGTACCAAAGCCAGATCCTCTCATTTCTGGGTGCAAAATAAACCCATTCCATTCATTGCACCTGTCACCAACAGATGTTCAAAGCTTCACCTTACAGAAAACCTTCCGAGGTCACTTAATGTCTGTCAGCAAGTATGTGCTCTCTCATTCTTCATCTCCCACCATTTGTTATGCCAATTTTTGGACTTCAAAAATTCGCTCACTTCAAATTAGTGCAGAATACTGTAAAACTGAGTTCTGTTCTCAATTTCAGCTTGGGTTCTTTTGGAATCACAGAAGCAATAATTCAGAATGCTGGGAAGCTTCAAGAAGATTTTTAGCTATAGTTTGTGGAAACAGTTCTGACTCATGGGTTGCAAAATCTGCAGTGTAATACTGCATCCAAAAAAACCTGTGGTAGTGACTGCCTCAGATGATGGAACATGGCGTATGTGGGGGCTGCCTGCTGGTGACTTGATCATGACTGGAGATGGGCACAAGGATTGGGTCTCTGGGCTTGATTTCCATCCAAAGTTTGTTCCTCTGTTTCCCCCGTGATAGTATATACCCACCTTTATTGGTGAAGAAGTAAGGTAGTTTTCAAGCAAGTGACTGTCAATGAACAGTTGCTTTGGCCTTTTGTTGCAGAGGCATGCACCTAGCATCATCTTCAGGAGACTGTACAGTTAAAATCTGGAGCTTTGAGAAATCTCGTTGCATCCATACTTTCTCCGATCACACTCAGGTGACTAGTCCCTCTACCCATGTTTCCTACATCTCCTACAATTAGAAATAACTTGCTCATTGCTGAGATGAACTGCCAACAATATTGAGGTTCACCAATAGCAGAGCTGCTGTATACTAAGCAGCTGTGAAAAGAAGAAGAAAACCGGAAAAAAGAATGCATTTTATTGATTGCTTCGTTTAAAGATGAGGTGTGGGGGGGTGGGACGGAGAATCAGGCTGTATGGGCAGTGTCTTATCACACCAGTGGTGATGTTCTAGCAAGCTCATCTCTTGACCATACTAGTCGCATCTGGGACCTCTATGCGTAATACCCATATTCTCCCTCCCCTTCTCTCTTCATGTGAATTTGATTGGGTCCTTTCAAACTGGGGGTTTTGTTGTCATCATATGTACATTGTCTCCTCTTGCGGTTCATGGGTGTTTTTACTTCCCACCTGAACAACTTCCTGTACATTTTCCAAAATTCATTGCAGTTTAGTTTATGCTTGTCTTCTAAGTATTAACTCAAGGTCTACAGTGATGCTTGTTTTTAGAGGAAGGGAAATGGCTGAGAAGATGAAGTGGAGCCTACTTCATTGCCTTTTTTTTCCTCACTGGACTGTTGGTATGGCATCATAGTACGTGTGGTTGTTGGGTGATTGGGTGCAGAATGAAATGCCGTGGAACACTTCGAGGTCATGTAGATTCTGTGAATGGTATCATGTGGCAGCTGTATACAAGCATAATTTGCACTGCCAGTAGTGATAAAACTGTTAGTCTTTGGGATGCACGGTCATCGCTCTGTGTTCAAACCTTCTACGGTCATAAAAGCTCTTGCAACCATGCAGCCTTTGACAAAAAGGTATATAGTTACTGACTACTCTGTCCTTTCGGCCTGCATTTTTCCCACTTTGCACCATTAGTTTCCGTTGTAGGTTGATGCATTTTCAAGACCAGCTGAACTGGAAACCTGACAGAAAATTCATCTCCTTAGGAACACATTAACAGGACCTTCTTGACCACTTTTTTTTTACCAATTACAAACTCAGCATAATAAGCGATGGAAAGCAGGGGAATATGATAGCGTCAACAGATGCAGATGGGGTGGTGAAGCTGTGGGATGTACGCAAAGTGGCAGAATATGCAACTATCAATGTTGGTCCACATTCTGCAAACCGATGTTCTTTTGATCGGAGTGGCCTTGTTATGGCCATTGCTAGTAATGACAGTCGGGTCAAATGGTACTACTTTCTCTGTGTTCCTGTTCCAGTCATCTGAAATTTTTCACTCTCTCAGAATTGTGAATAGAATTCATGTGATGATATTTTTTTTGCTTCATGGTTCATTTGCATCTTGTATATTACTCTATATGGTATTTATTCTAAGACAATATCAGGATCCCATCCGTTGGCTACTACTGTATACTTAGGCTCAGTAGGGTCATGTAACCAATCATGACACCAAATTCATGTGTTTGTTTTGAAGCTTTCAAATTGAAGGGGAGGTGGTGCCACTAAATGAATTGCGGGGCCATGAGGGTGCGGTTCAAGCAGCAGTTTTTGATCCAAATGCCCAGTTCATGGTGTCAGGTGGCTCTGACAGTACTTTCCGAGTCTGGACTGATCAATCTGCAGACGCTGCAGACAGCAGCACCCACTGCTTCTAAGGTTCTTGCTGTTTTAACCCATGAAAGGAAATATGAAACAGGAAAACAGGAAAACACAAAACAGTCAATGATGATTTGTACATGATTTACTTGCTTCATTTGTGGCTCTTGTCAACATGATGAACATTAATAAAATCACAATAGCAATCAATCATTTAGATAGTTAAGAATTGCTTGGGACATGATGGTCTCCGAGGACATGAATGTTGTTTGTTGGCTGATAATCTACCCATCCCCCAAATTGTTTAGTCTAGATTGTGAAGGCAATTGAATCTTCTCTACCCCCGACACTTTTTTGAGTTCAAAGTCTTTCCAAATTTTCAAAGTTTCATGGACAATTTGGTTGAGTGTGAGGTTTTTTGTGATTGGGAGGAGGGAGATTTGGTGATGAATGGGGCTGATTTTGGTGGGTATAAAATGGGGTTGGTTTTGAAACTGATCATCCAATTGGGTTGGCAATTTAGGTTCTCACGACTTTGGACAAATGGTGTACCATTGTGGCCCAACTACGATCGGGGTTGTGGCTACAATGGGTGGTAGCATCAAGAGATTTAACGGCTGTGATTAATCTAGATCTACGGGTGTGGTTCCACGTGCCACACCCCGCCCCCAACAGCATAATACGTGCTTTGGAAGGCCCTTACACAAAATTGTTTCCATGACACCGACCCCGGGGAGTGGAAGATTCTGCCCGGTAATGTACTCCAAATAATAGAGGGAAATTTTTTCTCCCCCATGCCCACAGCCCCCGGGAGTGGCAGATTCCAGCTGGTAATGTACTCCGAATAATAAAGGAAAAAAATATAATATAATATAATTTGTCACGCATCTAGTGTGACCCTCTTCTCTTGGTAGACCCTTTTAGAGTTAGTGAGTGAGTGAGTCCTCACAAGTCCCATGCCTCTTACATTGCATGAAAGATATAAGAAGCTCTTATCCCTTACATACATGGTTCGTACATTGCATGAAAGAAAGATAAGCTCTTATCCCTTGACCTCCCACATGGTTTCCACTTGAGCTTTTGTCCGTGTTTGAATGCTTGTTATTATGCACAAAGCACAAGTGTGCATAATAATAACACCACCGTTTGTTTGTGACAATATCATCATTGCCACACAAATTGTCAAATAGAATATTCAGCATTGAAAACCCTCTCGCCACAAAGGAAAAAATTAAAAAAATAAAAAGCCCCACACTTTTTATGGAAAATATCTCACTCATGTATACCGTGGTACCTTTTCAGGTTCGGCAAAAAATTATATATATTTTTTTAAAATGTCAAAATTTTAGAAAATTAAGGTCCCTTCTTGCCGAATTTTTTTTTAATTTATTATTTACTAATGTCAAAATATTTTCATGGGATTTAAGAAATTGTTACAGGATAATTTTAGGGTTTTAATATGTATATTATTGCATGTACTTTAAGCGATCTCAGGCTGTTGTCGAATATTTTTTAATTAAAAAAAAAAATTTCCAAAATTTCAAAAAGAAAAAAAATTTGTGTTGAAGTCAATTTTTCAAAATAAAATAATTATTCGATAGCAAGATGCCGAACCTGAAAAGGTAACTACGATATACATAAAAACATTGGAAACACCCCCAAAAAAAAGGAACACAAGAAAATAAATTTATTTATTTATTTAATTTTTTTAAAAACCTACCATTCTAACTAAACATGATGACGTACCGATTGTAATGTAACATTTGGTCAAGTTGTTGTTGGATAAGATCTAGCGACTTTGAAGAATCTAGACCACTCGTGCTCACCGCATTCATATTGATATCTATCTACTCTAGATTATTCGAGGAACTAACTTACTCAATGGATTGAGAGAAAAGACATGCGCCATTTTGACATTTATGCTTCACATGGCGAGAGCATGATTGAAAGAACCTTTTTCCCTAAGTGCCACACACCACCCAAGGTACCGTGTCCAAAATATGGGGTTGTATATATGTGTGTGTGTGTGTGTGTCTATGTACATTGCTAATATCTTGTGGTTGGTGGAATTAATTGGTTCCTTTGAAGGAAATTGATTGGATCTAAAATATTTATTTATTTAGTTATGCTTCAAACATCTACAACAACATAATTTTGAAAGAAAAATTGCACCAATTTACACCAAATTTAACATTTATTTTGTACATGATTGTTCTATTGTGTGTGATTTGAAACATGTTTCATGTTTGACAATTTGCACACTTTTCCACATTTCATTCCATTTAAAGCCAAATTTTGATCAATATTCAAATTTAAATAGGAAACTAGGTGGAATAGAATAATGAAAAAAGAAATTTTCTAAAAACATGTTCAAGGGGTTTTCTTTTTTAATATATATTGGTTAACTTCCCACAAATGGAATTTTACTTGAATTTATATTGAAAAAGAAAATCTCAATTTCCAAAAAAGAAATTGGTTAAAAAAAAAACCTTTTGTCCAAAAATAATGACTAAACATGTTAGACCAAATTAAGAGGCCAAAAGTCAAAGGGAAAATTTGACACATGGATTGGTTACCAACACATGTAGTGTATTAACCAATTGGGCACTCAATGGCATAATTATGTCAAGCTTGTGATATTGTTGCCCCAACATAGGCATTTGTACACACCATCTTTCTATAGTTTTGGGGATGTGAGAAGGGGGGGTTGGAACTAGGGGAGGGGAGGGGCAAGGGATTAGAGTGCCTTTGATGCTCAATCTATAATTTATTGACATAAAATGTTGTTAAGTCCTTTCTTTCACGTGAAGGAAATCCAAAAATGGTGTATTAGACCTTTCAACAATAGTTTTCAAAATATGGGGGTGAGGTTTTCTTTTCACGAAGAAATTTTGTTTGCATCTTGAAAATGATTGAAATCACATGTAGATGTAAGAATTAGCAATGTTCTTGTAGAGTAAAGAGTGTAAAGAGTTTTTTTTCCACCACGTTTTTCTCCTCCCTTCCACATGTTTTTCTCCTCCCTCTCACATACACAATTGTAGTTCCAAAAGTCGTGACTTTGACCATTTGAAGCGAGAGATATGAGCAAATATTGTTAGCATTTGCAAGATGGCCAAAAGTCATTCCTTTATGTTCCTGACATAAGGAAAAGATAAAAGTGAAAAAGTTTATTGTGTCTAGAAACTACAAACCAAAAATCCATTTCCTATCCAAGAAGAATATATTTGTCCACAAAAAGCACCTTAGTTTCCCTTTGTACATGTAGAATTGTCAATCATGGAAGGGACCCAAACATCATGGATTTTTTTCTCAATAACTTTATATTTCAATAAAGAAAAAACAAGCTTTTGTGAAATGGATTTGTTGGAATATTTGGAGCCATTACAAGAAACTTCCTTTTTTTCACTTTTATTCTTATCAACTCAATAGTATATTATTCAAATAAACCGTATGTTTCAAAGGAGAGGCATGCCATTTGAACAAAGTAATTCTTGAGATCAATTGATGAACCTTACGATTGAACCTACAAATAGGCTCGTGCATAATATGGTGTGTGACAATAAAACCTCCATAACCTATAGTGGGTCATGTGCTATTGCCCAAGTAAATTAAATTTCCTATAAGTTGAACTATCCCAATATTATGCTAGTCAACAAGTGTTTAACTTCAAAATTCTTTGCAAAAAAATCGTTTAAAAAATTATTAATTAATTTTTAAAGATATAAATCATCCTAAATACAATAACTTTCATTTCATTCATCCAAAAATTGTGAAATGACAAACATGCACACTATCTCAATGACAACCTCTCAAAGATACAACAAGCAAGGCAAAGGGCCCCATGATTTGGGAAGGTTATGACATGATAACATCCAAAAAAACACATATCTTCATATATAGATAGCCCATATCTCCTTCCAAACAAAAACCCAACAACAATAATTTAAACCCATTAGAGTTACTCATAAAGTCAAATAAACACAACACCAAACCATGTGTTTACCTCATACACAAAAAAACGAATGCTTGCAAACAACATCAAAATATTACAAAGCAAACCATCATGGCCCAAAATTGGATTTTGCACTTGAACTTTAAGTGAACTAAGTTTTAACTCACACAAAAACACAAGGAGAGGAGAAACCTTTCAAATTTCCTCAAGCACCACCAATCTCTATACACAAGAAATTGCAACAAAATGTGATGATATAAAAAGAGTTTTAAAAAAATAAACACAAACAAGGGAGAACAAGACAAAAATTGACCCATTTTTTTCACACAAAAACCACCATCACCAACTCTCGTAAGCTCCTCTCATATTTTCTCCTTGAACTTCATCATCACCCAATTGTGCCTCCACAAAAGCTATAGAAATGGAATCACCCCTCCAAGGTGATGAAGAAAACACTAAGAAACAACAAAATAAACTAAGAGATCAAGAAGGGGAAAACAAAACATAACACAATTTATTATGAAGACACCACCATCACCATAGTCAAACATCAAAATATTATTATTATTATTATTATTATTATTAAAATAAAATTGAGAATTGAGATCAATTATCCAAAGCCCCTTGAAAAACTATGTTGTCACTCATAAAAACACAAATGAAAACCATAGCTACACTAATATTGCTTCCACTTACAAATTTGTGTATGGTCCCTCTTTTGTGAATCCCATTTTGAGTTTTGTTGTTTGGTCATGATTTGTTGGGACTTTGTGGATAACATCAAAGAAGGTATGACAAGACAAATAGGGGATCATATGGGAATGAAACACATGGGTGAATTGGGTATAAGTTTACATATAATTTTATAGTCTAAAAAGGATAACCAAAGAAAGAAAGTAAATAAAAACAATTCATTGCTTGAGTGCACTAAATTAATTAGCCCTAGAAGATTGGACATCATCATATCATGAAAATCTAAAAGTCAATTATCCATAAAGGATTGAGATAAGGACCAAACTACTTCACCAATTGGGTTAAAACTTTAGGTTTAGGGTAACCATGTTGCCTCAAGAACATGTCTCTCACCATTGCAAAAATTCAAGTAATAAACACTTCTCTCTTTTTAACATACTTATCACCAATATGTAGCATAAATCCATTTCAACCTTCTCCTTGTCAAACATTTTAAATTTGTATAAGTTGTTCATTCCAAAAACATGTTATGACTAATGTTTCCAATTATTTTATTTTAAGCAATTTTAGGTCCAAGTTACAAAATATTGATAAAGAAAGTTCAACGTTTTGCCATAATTGTCATTGGAATTGGACAAGGGAATCGACCTTTTTAAAAATTGAATTAGAATGTGAATTGAGAATGTTGTCCTTTTTTAATTCAAGTTTAAGTTCTCTAGGTAGATAAGTACAATTTTTTTAATAAAAAGCTTGACCTTATTTTCTAGGCAAGTACTTAGGTTTAATTGGTTGTACATAATTAATATTACATAATTTCTATCTTGGATTGTGTGGATTTGTTGCACAAACTAATACTACCACACAAAAAAACCTTATTTTGTGTTAAAATGGAACTAAACTTGATCTTAAAAAAAACTAATTTTCAATTGTGTAAAAAAGATTAAACATTGGAAGTTTTTAGAGATTCAAAAAATCAACCAAAAGTTCCATCAAAAACTTCAAAATTTCAAAATCAAAACCAAAGGTTCTTTTTCGAAATCAAGAACTTAGCAACACTAGTTACAACCCAATAAACACTCTTCTCAACATTAGATTTTTTAAATATTGAATTGTAATTAACCATATTATCAAATGGACAGTTCTAAAAATTTCCTATTTTTTGGACTTGATAAACAATGGTGTCCTATTGAATGGTGAAAGAAATAAACAAATATATAAATATAAACAAATGGATGGATTGATGGATGGATGCATCCTTTATGACATATTATGTCTTGTGTCTTGTTACATAGCTTCTTTGGAACAAATCACCTTGATCCTCATAAGTTTGGTAAGTTAATTAAATTAGTTATTGCAACTGTGCTATGTGTATACCATAATACCTTTACTATTTCAACATAAATTAAATTATTTTTTATTTTGCCGAACTTTTGAAATTTTAGTTATTATTGATGCTAAAATTTTAATAAAATCAAAAGTTTAATTGTTAGGGTTTGAATCGTAGATCATCCTTGACAATGACTTAAAATTGAAGCAGTTTAAATGCACTAGACTGTTTCATAAAAATGACACAACCTTGTTTTATTATTTTATATAACCATTACTTGACAAAATTTTCAGAATTAAAAAATCAAGTGCCAAATTATGATTTCAAATTTAAATAATTATTCGACAATTTGTTGCCAAAATGATAAAGGTACTGCGATATAAAGAAAGGATTAGTGTCATTTGTTTGAGTCCTTCATACTTGTCTCAATACCAATGTTTTCTTTAAGGAATTTTTGCTTGTAGCCAAAGTGATGTTCATCCATAGGAAGATGTACAAAAAGTGGCGATCATCCCCAAGAGGATTTAACCAAATCTGGGTATAAACCATATATGAAGCACAAATCATTAATCACCTTTCTTTTGACTACACGCTAAAAAAACCAAATATAATAATCCAACAAATTTGTTTTTCCCACTTTTAGCAATTGAAAACCTTCAAAATCACTTCATTTTAAAATTTAATTTTTCATTTTCCCAAAATTTTGCCAATAAAAAGATGATTATTATGTACCATATATGAACACTACGAACTTACACACCCTTCATCACCACGTCTCCCCCCGCCACCCCCTCCCCCAAAACAATTCCAACTCACTTTGTTCATGTCGCTTCCATTTACCTTCTTTGATCATTGTATGTTGCTTCCATTTGCATTCTTCGATCATTGTATCTTGCTTTTGCTTGCCTTCTTTGATCATCATCATCATCCTATGTTGCCTCCCTTTGCTTTCTTTTGGTCACCATACAAAACATGAGTTAAACAATTGGATCAAAACCATTTCACTATTGTGGGTGGAAATGCTCTTTACATTATTGACAAAGTACAAGGTACCTATTGGAACTTGTGAATTGACACTATTTCCTAACATAGTTTTGAGCTAAACCAAACTCAATCCAAAACTATTGATGGTTGTTGCTATATTTTATTTTTTATGTTTTAAAAAATATTTTTTAATTAAAAAACTATATATATATAGAACTAAAGTGTGGCTTGATATTTTGGATTGATTTGTATGGACTTGTATATAAGTTTAGAGGGAAAGAAAAAAGTGTGAAAGTAGGTGGATTGGGTGAGCTGGTGTTGCAAAGAAAGCCCACCATTTGGTCAATAAAAGTGTAACTGGATGTTCACTCTTTCTGCATACTTAGCACTGACTCATGTGTCTTTTTTGGCTTTTTGGGGGGCCAGAAGTGGGTGGTGGTAGGAGGAAAAGGAGAGGAGGATTAGGGTTTAGGGAACTGACCATATCATATATATATATATATATGTATCCTATCCTTTTGTCGGTACATTCCATTTGGACTCCAGACAATGGTAATCTACTTTGCCATGACATTCAACTCTTAGCCCTAAAAAGTAAACCTAGTTTTGAACCTAACTAATTGGTGACTACCCATTTCACCCAACAAGATCTCTCTCCTTTTTCAAGAAAAACACTTTCAAAGGTGTGATGTGGGTTAGAATAATTAAGTTAAGTTTCACACCTTGTTTTGAACCTAATTTGTGAGTACCCATTTCACCCAAGAAGGATTTTTTTTTAAAGAAAAACACTTTCAACATGTAATGTGGGTTAGAATAATTAAATTAAGTTTCACACCTAGTTTTGAACCTAATTTGTGAGTACCCATTGCACCCAAGAAGGATTTTTTTAAAAAAGAAAAACACTTTCAACATGTGATGTGGGTTAGAATAATTAAGTTAAGTTTCACACCTAGTTTTGAACTTAATTTGTGAGTACTTATTTCACCCAAGAAGGATTTTTTTTTTTTAAAGAAAAACACTTTCAACATGTGATGTGGGTTAGAATAATTAAGTTAAGTTTCACACCTAGTTTTGAACTGAACTGGGGATTACCCATTTCACCCAACCAAAAAAAAATTCCTTTTTAAGAAAAAACGCACTTCAAGGTGTGATGTGGGTTACAATAATTAAGCTAAGTTTCACACCTAGTTTCAAAACTAATTGGGAAGTTTAGTCTCCCATTTCACCAAAAAATCATTTCCTTTTAAAAGAAAACCACCTTCAAGGTGGTGAAAAATTAAGTTTCACATAACCTCATCCCACCCAAAGAGGGGCTGAATATTGGATTTCTAGTGTAGACTAGTAGATGGCTGGCTTTTCTAAAAGATTCATCATGGGTGGGATAGATATTATTTAGAGGGTGGACATTGGAATGACTAGGTGCATGTATATGCAAGAGAGGGCAAATATTATTACACCTATTGGTTTTAAACACCTAAATACTTGGTATCTTTTGGAGGCTGTACAATAGTGCAACTGGTCCAAATTGTCTAAAACTATGAGATTTACAAGAATCACATACCAGACAAGTAAATCAGCCAATTGCAGGTGGATTAAAATAGCTGCAACTGGTGCTGATGGTGCGCTTGAAACCTTTGAGTGATTGGCTCCTTGTTGACTTTGGGCAGAAACCCCTCTCTTGAAATTTGGGAAGTCTCACATTCACAAAATTGGTACTAGAGAGAGTATAGTACTAGAGGGTTATCCATAATGTGCTCCAAACTTGGGGGTGCTGAGTCCAGCTTTGCCAAAACTGGGGATGAAATAGAGTAGACAAGAAATAAAGAAAGAAAAGAGGGGACGAAACTGGTTTTCTCACATTGCTCCTCATTACAGGAGTTTTACACCCAATTTTGGATTAGGTTGCCTTTACCTGGCCCTTGACTCTGGCTCATATTCTTCATCAAATCAAAGTCTTGTCAGAATAAAATCCTCCAAATCTTGTGAACTGATACCCAGTTTCATTGATTACAAGGTACCCAATTTCCCCTAACTTTACATCTACACTCAAATTGGGGACAAAACAGGGGTTTACATGGTCAAATTAGGGCCCAAAGATATGGTGAATTTGCTTTAAACATATATAGGTAAAGCCCGTGGCCACAAGCTTTACCGGAATAAGGGCCTACGTGAGGCAAAGCCAAAGCATGGGCCCAATTTGGTAAAGCCCATCACCAAGGGCTTTAATATTGAGCATAAATACTAAAGACTTGTGTCAAGTTTTTTTTATTAAAAATTCCCGTGATACCCAGCGAGTATATATCATGGGTAAAACATGCAAGGTGTTTTTTTTAATAAAAATGCCCACTAACTAAAATGGACATTCCATTGTTCAAATTGTCTCACAAAGAGCACTTGAAAAAATGTGTTGGGTTAGAAGACCCTCTGATTAGACCTAAGACAACAATCAGCACAAGTCGTTAGTTACATGTGAGAAAAACTTGCTTTAAATTATAGTAAAAAAAAGGAATTGAATCCAACAACTTGTATACATGAAAACTCACTCCTTGGGACGGGTTTGAAAAACTTGCTTTAAATTATAGTAAAAAAAGGAATTGAAGCCAACAACTTGTATACATGAAAACTCACTCCTTGGGATGGACGGGTTTGGCTAACAACTTATGATGGCCTTCTTCTTCCCATCACGAACAAGAAGATGAGAACAAAATACAAATGACTTTAACAAAAAGTCATGATGATGGACTGGCATCCAAAAGAACTCTCTCCGCCACAAGAACACGTGTTATCTAGCATGCAACAAGAAAGCTTCAAAAACAAGTTTTTCAAGAGTTTTTATTGATCTCACAATCATCAAAAGAAAGCTAATGGTATCATTATTTAAGCCCTATTCCCCAAAAGAAAAAAGCCAACAAACAAAATACATATGAAAGGACCTTATCCAGAACTGCTGCTGCTGTATTCAACCTACAATCCAGTTCACATTCAATCCCTTAAGCTACTATACTCTATAATGAATGTAAACACAATATCCTTGCCTTGGTAGGCAAGGCCAACAAACAATCCCCATTGTACAACAACAATAGACCCAGAAAAGCAGATCAGTTGTATGCTGAACTTATCCACACTTGAGTAGGCTGCCTCATGCTACACCCAAAAGGTAAGGGGGTGGGGGGGGTGTAGCCTACTCATTTGACCTAAAAGTCCAAGTGGATCTGGTATTACATATAGTAAAGGACATCGTGAAGCATCATTTCATCCATCTGTCTCATCATCCATCCGTTCATCCGTTTGGTCATCCATCTGTCTCGTCATGGTCTGTTTATTCCGAGGGAGCAGAGAAAGAGTGGAATACAGATGCAACGCAGCGAAGAATAATATATATTAGTGTTGTAATTTTATTTTATTTTTATTTTTTATTTTGGGGTTTTTCAACTTAGGTACACTCATCCTGTTTCTTTCTCAACAACTGAAAGAGTTGGGTTGGGCTTCTTTTCTTTCTTTTTTTTTGAAATTTTATTTAGAATATTGGAAATTTTCAATGCTTTTTACATTGCCATAATATTTTATTATAGTTCAATGTATGCCAGAGCGAGCAGCCATTAAGCACACTTTTATTAGATATTGGCAATTTCAAGGCTTGCATTTGCCATAATAATAATGGCAATGGATGTCAGTTGCCATTTTAGCACACAAACTTAATAGA
>Ga0116229_10007792_pt1 | contig 16812 bp, 12 predicted proteins | sample S1TSphgellanicum_3_FD_87313 | JGI IMG/M metagenome (GOLD analysis project Ga0116229, IMG submission 87313) | Host-associated microbial communities from peat moss isolated from Minnesota, USA - S1T2_Fc - Sphagnum magellanicum MG | ecosystem: Host-associated > Plants > Peat moss > Unclassified...
ACTAGAAAATCTAGGAATCTTATTAAATGTTGATGAACCACTAGAACCCATTAGCTGAAAATGGTGATTTCAAAAGAAGAAAGCTAGAAATCTCTACCCAAATCCTCCAAAAGTCTTGGCAATTGCAAAAAATTCGTCCAAATGTGATTAAAATTGGAATTAAAATTTGTTTTTCCCCTTGGCCATGTTGTTTGGGGACTTTTTTTTATAGCAAAATGACAAATCACAGATGATCCTAAGAAGATTCGTGACAATTACAAAGTGAAAGAAGAGCAGAAAATGGGTGCATGTAACACAGGGTCCCCAGAAGGTCATGCCAGTGAAATCTAGGGGAGGAGAGATTCTTGAAGTGGGGAAGAGAAAGTAGGTGTCCTCAGGCGGAATGAGATTTGTAGATTTTCAATATTGAAATTTGTAGATTTTATGGCTATGTTGATTTTTTCAAACGTAACTTTTTGACAAGGACTCTAGATAAAAGGGAGCCTAATGTACAGACTTTAAAGAATTTGGGTTATTTACTTGTAGGTTGACATGTATGTCCACTAAGTAGAAAATGTTGAAATAGCAAGAAAGGACTAGCACACGTGTCGAATTCAGTAAGTGTAAGGTGCCTCTCACTCGCACCACCTCCGGATCTTAGATCTAGAGATCTTATACTTAAGCAAGTAAGGTCCTTTCAGGAGGTCCTGCTCTTTTCTTGTTTGATATGCTTTCTCGTGACAGGAGGGGTTCGGGAGCTTGATGTTCCCCTTGTGGTTCACCCTCTTAGGTGGTTTTTTTTGTGTTCTTGGACATGGGTCCATCCATTTTGTTTCTTGTATTCCCTTGTTTTTTAGATGCTTTAGTTTATTTATGATTGGTAAGGTTTCATCAAGTAGGCTCTCACTCCTATCACCTCAAGATCTTACATCTAACGATCTTACACTTAAACAAGTATGCATAAGCATAAATGCTTCTTGCAATGAAATTTTACATCTACTAAGCTAATAAGTGAACCTATTCTCCCATTAATTCAGAGTTTCGACTTCTAAAGGCTATTAGATCATCCCTTTTGGCATTAGAGCCTTCTTTAACGTACACCTTAATTGGGTCATGATGCAAGTCAATGTCGAAAACACTTTTAATAACATTTTTTGAATTACTATTTTAAAAAAGTTATGAGATGTTGAGGACCTTTGATAAGCATTGTCCCTTTTACCAGGTTGTTTTTTGGTGTTCATTTTTTTTTGTACTATTAACATGGGCAACATGAGGAGGGGATCATATTATTGAGTCATCTTCAAGCACGAAGCAAGGTCACCTCCTAAGCTCCTAGGAGGTATTTTATTTGCTTTGGCCCATTGTCAAGCACCTTTAAAACCATTGCACAAATCGCCAGCTATGTCTTTCCATCCCTAGCGGACAATACGCACATTATGAGCCTTATAAGCGAGATTATTTCTACCTTTGACCACCTTTCAACCCAATTAACCTTAGTTGGGTTTAAGATCAAAGTGTCAAAGTGCAAGTTTTGGAATCCATCATGGATCTCTTCAAGCATAGAAAATTTTTCAAGGTTACACTTTGGTCACAAATGGTTTACACATTTTGGGTGTGCCAATGGGTTTTTAAGATTTCATCACACATTTTTTGGATGAAAGTTTATTTCAAAACATGGCACATATTGATGATCTTCCTTTCTTGGGAGATGTTCAAGTTGCATTGGGCATTTTGTCCTCATGCGTCATTCATGGATTTTCGTATTTCATTTGAACAATTATTCCTTCTTCCTTCTTGTCTCTTTTAGTAAATTTGGAAAGTTATGTAGGTATGTGAAGACATTATGGGTCAAAAGTCATGGGAGTCTATTCAAGGCCCTTTAACAAAGCATTAGGCCCAAAAATTTCTTTTAGTGGTATAAACATTTTACGTGTGGAGGATTGTGCCCCATTTACTTTTCTAAGGAGTTGGGTTTTAATAACTTCATATTTGTATTCCAAGTTTTGTATTTTCAATAGACCCATTTTGGAGGAATATGTTTATCAAGTTGAGGGGGGCATACACCTCCTTTAGTCATGCTTTTGTGTAATTCAAAATAACCTTCCTCCGATAACTAAAGAAATGCACCTTTCTTTTGAAAATTTGGTAATTATTAGAGCTTCAAGTTACAAGCATTTTTTATGGACATCCATCACAACACATTTTTAAAATATATCTTGGAGAATGACTCCATTTCTTGATCATTTAAAACTTGCATTCGTTCTAGTCTATGTAAGGGTGCGGGGCTATGGTTGATTGTTAGGCCATTTATTTGTTTGTTTTGCATTGCATATTCTACTTTCACCTTAGTGTTGTGTTTTCGTTTCAATTTGATTCAGTCTTTGACATTTAATCTTTTCACATGAGAACGTGGACATGGGTTAGATGTATTTAGCATGTCTTTAACACGTTGTTCGTTCGAAAGTTGACAAATAGCCACACATGATGGCATTAAAGACATCATGTATGCTTTCACTCGAAAGAATGGACATGTATGGAAAGAACTATGGTATGCCTTTATGTCATGAGTTTCATTATGAGCCAAATTCCACATGACTTATGATGACCAAGTTTTTGTTGTTGATGTGGTGGTTACTAATTTGATGGGAGACGATGGTTACAAGTGTCATTAATTGACCAACATGTGCAATTGTAAAACTTAACACCATTGCTAAAATCCATAAGTATAGAGGGTTTTATGAAGGGCACCATTTTATTCCAATGGCCATGGAAATGCATGATGTATTTGAACATGATATGGATCGTTTCATTAGGGAATGTGCTTATCTTTTCCACAATAAACGATAAAATTTTCATTTATCCTTGTCTTTTTGCGTTGAGTTTTTTAGGCAGCATGTTAATATTATTCTTTAGCATGTTTTAACTTCTATTATAAAAAAGAAGGTTGTGTTGGCAAACGATGTTTGTTCTAAACCTCCTAATACTATTAGATTTCACAATTTGCATGCAAACAAGATTAGAAGGGTTGTGGGTTAAATAGCTTCCTACCACAAGAGGGAGTAACCTTCTCCCTTCTTTGGTTTTTATAGGATGCACGTCTTTTGACATTCCTTTTTGTCTTCTTTGTGATGGTTTTCGCCATCTATCCTTATTGGATGTTTTGTCATTCAGGTATAAGTAAGAGGTGCCTCTCACTCCTACCACCTCATGATCTACCAATGTTTAGGCTTATGCAATGACATTCACCTCATGCTTTAAGATGAATAAGGCCAATGTGAATAATGCCCATAAGTGCAAGATATTCTTTATATGAAGGTCTAGAATGAATACAACACCTTGTCCTAGGCCACTTATTTTGGGAATGCCATTACCAAGCTTTTAAAACTTCTTAAACTGGTGAAATTTTACAAAAAAGTGCAATTTAAAATTTAAAATGCACAAATGAAATGATTTTTGGGTTTCAATTGCAAGCATTAGGAAAAAGAAAAAAAACACCAGATTTGTACATTTAGTTTTAGTACGTAGCCAAAAGTGTAATACAAAGATGCAAAAAGTCTTCTACTTTCCTATCTAGTTTATCATCAAGTTTGGCTAAATCTTCCTATGGCTGGTTACCACTCCAGCACATCATAAAATTGAGAAAGAAAAACACTGATCCCCGCCATGATTTACCTACACTAAACCATCTACTATGAACCCACCTAAACAATCTACCATCAGTTGCAATCCAGGGCCTTTTGCCTATAAACTGGAATGGAATTTCTTACCAGGTCTATACATATGTTGATTGGTCTAAACAACTTACTGGAACGCACCTTCCCAAAGAGGTACCAAGTACTAGTGGCATAATAGGAGGCCACACTGGCTACAAGTAGCCTCAGAAAATGCTTAGTGCCATTGAGCAACTAAGGTTATGGATTCGCCCTTGTGCAGTTCATCTAGGGGCCTTGTTCCTCAAAAAAAAGTTCAGAATTAAGAATGAGATGTCATCCAAACAGACTTCAGAAATCATAGGAGGATGAAATGAATCGAAAAGCTGGGTTCCCATAGGCTTGGGTTCCTTCAGACCAAGTTTGAATATGTCAACAAACAATATGAAATTGAGAAAAGAAGGAAACTTACATAAGAATCCCATATCACCTACAATAGCCACATGGCCATCACCTTTGTTGACAGGCCAAAATACATAAGTGGCTCCCCCACAAGGCACCAGAGTTTCAACACCTTATTCTGGCTCACATAAAACTTTGAGAACTTAAGAAATCAATCAAAGTAAGGCATTGATACTTGCCTTTGATTTTGTACTATTGAAAACAAAAGCATAAGGTCCAACATTACCAATACTCCAGATGCTCATGAGACAAAACAAACAAAGAAACAAAGTCACATTGATGTCCTGTCAATGACCAAACAATTGTTTAGACAGAAACATTTTAGCACTGCAAATCACTTGATCAAGGTTTGTTCCTTGAGACACACGAATTCATAAAGTTCTTGAAAAGAATCCTATTCAATAAAAGTGGCAAAAGATTATGCTGCTCAACAATTCCTGACAACCCATGTTTCCCATCAGCTTTCACCCTGTCACAGAATGTAGATCCCTGTCTAGCATCAGAACCTGCAGAGCCTGGACTTCGAACAATTCAGTAACCACTTGTGCGATACAAAGCTCCACAGGTTATCATAGACTGTACCATAGTCAATGGTCCCCAGAATGCCTGGTCCGCCTGCAGAAACACAATGTAAACATCAGGCTCATATGTTGTACTCTGTAAGTTAGGCGGCACCACACAAGCTCTTGTTCTGTCACTACAACCCTCAAAAGTTAAGGAGAGAAGCAAAAAAAAGAATTGTAGGTATAAGATACCAACCAAAAATTGCCCTATTCCATAGAAGGGAGAGAGAAAGGTCCACAATCCATACACAGCAGGTGGTTATGGCAATATGGACTAGGACCTGTGTTCCAAGACAGGAGATCTTTCGTAATTCACCTCCCTGCCGTGTCTGTGAGATGATGGAGGGGAGTGGGATGGGGACCGCTGTCTCCTGCAAGGAGAAGATGTAAGTGAATACGAGTGCAATCTGAAAAAGCATAAATCAACAAGCCAAAAGTCTACAGATTTTATATGAGCAGAGCAAGCCTTACCCCATGCACTTGCAATGGGCCAGAGAAGGAAACAGAAAATTTAAGCACAATTCATTGTATGAAAAGATAGGCATACCGCTCAGGGTAATGATCTCTGCCATTTGAATGAGGTTGATAATCTCTTGATGTTTGAGGTGGGCTTGGGGAACTTCTTGTAGGCAGAGGTGACCGGTCACGCTCCCTTCTGCTATTAGACCTTACAGGAGAAGAGTAGCCATCATGGTATGGTAATGGGGATGGAGTGTATGAGTGATGATACCCTCTCTCAGGTGAGTATGACCTGAACAACATTGGAACACAAGATGAGTCATCAAATGCACGTCCATCATCAGAGAAGCATGCTTCAGGAGATCTGACTCCAGGGAAATAGTGAAATGGTCTTCAAGTGAGTTACTGGACATGTGCTGCAACAAGGGCCATCACCACAACTCATGCTCACAAAATCATTAGGAGACAATCATTGCAACTTGGGAAAGTTATTTGTGACCATCAAGAACAGAGAATCTCTCACAAAAATCTGATCCACATTGTGCTTATTATCAAAGAAAGAGATGCAACCCTCAGGACATGAGAAGCTAGTATGAGTTAAGCCTAGTAGTTCACAGGGGACAAATTCACTAGTTTTACACACCATAGAGTCTCCAGGAAAGGCTCAGAGGTGATTGGCAAGGCGGCTGAAGCACTGTTCTAAGTACAAAGAATCTTTGAAAGCATTGGAAAAATTTCCATGCATGCAGATCAAGTCAAACCTGAACAGAAGAATTACCAAACCACTTTTGTGACAAAACCTGCAATTCATTTGAAAGGGTTTTATGAAGTTACCTAGAGTGGTGAGCAGCTCTTGATGAAGGTGAGCGATGCCTAGGAGAGCGCGAGCGTGGTCCTGTACAAACAAAATAATTATTATCTGACCAAAAGCATGCACAGTCTAGACACTATCACAGATTTCAACTAAGATGTTCCTAGATAAGTAATACTAACAGCCACATGGAAAACAATGCTAAACCCCAAAATCATTTGTCCAAGAGGATGCATGATTTACCAGTGTATGGAGAATGGCGGCGTCCATAACCTTGATGGCCTCTGTGCATAAGTAAGGGGATACTTTAGTCATTACTATCCAAAACTCACAATCATTTCATTTCTAATGGACACTGCAAAAGAAGCCAATGCTGTTTTCTCACACAAATTAAGGTACCTTGTGCGCTCCTTCAAACGCATTTCCTGGGGCTTCTTCCGATTCTCCTCAGCAAAAACCACAGTGATCTCCCGGCCACCAATGAGCTGATGGTCCATGTTGTACTGTGCCTCTGCTGCATCACCTGCCTCTAGAAACTGTACAAATCCAAAGCCTCGAAGTTCCCTGACATGTACATGTCAGGAGTACTGGCATTAGTAGTGGATAACCTTTACTCCAATTGACTCTGTCATCAATCCAGATTATTAGGCCACCGAGACTCCTGAGATCACTGGCAACAAGAGAGTGCATGGGGGAAAATGACTATTAATCAGACCATTTGTTTCCTGTATGTTTTTTTGGACTGCTACAGCGATTGCTCTGTTTTCAGACAAACAGACATGCTTGCTAAGTTCAAAATAGCTTGCTGATACAAGATGCTCTGCAGCTTAGACCTAGTTCTTATCTTCCAGATCTAACTGCAATAACATCATGAACACCTCCTACACCAAAGTGGCTGTCTCCACTTTCCTTCTAGTCAACTGCTCAATTGTTACCCAGTTCAAGGCTGCACTCTAACCATCATCTTCAGTTTGTGGTCATCATCCTAGCATACAAGAGATCCACTTCAACTAGTCAGATCAATTCCATCAGTGACATATCTGTAGTTGGTGATCAACTGATGCACCAATACACAGTACACAGAACCACCAATGATTTTGGCTGCTGACCTTGTGGCATTAATAGGCCACTATGGACTGCATTAAATTGGAAGAGTAGGAACATCTTTGTTCTTCAATTTTCCTTCCCCATTTCCTTCCAATAAATCTCGATGATTCTGTGGTCCATAATTCCAACTTCGACTGAGCTCCCCATACCTCATAAACCCTCTTCATACTTTCCACCTCTTCTCTTCTCTCCTCTTCTCTTGGGCCTCCAAGGACACTATCTTCTCTTGAAAACCCGTGACTTCACTATTCAAGGCCTTCCGGAAACTTCTGGAATTTTCTGTTTGCAGACTGGTTCCCCTGGTGTGATCTTCACCTCTACAGCCTTTCCGAAGCCAAAGTGTTAGGCAAGCCATCTCTCCTAAACAAGCTGTTTGAGTGCTAAGCTTCCATCAAATCACAGGGTAACTAATACCCTCCCACAACTTCATCACAAAGTTGGATCCTCACAACCATGCCCAACCCCACATATGGTTCTAAGGACAGCAACATGATGACATCATGTCCCACAATGAGTCTTCTATCTTGCTTGCTGACAGCAAAACATTGCTTTGAGAAAGTAAGGCTAACAAGAAGCTGGATTGGCTGTCCATGGGGGCAGAGGTGAAAACCACTGCATAGGACAGTTCTTCCTACTTTGGTTCAGAATGCAGACTTCTGATTTGTCCTTGGATACAGATATCACTCAGAATCAAACACTGTCTTGCTGTGCAGCGCAAAACAACTTCATCCTCTCTGCTCTGACCAAAGTCAGCCTTGAACACAGTAAGCAAGGTTCAACTTGCACCTGACATCTTCAAAAACACACTGGTTTACACTGTGCATGTTTGGCCTAGCAGAAGATTTAAGGTTTGTCTAGGATTGCTGAATCTGCATGTGAGACTGCCTCAAAAGGATTCAGAAAAAGTGTGAGTGTCTGATGGAGAAATGGGGACACATACTCAGCAGATAATGGAGGATAAGAGAAAAAAGAGAGGGTTTTTTTCTGATAGGAACTGAGTATGGAAGTAACTCTTATGGACATCAAGAAATCTCTGTACACACGATTGGAGGAACTTAGTACGGAAAGTATCTACCCTGGCCGAGTCCTTTACAAATTCACTATCATTAATCCTGCAACAGTGAATTGATTAGCCACTCACCCAGTGTAGTAATCTTTTGGCAAGTACACATCTTTTATGACTCCGTAGCGCTCGAATGGAATGCGCAAATCCTCTGTCCTGCACATAGTCAATAAGCAATGTGTTAATCATTATCCAGCACATAGGTACATTTGCACAAGAATGTCATTCCATACACCCAGGAGCAAAAGAATATGGAATGAATCAAACCTTGGTCTCCACAGAATCAAGCACTTAAGATGACAACAAGTCACGTCAAAGGAACATAGTAGGGCACTATTTTCTGACTCAATCATGCGGCGGCAACAAGAAAGAACCTAATCCAAGAAAGGAATGATATTGCAATATGCAGCAAGCAAGTGAGCAACAAATGAGTTTGCTCTTCGTCCTCCTGTTTGCGCGACCTACCTGCAGTCACGAGGGATATTGCGAACCAGAAGACTGGTAGGTAGGTCCACACCACGGTTATAGCCTCTTCGACCCCGCGGACTGGGACTTCGCCGTCTCCTTGGCGGAGAATAACTGGGACTGCGTCGCCTCATCGTCTCTTCTCAAATCCCGACACGAAACGACAACAAATTGTTTCCGTCAAATAGCTATGCCTTGGAAAAATCTCTCAATCTCTCTCGCTCGCTCGCTAACTCGCCGTACCTTCTTCCCCCTTCGCTTGGTTTCAACGCCGAAACTCTCTCGCAGATTCGTGCGCCTGCGACGGTCCTTACGTGGAGGTCGGGCGATGGCGATGGAAGGGGCTCCAAACCCTAAAAGGGTTTTACTGGCGGAGGCAAGAAGACCCCGGTAACAAGACACATGGAATCTAGCACTGGCGTGGAATAGGATCGGCCCATTCTGGAGCGTAAGAAGCAGACATCGAGCCCATTCCAGAACGCTAAACATTTTATGATGTCCAGAATCAATGGTCGGCCCGTTCTGGGGCGTAAGATGCAGACGTCAAACCTATTCCAGAACGTTAACATTGTGAGAGCCCGAAGTTGTCCAGAAACAAGCTATACTGACGGACACATTATGCAATTAATCACGGAAAATAGTGTCATTATGCTTTTTAAAACCTCAACAAGCTTAGCTGATTATGAAAATATTCGTTTGTCTACTGCCTCTAAAGCTGCTATTTTGTGCATTATCATGATCTATCCTACAATTCAGGTATTATGTATGGAACACGCCCCAGAAGGGGCTGTTCCACGTAGGAATGTGCTGATCCCTGTAAGCGTCAGTTGCTATGTGGTTAGGCAGTTAATATATAACCTAAATCAATAGGCAAGTCTATTAGGGCGAGCCTATCAATGCACTTTGCAAAGTAATTAAGAGTTTGCCCGTTCCTTAATAATGGCTATAAACCTAACAAAATAATGGCTCACCCTATAAACTCAATTGTGTTCTTAAGGGAAATGGGTTTAGGTGTGAAATGGTTTAGGTTTGTAGGCTTTGCTTATCATGTTTTTAATTTGTTATAATTTTTTTAATTTCTTTCCTTGTTTAGTTTAGTTTAGTTTTTTTAATATCATAATCTCAATCTTGAGAGACCAAAATGGGACATACTCAAGATTTTTAGATAGTTTATATTGATTTTTGAATCCTCTTCAAAAATAAGTTTTTAACAAACATGACTTACACAAAGAAATAAAACTCATCCAACAAAAAAATAATAACATGATCATTAGTTGAAAAGAAACCTAATGTAATATGTTCGTAATTTCTATCATTTATTTGTGCTACCTCACAAAAATTAATTATGTTGCTAGCTTATGTGTTTATAAGAAAAAAATTATTTTTTTTCTAATTTAATTACTATTAATTAACAACACTAATGAAAGTGAAAGTAGATTGTATTCCACACACCTTTTCACACTCATTAAGGATTGTCATAACCAATATGAAAATTGTGACATGAAACAAAGTTCAAACAAAGAAAAACACATGCTTGTTTTTAGCTTCCATTTGGATTGAGTTTCAATTCTATTTTTATTAAATATATATGTGTAGAAAAATTAAACCTTATTTCAATCACAGCGCTTATTTCAATGGTTTATGATGTTTCTATCTTAATTAGAATTTGAATGGCTTTATGAATAAATCAATTAGTTGGTCATTTGTAGGTTTGTGTTTCACATTAATATCTCTTGATAAAACAATTTCCCATGAAACATACTAAATTTCAATGTGTTTGGTATGTGCATGGAAGGTAGGATGGATTTTCAAGAAGCTCTTGTTATCATAATGGATAATGATAATACTATCTTCTAGAACATCTCTCTTCTAAAAGAAATTTTAACCACGTTGTTTCCTTTTTTTTTCAAATAAAACATGGCATTTTGGCTTTGTTGATGTTATCACCTTGAATTCCATGTGATTGGTCCATTTCCTAGTTGGAAAGAGGTGGATTTTCTTTCTTCCTCATCACCACCATATCCATTTAAACTAGGGAAAGTTACATCCATTATTTCCCAAATGACATGCAAAAAATTACAAAATGCAACTTATGAACATAATTATATTTTACAATTTACTCATATGAAAGTAAGTGCTTAAAATTGGATTATGAAAATATACTTGTAGAATTTATTTAATATATATTTTATTTTAATAGATTTATTTTTATTTTATTATTACATATCATACCAAAAACTACTCCTTTATTTTATGTTTTCCATAAAATATACAAAGAGTGATTTTCCTTAAAATTTATATAAATGAACATTTAACCTACATTTGAACCACCTTTTCCATACAAAAATTCCATGACATTTGGCACCTTTGAAATATTTAAGGATATTTGGTTACAATAACATGGTTCTTTTGAAGAAAATTCATGTATTGTTTGATGGCAATTATTACAAACATTATGTCAAATATAGTGTTCGGCTTATATCAAATTTCAAACCATCTAGATCTAAAGATAATGAGGTCCATGAATTAGTAACATTATGTTTTTCCAAACTTAAATCCTAGTGGTACTAAAGGAAATCATGTTTTCTATATTTTATGAAACATGCGAAATAAAGGGATTTTTTTGGTATGTTACAAAATAATAAAGTATTAAATGAATATTTTATTCAATTGAAAATTTTATAAGTATGTTTTCATATTCCAATTTTAAACACATTGTTTAAATTTATGTAAAGTATTCATTTTACTTTTTTTCAATAAGTTGCACCTTTTTTTTTTGGAACAATATTTGGGAAAAAATGAAAGTAATTTTCCATGAATGTTGTAGAAGGGTTATAATTGGTCATATTAAACTAAAGGAAAACATTATTTACATGGCAATGTTGGGTCATGAGTATGCTTCTAATGATTGTGAACAATTATACATCAAGGAAATATTTCATGTTTCCAAGACATGTCATTTTAGACTTGTCTTTCAATTAGATCTTCAACCAACCCATCTCTATTTCATTGTTACCCATGAATAATATGTTATTTACATAACACCAATATGACAATTATTTCATCATCAATTGTGTGGTACATGTTATGATTAGTTCATCATTTTATGTGAAACCTTGTTGTTATATATATATGATGTTCAAATTTAGAGCATACAATTGAAAAAAAAAAAACCAAGTTACAAGGTAAAATGCCAAATGCAAACTTATGAGCTTGGCAAAGAAAACTTGTGCATTTTTGTGTTCCAGCCGACCTACGTTAGTCCTCCTTTAAAACACATGCTCTTCATGAACAACAAAAAACAAAACCCTAAAACTGGAATAGAAATCATCAAGAGTATTACCGTTAGATTGAAGTGATAGTTTCCTCATTAGAACATGAAAATGTTGCAAGTTTTAGACTAATTACAAACCAAAACCTTTGACATAACCGAAATACATGAACCTGATTTCCAACAACAAATCCATTGCCCAATGTAATCTTCAACATATTCACCATAGAAATATTGAAGGCCACATTGGGTGATGAGCTTGTTGTAATTGTTCTTTGGTGTTTGTAGCTTCAATGCGCCCAAAAAATTGACAATCCATTAGTTGCTTACTACTGAAAGGTGGCGACCATCAAGCAAGGCAAAATCCCTCCAACACCCACGGGTTGCTTGCTACTTGAAGAGTGGCGACCACTGAGCACAACAAAATCTCTCCAACACCTATGAAATTGTTTCCACATGAAACCTAATGGCCATCAATGCATACCAAAAACCTTCAAAATGCCTCAACCCCTACCAAAATCTACATTTGTAACCTAATGGCCACTGATGCACAACAAAACCTTAAAGGGGGGATTCCATTCTAAGTTTAGGCCTCCATTGCATCATCTTCAACTTTGGACTAAACATCTCACACACCAATCGATGAGACCTTCATCAATGGCAACAAATCCTTTCAAATCCTACTAAAAATGAACGAAGGAGCTTCCCATATGTCTATCCATTCCATATTGGATGAAACAATTTTCATCTACATACATTACTATGGTTCCTTGGCCAATTCAATTTACATCTATTGAACAATTAATCAAACAAAATTGAAGTTTTAGTTAAATGACAAGCAAAATATTCTAAAAAATTCTATATAAAAAATTTCATATATATATTTTTTAAAGAATTAAAATATCTGAAAATATCAATATCAATTTTAAACATATATAATAAGTGTTAAAGTGGTCACTTGATACTAAAGTTGATTAATGTTTTTATATATGTTCATTGAATTTTAGGTTTGCATTTTAAGTAACATCCATTTACTTAATTTACACTTGGATGAAATGACTTTCATCAACATTATAAATATAATATATATGGGCAAATTTATATATCATATATATATATGGTCAAGTTTGGGAATGAATTTAAAATTTCATTTCATTTCAATAAATGGCTTTAACAAAAAAATGAATCACATGTGTACAAAACATGATTAAAATTATTAATTGTATAAAATATTCACAAATTATGTAACTTTTTTCCAACTATAACAAACCATAGGAGCCATATATACTAAATAAACCCATATTACATGAAATATCTATGAAAATGCAATCTTGCCCTTGCGTAAATGATAATAAACATTTTTTTATAAAGAAGGTTGTTGAAGTTAACAAATCTTAGTGATCAAAAACACAGTTAGATAAAAAAGGACTACATATATTTTAGAATTCAAAAGATAAATTTCAATATTTTATGACACCATGCCTTCATAATCATCAAACTATGCCCTACAAAAAAATTCAAAAAGAATTGATAAATTTTACATAAAATTAGGGATGTGCGAAATTTTAGCCTTTTGTTAACACAACATTTTTCACTTTTTAATATTCACTAACAACCCATTGAAACATTTCAGAATCACACAAAACTCTTTGAGATAAAATTTCAAGGGTATAAAAAATTTATGCAACTTATTTCATAAAATTTGAATGTCTACAATTCATGCAACAAATTTTCAAAGTTAGGGGGGTGCAAGATTTTCGCCTTGTCAACGTAGTCCTTGGTACATTATACTACCATTGCACCCAAGAATCAAGGCACGTTCCCTAGCTCACAACATTTCTAGGGTAGGAAGGTGTGCTAGAGCTTCGAAATTGGGTTAAGGCGAACTCACAAGCAAGAGTTCAAAATGAAATCAACATGCACAACCAAGGAAAAAAGGTGGTTAGTGCAAGTCAAATGTAAGTGGTGCAGTAGATTTAGTAAGGACAATTTCAAACATAAGCTTTACATAGCCTGCAACCTTTGGGAAGAGGCACCACTTCACTCAGTATAATATACTTTACAATTCTTCATGGGGGCTACATCCAAATGGCATTTTTTTCTAAAACTTTCAAGTGAAAGTCCCAAAACTAGGATTTTTATTGTTTTTAAACTTTGGAAAACACTCATATTTTCTTCAAATCAAGCTTTTTTGGAACATGCAAGGGCAATATCTTATAACCTTTAAAAAGATATTTTCAATGGTGTATTACACGCCCCATTTAGAAATCATTTGACCTTTGCTCTAAGGGGGTTTGTGGTTGGGATTTGACTCCTCGCCCTTCTTTTGATCATAATTCATACATTTCAAGTCTAAATCATAAGGCCCAATTTGGTGCTTGTTTGCCCTTTCAATTAAAACTCTAAATATTCGAGATTTTTGCACTCTCCTTTACTAATGAAAATGTGTTTCATTCATGACCACACACTTTCTTGGCTTCATGTGCCCTTGCACTCCATAATTGGTCATGAACTCGATGTTAAGGTTGCGACACAAGCACTATGAGACTTTGTTATATAATTATTTTGGGTTTTTTATATTTAAAGCAACAACATTAAAGTGGAAAGCTTGAAAAAAAAAAAATTAAATTTTTTTTATTCCTATCTTGTTTTAGCTTTTTGGTGCTTTCATCAAGGTGCTAGTCACAAAGAGAAAAAGCCTATATCACATTTTCATTAATGATGCTTCCATTAACACATCACGAAAATTACTAGTTTTTTAATTCCATTTTTTTCAATAAATTTTGAATTGGTGCCTAGTTCTTTGACACATAAATTTTTAAAAAACCAAAAATCGATAGTGCTTTGATTTGAATTTTATTTCCAAAAAACCAAAACCACCCCCCTAATTATTTTTCAAATGACATAATCAATTACATAACATGCTAGTGTAGGCTTTGGTTGGAGGGTCATTTACTGAGGTAAATTATTGGTTATTATAACATGCACTACAAGGGACATATTCAACACAAGTTTGTTAAATAAATGAATTGATGGCAATTTCAAAGATTCCCATTTCAAAAATGATCTAATAATTAGATGTTTCATTTTTTCTTCATAACACAATTTTATGTTACCAAAATAAAATAATTTCTAAAAAGATTCAACATTTCTTAATAAATAATTATGATTTGTGCCAATGACCCCCTTTTCCCCCCCACCCATCTCACACATCTTTCTTGTCTATTTCTTCCCTTTCAAATTACCTATACAACCTTCCAAACATATGGGTGCATTATAATATAACCCATCAAATGGATGGGTACACTTTAAATTCACACATTGGGGCATGAATAAATCTGAAAAAATACTTGGCATACAAATCTAATGAATACACTTCATGAACATGACATGTATTCCAAAAAGAAAATATTGTATTATCATTAATCACATTATCAACAAGCCTTTTGACAAATTAACGAAGGAAAATTCATTGAAGTTAATGTCAAAAGTCATGAACTGTTACAACTACTAATCAAGTTGCCACATGGCATGCCACATCAACAACATGAAACCATAAGTTGATATTATTCATAAAAAATAATAATAATCAATGGAATTTTGTTATTACCTGATTTTTTATGATATAAAATACATTAAAAACATTTTTTTGATATTTTGATATTTGTGTAAAAACCATCAAGTTATGATATCAACTATAGTCGCAAAACCATAATGCCATGTGGCATCACAATGTCATTTGCAACTATGCAATCATTAACGGGAACTTGTAATTGCAATTTTAATTTAAAAAAACAATAGACATTTTATTAATTGGTTGAAAAACCCAATATGTGTTGTTGTGATAGTGTATTTGGGTAGTGGAACCACCCAAGATTTCTTCTTGTGAAATGAATATGCCTCATGCTCTACCACTATCTTTAGTACTTCATACATGAATGGTAATGGAAAAGGATCTTTCTTTGTTATTGCATTCAACTTTCTAATCCACACAAATTTTGAGTTTCCTATTTTTTTTGTGGTATTACCACAATTGGTGTAAGCTATGTAACCTCTTCCATAGGTTGTATGAAACTTGATGTTAACAATTTATTAATGTCCTATTTCACTACTATAACATAATTTGGATTTAACCTATACCTAGCCTAATGTGTTGGTGGTATGGTTGTATCCAATTCAATTATATGTTGAACTAACTTTAATCGAATGCCTTTCAAATCTTTGTATGTCCATGCAAAGACATCCTTGTACTCTCAAAAAAGTTCCTCCATTTCTAGCACCTTTTATGGTTGTTATTTATAATTCACCTTCACCATCTATGGTTTTTCTTCAATCCCCATATTGAGTTTTGTTAATTATTGTTCTTCTATTAATGTCCATCCAACTATTTGCAACTTTTGAACCTTGACCTTTATTGGGGTTTCATTTATTTGAACATTCTATGACTGGTGTTTATAGGACATTTTTGGATACATTTTTCTTCTAACTCGCAACTACTAACTCATATCTATATATAATCTTTCCTTCTACTAAAATAGATTTTGTATTATTCAATTTTGTATTCTGATTTTTGATTTTAGTAATTATGTGCTTAGACTCAATGATTCCTACAAATTAAAATGTATTTAATAAATTAATAGTACATATGGAAAACAATTTAGGTTCTAATATGATATCCTCCTCCTCATTGGTGATACCATTTTGGTAATTGTAGCATAATAACATTTGTGGTATTTTCACCTTTGCTCCCAAATACTTAATCACCAATATGGTTCTCACCATTCCATTGCCTTGAATGGTCATTATGTTTGTTTCCCCAATCTTGTGTTACTCTAGCACCCTTCAACCATAGTCTCCCTAGCAACATGGAATAACTAATGTCTATTACATTATTCTATAACACAATAAACATAGTAATATAAGGTATGTTGTGAACATATATTTTGAAATCATGAAATAATCCCACTAGCTTTGTAGTGGTC
>Ga0116229_10007793_pt1 | contig 16812 bp, 8 predicted proteins | sample S1TSphgellanicum_3_FD_87313 | JGI IMG/M metagenome (GOLD analysis project Ga0116229, IMG submission 87313) | Host-associated microbial communities from peat moss isolated from Minnesota, USA - S1T2_Fc - Sphagnum magellanicum MG | ecosystem: Host-associated > Plants > Peat moss > Unclassified...
GAAATAAAATGATTTTGCTTCAAATATTGCTTATTTTTCAAGATCCCTACAAACACCTAAGGGCCATTATTATAATTCTATGGACTACAAGGGATCAATTGCTCATTTCGATTTCCTCTCTAAGAATCAATAGGTTGTTTCATGTGAAATGGCAACTCATACCTAACGATAGAATCCCCATAGAAACTAATTCTACTATTTCAACATCGTTAAGTTTCAGAGACTAGATAAAGATTCAAAGCAGGATCATCGAGTATAATCAATTTTATTTCCTTGTATCCTTCGGTGCCAAAACCTTCAAAACTCTCATAATGCAATAGGTACTATTTTCAAGACAAAACACATTTTACATTCAGTTCAAGATCCCTAAAATTGTTGGATGATTATGATTTTGAAAAAAAATTTATTACATTTGTGAAAAATGAAAATGCAAATTTTAATGTATCAAAACAAAAATCTATGATGAATTATGAACTTTTTCATTTGGATGAAAGCTTTCATGGCATTTTAAATACCATGCTAATATGGGGGGGGAAAAAAAATGCAAAAAAATTCAAATATGTTTACATTGAATCTACCCAATTTTATTTACAAAAGTGCATAACTTGATAAAAAAAATCTACCAAAAGCAAACAAGATTAGATTAAACATAATATTAATTTTAGAGTTCATATAAGAAAATTAAAAATTGTTGGTAAAACAAGGTAATTTTTTTTAATTGTTTATATTTTAATTAAAAACGATTTATAATATCATTTTCTTTTTTTTAAATATTAACGTTTTGTTGAATTTATTACAAGTTTACACTCAAAATAATCTTGTTCCAAAAAGTTTTATTATTTTGAAAGTTTATTTTATTACAATTCACAAATTATTCATGTTTTTAACTAAGTTCCACTTTTTTTTGTTTGGCATATTTTTCAATGAATTATTGATATTTTTTCCAACTGTTATTATTTATGTTTTATACTAGTCCATAAGTGATTCATTGTTAAGTAATATTTTAAATTTTATTATTATAATGAATTTTAAATTGAAAGAAAAAATTAGAATTATATTAGCCTTAGGTTAATTAATGAATGACAAATTTAATGTTGATTTTAATTATCTCTATTTATTTTTAACACTATGAAAGATGTGTGTTTTGTGCTTGATTTTTTCCTTTTATTTTAAAAAAGATATGAAAAAAAATTTCACAACATGTTTTCATTGATGTTAGATAAATGACTTATGAAAATATTGGTTTCTTAAGATTTCTTTCAAACACACCACATGATTTTCATTCACACTGCATAAAAATAACATCATGTGAAAACTTTTTTTCATAGTATGTCAATAAATTAAAACATGTGACAATCTTAATGTTAAAAAAAACCCTTATCTTTTACAACTTCATCTTTACATTTTTACAAATCAATTAAGCTTTGAAATTTAAAAATATATATCCTTTGTATTTTGAGTTCAAAATTTATGTATGTTGTTTTTTCTCACAATGTTTTTTTAGGAAGATTGAATTGTTTTGAAATAATGGCAAAAAATTATACCATTTTTTAAATTTTTTATCTTTTCATTCTTATTGGCATTTGTTATTTCAAACCAATATAATTATGCCTTATCTTAATATTGAATATATTTTAAAATGTATTTTAATGTTTCATATCAATTTTAAGAAACAAAAAAAATAAAAATAAAAATGTAATAAGTTAACCCATGTCAAAAATATATCATCACATTTTTAAAGGTGATGTGTGGCATTATAAACTTGAGATGCTTAATAAAAAAATATCTACAATCTTATAATATGATTTTTTTTCTATTTATTATCTATTACAAAAAATAATTTTGTATATTAATCAAATTATAATTTAAATCGTGATAACACTTATACTTTTTATGAAAATTATTAAAATAATTTAATATTAACTAACACATGGATTTTTTTTTGAAATGCTGAATGCATTATATGATGTTGGGGCATTTATAATTTAAAAAAATTAACATAGTGTGATCATTTATCTAGTTTTCACAATTGAAAAGTTATTTTTACTTTATATTCATAATATTACAAAAAGACCAATTATAAAACATCATTTAAACAATTTTATGACATTATAACTTTGTCATAAGTTTGTGCTTTGATTGATGTTACCTAATCCCATTAAATGCAAAACTAAATAAATAAGTTACATCTTTTATTCAAGATTTATACAACATGAAATGTTTTTGAAATATAATGTCATGAATAGTTTAAATTTTTTTTATCAAATTTTTTGAAACATTTTTACTAATCAACTTAAAGGAGTTATGAATAAAAGAAAATTCAAAATGTTAAATCTATATATCATGCTTTTAAAACACAGTAAATTTTGTAAAAACTTATTGTTATGATCAAAAATGTGTAAGTTTGACTTTACCTTTTGGATGATATTAAATAATTCATACATACTTCATTATATTTCACTTTATACTTTATGAAATTTGTTGTATTACAATTGGGTAACTATGCAATGGACCTAAATCACTATGAAACGTATATAATCCATTCATAATTGAATTGGGATCTTATGTTTTTAAACCAAATTTATTATATATTGAATTGCATTGATTTCAAACATTCTACAATTATTAAAAGAACAATAAATTTTTTTATGTTTTTTTTTCTTTTATAACCTTTTTTTGGGTATTTGTAACTTTTGACAACCTTATTTTTATTTTTATATTGTTGGGTTTCTTTTTTTTCTTTTATTTTGGTTTTTCAAATATGTAATTAGATCGATAGTACTTATAAGATTTTGTACAAGTAGCTACAATAGGTCCTCTAAGCTATGTTTTAATTTATGATTGCACATAACCACATCCCTTGATTTGATTTGTCGTTCGCACGGGAGCCAACAAACATTTCGATTGTGACACGAACCGTATTCGAAGATCAACCTAAATTGCAAGATCATTTACGCGACTCCTGCGTCCTATTCCTTTTGCCCAACATAGAGCATGCCTTATTTATGAACACATCTTGACAACATTTATGTTGATATTTCTGGAAATAATCTAACGACCAAAAACGTTAAATGCAAGATTTACATCGTGGTGGAGATAACGTTGTAATCAAAATAGATGATCTCACGCAAAGCATTTTCTACCAACTGCAGTTGAAAGAAAATGGGCATGAGATTTTTTACTTATCCTTCATAATTCCAAGATCTTATGTTAAAGGAGGTAAATAAGCTCTGAAAATCCTATGATCCCGAATGTATCGTTACATGTGGGAGAAGATTTCTTGCCTTAAATGAAACAGGCCTCACGGTAATTCAATGTAATATAAAAGATTGCAGAGGGTGGTCGACTCATTGAATCATTGACGCAAAGGTTATTTTGGCAGGTAGTTGATATATTCGAATCGCATAGCCCTCGTTCCATTTGTGTACAATTCACAAGCTCGTTTTCTAGAAAGGTGCGTTATTAGTTTTTTGTTATCGCCAATCCTTTTGATGGCAGTGCGTTGATCATCGATTGTTGTTCGTTTTCTATCAACGTTTATCTTGTAAGAGGCGTCGATTTTATGTCTATTTGTTTCAAAGTATTTTGAGTCTCACAATCGTATTTTTTACAAATGGGGAAATTTGAAGCTACAAACCTAATGGACATGCCCTCGCATGTTCGATCTCATATCCTTAAGATTTTAGGCTCCGGGGAAGACAAGGCATGGGAATATAACGTGAATGATCGCATTTTGATCATTGACTTGCATAAGTTGCCTGCCCCTGTTAATTATGATGACGAAAAGCAAATGTTCAACATTCTCGCCCATGTTCATTTAGGGATGGTAGACCATGTCGTTATCCATGCGTACTTGGAATCCTGCACAAAAGATCGTTATGACGGACGTTCCATGACATTGTATCACCCCATAAACATAGAATGGTTCCCCGAACTTGATAGTCTAGTCCGTAATCCACCTCCGAACGTGCTCGTGACTATTAAGTCGCATGGTGACATTGATGACAACAACGAATATATTTGTCATCGTAATGGTAATTGTTCATTTTTGCCGGCATTGTGAATAAAATACTTATGATAGTTTTGTAGTTAATCTTTTTGCGAAGGATTAAGTGCGATGGAGATACTCGATGCAAAAGTAATGAAAGCTCAAAAAAGAGTAATCAAAGTTCAAAATACATGCCTTCTTTGTTGAAAAACATTGCAGTACACAACAATTTTTTACTTCTCCTTAATTTATTTTTCTTTTGAATTTATAGGAGTTCAATTTTGACATTGTTGTACAATTATTGTTTTGAGAGTTAACCAAATTGGTGAAGGTGTCTGATGTGGTTGATCTGCAATGAACATGTTGTTGTCAAAGGTCCTAGAACATAAATTTAACCCTTATTACCCTTAAAATTATTCACCATTTTTATTTCTCCTTTAAAGTTAAGTTTCGTTTTTTGTGTGCTAGTTTTTAAACTATATGTATGTATATTAATGAACTATTATGGATGTCATTTGTCTAGTCCATTTTTAGGTTGATTACCAAGTGTCAGATAAAAGATTTAACATCAAAGAACACGTATTTGCTAGCCATAGGTCTACATATATTATATCTTATTAGTGATATCATTCACAGTTTGTTGTTCCATCATATTGATCTCGGAGATGCACTCGAATCAAATTGCTTTAAAACATTATTCTCCAAACAAAAAAGCACCATAAAAATTTAAGTTTTTGCCATAAAGTGTCAAGAATTCAAAACTTGTCCAACAACCTTAAATTCTACTCCTACTCCATTTTCCAAAGCTGGACAATTCCCTTCAAGTAGGGAATATGCCCATATTAACATCCGTGGATATCCTTCACTAGTGCGTACTCCTCAAATAATCTTCATGCCATGGCCGTGGCAAGAAAAATGACAGACTCACTCAGACAGAAAGAAAAAAACATATATGTGTGGATTTTTTACAATTCAAAAAAACATTTTAATGACATTGGTTTATGTCACATAATTATTAACCCAATATAAATTTTGGTCATAATGTTAATTGATGCATTAATATAAAATTTCAAAAATTTAAAATAACATACAAAAAAAAATTAAAAACCTAAGGTGAAATTACTTATATATATATAAGTATATTTGATAATACAAAAATTACTTACAATTATCAAAAATAATTTATGGTGCAATACCTTACAATAACCAAAAGTAATAAAAATAACTATAATTACCAAAAATATTCGAAGGGGAAATAATGTAAAATGGTAAATGTAATATAAATAATCAAGCAATTCAAAATAATCCCAAAGAACCTCAAATATTTTTGAATAATGTTTTCAAAAAGTTATAAATTATCAAAAATAACCAAGGGTAAAATAATGTACATTGACCAAATATAATATAAAATAACTTATAGTAGGCCAAACATAACCAATGATAGCCTTTACTAGCTGAAAATAACCTAAGATGAAATAATTTTAAATAATGAAAATTAGTTTGAAAATGTTAAAAAATATTTTAAAGTGAAATAACAAAAAGAAAATCTAAGGTGAAATAACAAAAAATAATCTAAAGTGAAATAACAAAAAAATATTTCAGGTGAAATAACATAAAATAAACAAAAATGATTTTTTAAAATCTGAAATTATGAAAGCACCTTAAAATGAATTAGCTTAGAATGATTTTTTAAAACTGAAATTGACATAAAATAATTAAAAGTAGCTTAGCATATGTTGTATTATTATATTTATCAAAATTTTATTCATTTGTTTTGAAAAATGATTATTGAAATTTTACAATATAACAATATTGAAAAAAAATGTTAAAAAAATTTTACATTTTTAATAGGAAATAAATGTAATCGTGCACAATATGAAAAAATTGTCGAAATTTAACTTTAATTATTTCATTTAAACAAAATCTAATATACATAAAATTTCAAATTTAATGTTCATATAATTTTTAAATAAAATATTATATAAATAAAATGAACTATAATATGTGATTACAACATTTGAGGTAATTTGGTGATGGGATTATTTATTTTCACCCTTGTGTTCAACTATCAAGCCTCGTTAAAAATGTGATTATAATCAATTTTGTTATATGTATTAAAGTTTTTTTTAAATTATTGTTTATGTGTATATAGGTTGAATATGTGACCTATTATGTTTTAATTTAATTTAACACGTGTGATTATTTCATAAGATGAAAATTATAAATAATATAAATATTTATATCTTATTATTAATATAAATGTATAAATTATTAATCGTTCATTATTACTAATTGAAATGGTACGGTGAATATGTTACATTTGATAACACCCTTATTTCAATAGTCATTAATGATTTAATTTAATTATCCATAACAAGTAGTCCTTATTCATTAAAGGGTTGAGCACTTTTTACTATGGTAATATGTTCAAAATCATTCAAATTTTAATGATTATAAAGATTGAATTTGAATGTATATTGATGTAATGGTCATAATTGAAAACGCATTCAGCTTTGAAAAATAAAATTAATAAAAGATTTTGAAATATTTCAATGTTTGAATGTTAATAATTGTTTTGACATGTTGTACTTTGCACAATGTATATGGACTTCAAAGTATGTTGAAATTAATAATTCATGACAATTGAACACAAGGAAATTTAATGATAAGTTTTGTTGGTCTACACATTAATTCCATAAAAAATTGCAAATGTTATAATAATTAATTTAAATATGCAAGATGTATTATTTATATCATGGTTATATCTTTATTTTAATAATTATATTTCAATTTTAATAGGTAAAAATCCATGTGAAAAACTTTAAAATAATAAACATATTTTTTTGTATTATAATCCATTTTCAATACATTTGTCTGAATGTTCTATTCATGCAACACATAAAAGAAAAATATTTTTTTAAAAAAAAACATGAAATGAATGTTTAAGATTAAGTTTATAACATGTGTTTCAACTATACAATTTAATTTATATTTTATTACCTTTTTTGGTCCATTGTAATCATTATTAAATAATGTATTTGGTGATTTTGTAATAATAAAAAATTTACTAAAAACTCTAATTACAAATAATAATATTATGACTTTTAATAATGGTATCAGTAAACATTAAGAATAAAATAAACCTTATGGGCTCTATGATGAAAATCTTTTGATTGGGGCGTAAAATTTGATTTGTGAATAATTTAGATAACTATTTTGAGTTAATAATAATGCAAAATCAAATATGTAAACTTGACCAAATTTTGGACTTTAAATAATGTAAAATCTATCCTTAAAAAGATGAAAAATTATAAATGACTGTAGCCAAAAAAGAAGGGGTCCTCTAAAGACAGACGACGCATACACCAACTGATGCGGACCCTGACATCAAAGTTCTACAAATCGGGCTCACACCCACTAACAACTTTCCTTTTTCAAAACTCAAAGCTGTTCACTGCTCTCCGTGACTCCTCAATGATTCACAAACTGACAAACACATCAACACAGCAATTCAACGACTCACACTTCCTATCATGCACTTCCACACTGATGCGACTTCAAAAGGAAAATTTTGATTTTCATTCACAGAAACGTGTACATCCTCGACAGCTCAAACAGTTCTCGCCATCAGCAGTTCACAAAACAAGAAGATGGTCCGATCCTTCCCCAAGTCCAGTCCTCCCTCTCCCTAATTTCCTCTCGTCTACTTCTGCAACAGGAGCTCCACTCAACCTCAGACGCAGCGAAAAAAAAAAACATCAGTCAGCTAAGCTCCCTACTCTCCCATTCCCATACCATCCATTCCCCCCAAGAAAAACCCCGTCCTTCCAATCCTCCTCCTCCACCATCGTAAGCTTCGTCCGGAAGCTTCAGCCATTCTCCAGTACCAAACCGCCATTCTCCATAATTGCATTGCCGACCCTAGCCATAATTCGGAGCCGTCACACAAGCTCCATACCCATTCATTGCAGCCGCCATGCAAATCACTAAGTACATCACCCCTCTCCCAAATCAACCAAGCTTCCCATTCAGAAGTACAGTAAAAGCAGCCGTCATGAAAACAAACGACTCAACTAACCAACCGCCCACTTCCCTGATCAATGACACCCAGAAGTTGATGTGACCTAATTTAGGGTTACATGACATCTAACAATTGAATTGACATAAAAGGATGATAAATAGGGAATAGATGTAGATGAATGTGATTAATCATTTATTCATTCCCCTCTTTCAAATATATAATGGTTTATCATACGAATTTTAAGCTCATATTTTATAAATAACAATTGATATCATTATGAAAACCTTTTGATATTTTATGAATATCTTTAACAAGAATCTTTAAGCGCCTATGATGAATTCTTTTAACTCTCACATAAATATTCAACTTTAAATGTGTAAGTGACATTATTCCAATAAAATATACGGTTTCATATTTGGGAACTATGTGAAATATTATAAATGTTGTGCTGTAGTGTGGTTGAATAATCTACATATGTGTTAGAAAGGATTTAATTAAAAAACATTTAAAATCAAATCTATGGTGGTTGCATTTATAACATTTTTATGCCTTTTCATTTATTTTCATCTTGTCACACTTATTGTGACATTAAGTCATAATCCTAACAATTTTAATAGAGATATGCATCACAAATTTTTTTCCAAATTTTTCTTTTCCAATCTCTTATTTTAACAAACAAATAATTCAAAGCTAAATTTTTTTTTCATACAAATTTTACAAATAATGCATTGTTTGACCATGTTACAAATTTTACCTCTCTTTTACTTGGTGTTGTTAAAGTGAAACAAATCATTACAAATACATTAATTAACATTACATGCATTATAATTTGAACTATACGTTAAGGAAAATGAAAAACAATTCATGTATGGTAAACTGTTTATAAAAAATGAAGGGTTGGGAGGTGATTGTGCCATATTGAAAACATGTAAGTTATCATGAAAATATGGGACAAACCAATTTACTTATATAAAATTTAAAATTTGATTCATTTAATAAACATAATTTTTTAAAAATAATTTTATTTGAATTATACAGCCATTAATAAAAGGTGAAAAAATGGGGTTTATTAAATTTTCTTTTGGTTGGGTTGTGAAGCCTTTGGGTTACTGATTCACTGAACCATTGGATGGTTTATTGCACAAAATGGGATAGTGGGATTTTTGGGTTAATTTATAATATTTTATGTAGATTAATTTGTGTGAAATGTAAAGCGATAATTGAAGTAAAAGTCCAAGCATGATAAATTAAAATGATCATGTTCCTTATAACATAAATGAAAAATAATTAATAAATAGGCCTTACTGTATTGAAGTTAAAAAAATAATTTAATTCAATGATTAATGTGAACATTTTTTTTCAACCTTGTTCAAATTTTGAATGAAGATTATTTATTGAAAGTAGGTTTAAATATATGCATTGAAATTCAAGCAAAGATCACAATCTATTATATAACTTTAAAATAGGTTTAAGTATATGAAAGATTGCATTGTTTCAATTTTTGAATTAATGGATCTTAAAATTTATTTACAACCTTTCATCTTTTTCACATGGTGATCAAAATATATATTTTTTTCATTTATAAGGAAAAAATAAGTTTGAAAAAAATATTTGTTAATTAATTTCAAACATATTTGTTGTTTATTTTTATTACATTAAAAAAATTCAAATTTATATTGAACGTACCATAAACCCAATGGAGTCATAAATGTTTTCAAAATGAAACATTAAAAAAAAAAATCAATCTATCTTGTGTTTATGTCGATAACTATCACATTTCCAAATGGGAGTTCAAGTAAACATATTTTTTAGTCTAATTTATTATATTTTCACAATAATTGGATACGCAAGTTCATTTTCATTTTGGGCTATGAATGAAATGAAAGCCCGATTATTAAAAACACAAAAGAATATCCCCCATTTGTAATTATGTTTTTAACTTGATTTACAATATTAATTGAAGTTGAAAATGACAAATATAATTGTAAAATGTTTTTGAAAATTCTAAATTTTTTTTGCAACTACATACCAAAAATATTAACAATGACAAGTTGAAAACACTATAATTAAAAGTGACAAACATATTTAATTACCATGACATTAGCCACTGTAGTTGTAACCCTACTTATCATTATCATTTTAATCATTTTTAGCTATCATCCATGTGTGGATGAACTTTATCCATTAATGTTACATATCATCATCTATTTACCATTAGAATTAAAGGATTTTCAAGTATTAAATAGGATGCATATAGTGACATTGTATGATGTTATCAAACATATAATTTCAAGTTCAATTATGTTGCTATTCAATTGAGCAAAAAGTTAATTAGTAGTTAAATGACACATGACACATCCACATCCATAGGTAAGGCCATAGATCAACATTAAATTAAGCTACACCACATGGCATCTAAGCATGGGTCATCTCATCAAATTTAAACATTGAAACATTGACATTTAGTTTAAGTCTAAACATAAATCATCTAGGTTAGGTATGTGGCACTTAGGTTAAGATAAGTTCAACTAGCATATGTGGCCTTTAAATTAAGCGTAAATTTAAGTCACATGACACCTAGGTTGTGCTTAGATTTAAGGCACATGGCATTTAATTAAAAATTATTATTTCAGTTTGGGTTGAACCTTTTTAATTAGTTCATCCCAAATGGATATTACATTTTTCATGTTTTTTTCTAAAACATTTCTAAAACATTTTCTTATATTACTAGGATTCTTTGAAATGGAAGAAAAATGATATGGGATAAACATTTTGACTACAATTTAATTACAACCCAATTAGTTGTAACCTAATTGCAACCCAATTACAACTTACATTAATACGATTTTTTAAAAAATGATTATGTTTACAACTTATATTCACATTTAAAATATATGTATATAGTCATCCTATGATCATTTAAAATACATGTAGTCATGTGATAATAATTTAGGGCTAAGTTCAAAACGTTAAAAAAGGGAATTAAACCTTCATCTCTATGGTCACAAATTAATTTTTAAACCGTTTAATCAATAATTCAACTTGTGATATCTTATGTCATTGCATAAATATAAACATGTATATTTCAAATTTTATGCACTATCATATCATGTAAGTTCATAATGAAATTAATTTCAAATTTAAATTATGTAACTATAAATACTTATTTTTAATTCAGATTCAAATTTAATGTTTTAAAATTGTGATTTCATTTATAAGTTATATATAAATATATTTAATTGGTAACTCAATTTGATATTTAATATTGAAAATAAACTCATATATATTTTTCAAAAATAAAAGTTTAATATTTTAAATTTATATTTCGTCCATACATTTAGATAATTTTTAATAATCAATTGAATTAAATCCATGTTTTTAATTCCCTTATTGTGTAAAAATTATAAATTTCAAATTGTCAAATGTAAATAAATTACATCAATTTAGAATATCTATTTCAAAAAATTCATTATAATGGTTTAAACTATAAACATACACATAAATATCACATGATTTAATTTTTTAATTTAATTTTATCTAATTATCACTGATTACACCTTCATACATGTGTGCATGTCATTTGTAAAAATAACAAACTAAAATATAACATTTTCATAAATCTTTAAAAAATGATTCCATTTGAATTTCATATGTACATGTGTTTTCATGTAATGCATATGTGACTATTGCCATTACAAAATGACCTATGAAGTTTTTTATTAATGTATGTTATTTAAATTTTATGATGTATGATGTCAAGTACTATTTACATTTTTAATATAACTCATAGTGTACAACTAGGTTATGATTACAATTATGTTAATTTGATCAAATATTTACACCATGCGACAAAATTACACGTCATGTTAAATTAAATGATGGACATTATTTTTCCACATCATATCATAAAGAATATGTATAATTTGTTTAGTAGTTGGTTACATAAAATGCCAATCCTTCTAATGTCATATGTTATATCACAATATTATATGTTACATCATGTCGTAGTTATTGTTATTGATTAGTCATTTTAACAACTTTACATCTTTGGTTTGAATGTATATAAAATTAAATATATGTTCACATTATCCTAAACATCCATTTGATTCATCCATTGTAAGAACCATTAAATTGTAACTACAAACATGGGTCATTATTATTTTTTAAGATGTTGAAGACCACTACTTGTTCAAGAAGTGGTTGCATAAGACATGAATTTTTTTAATGTTTCAATTACAATTTAATGAAAAGCTAGCTAGGCCTATACCTAAGTTAATACTCTATTTAACCTTTGTTTAATTAAATTAGTAGCTACACTAAGTAAACAAATAATTAATCTATCAACTAGCCTAACTATTAATTAGTTTAGGTTACTTAATAATTACCAACTAATCTACTTAGTTAAATAGTCTATTTAATTATAATTCGATCACAATTATTAACAAATTAATATACTTACTTAAATATTTAGCATTCAATTAATATTAGCTATAATTAATAATTGAGATAAATAATATAATAAATAACATAGGTTAGTTATTAGTTAAAACAACAATATAATGTAGATTAATGTTAATATTTACATTATTTATTTATTTTCCTTATAATAATACTTATAACCATTAGTATATAAATATTATAATTAATGAATATAATACGAATTATTATTAAATAATTATTATGTATATTGGAATAAATAACAAACAAAAATAATAATAAATGAAATAATAATAACAAAATACCTAACCTAGGTTACCTACTACTTATAATAATAATAATTATTATTATTCTTATCATTATTTTAAATTTTTGCTATAATTATTATTAATTTAATAGTTACTATAATAGTCATTTTGGTTACCCAAAAAAATTCCAAAATAAACCCTAGGTTTCTAATGTTCTAATGCCTTAAGTTTACATGCCTTACATGTATGAAAAATATTGAAAGGCAAGAAATTATGATTGAAAGGTCATTCAAATTGCACTATAATTTTCAACAAATATTTTTTATATTTTTGAAAAGCGTACATCATTAGATTTTTTTTCCTATAGTACCCAATGGGTATCATGGGATAAAAAAAAACATTTGTTGCAGTTTTTATGTAGTGTAAATCTTGTCAATTAGGTTTTTCCACAAATGTTTTGGTTTCCAAAATTCACACATTCACATATATTTCCTATGTTTAATAATGTTTTTTTTTTCTTCTATTTTTTTTTTGTGTAGAATTTTTTTTTTCCCCCTAAGTTGTTTAGGTTTTTCATGGTGCATGTGTGTTCTTTACATTTATTTGTCTAAATATGTTAAACTCAATCATGTGAAGCCTCACAATCTTGTTTCACATTACACAATTGTTATCATAAAATTCTAATTTTTTACAAAAAGCAAGAGGTGTTGCATTTTTTGATATTAGGGTGGTTCAAGGTCCAACATCTTGAGGTAATAATCGATTATTTGAAACCTTAACATGATTGCATGTGATTCAATTGATTATTGCATCATCAATGATTTAAAGGTCTCTTTTTGTCACTTACCAAATGATAGTTGTAGTTTAGAACCAAATAAGCTTGAAATAAGTGGAAAAACTAGTGTGAGGTGTTTAAAGTTTCACCTTTGATGATATTATGATTACACAAACAACATTTTAAATCATCAATCATTTGAATGAGAAAACCAAACTTTGAACCCCTTAATGCCATGATATAAAATGTCTAGAATATATAAACTTTTTAATATGCAACTTATTATAACTAGAGTCTTGAAACATTAATAATGTGCAAAACAAATCGCCAAAAAATTAACCTATGCAATGGCCTCCAACCTTGAAACGCAAGGCATGGGCGCATGATGACAAACCACAAATATCAAGTCCACCTATTGTAAGCCACTTGTGCAATGTCAATGTGACAACCAAATGAAATGTATTGTATGTTTGTTTTGCCTATTCACTCACTTTGTGATGGTAAATTATTGAATTTTCACCACACAAATCCAAGAAAAATCCAAATTTCCAAAGTAAAAATCTTCCACCATTATTAAAAATGACCATTGTGGTTTTCATCTAGGCTTTATGCGAATGTTTCATAAGGTTTGTTTTCATTTCTTTAGTTCTTTTGCTTTATCTACTTTAGGGTTATCTATTGTGTGAAAATGGATTTGCCAACCTTTTCACCAATATTTTTCTTGAATATGTTCATGGCTGATAAAGTAGGTTCTTTTTCCTCCTCTAGACCTAATCGAATTGCTATAGGTTTTGTTACAATACCATAAGAAAATGTAAATACATTATGTAATAACACATAGTTCCAATTTTTTTTTAAATATTAAAACAAATAGTGGGAATCAAATTTAAAGCCTTTCAAGGAAGCAAACTAAAAGGAATTCATAAAACAATTGAATGAAAATTTTCCAAATATGTAATGAAGTTAGAAGTAGGTGTGTGATGGATGGAACAAGATGAAAAACAAGTACAAGGTTGAAAAGAAGACAAAGTAAATAACATTATTAAAAAAATTAGTTAATTTCACACAAATATATACCATTATTCAATGTTAAATTATCATTTTAATGTAAAGTATGTCACAATAAACACCACATATTTTACATTGTAATGGATTAAACCACAAAATTTACTTCACACATGTGTCATGAACCACGGTTCTACGTGTAAAAAAATCCATGTTCTCTTATAATGTAGTAGGCAAACCCTTTTTTTAAATTGGTTATGGTATGAAAGATTTGATCAAATGTTCAAAAACACAACAAAAATCAACACGGTATGTTCAATGGAATTGATTAAAAGGTACACACATTTTTAAGTTCACATTATAGAGATGAATGATGTTGAAGTGACCTTTAACACCTAAGTGCACAATAATCCATTGTGTCAAATTTTTGGTTTTAATCCTAAAAATGAAAGGGAGTATCATGTTCCATTTGTAGGTTTAAACATTCCAAGAACCAAGGCTTGAAAGTTGTTAACATGTAAAAAAACAATTAAAATTTGGGAAGAATAGAAAATTCAATGTATGTTCATTTGCAATTGTAGAATGCCATCAAAGAATTAAAAGATGTTGTCAAAAAATTAAGGAAAATGAAGATCAAGATGATATCTCACATGTTTCAAAATAAATAATCAAATAGAAAATGATGATGCAAGGTTAATTACAAATGGTAGTAGGTTTTGAAATTTAAAAGACAATTGAAAATTGTAAGAGCTCATAGCTACTACATTTGATTTATTCCAAATTTGTTGTGAAACATGTATTTGGCAAAAAGAATAGAAGGCAATGGACTTATTTGGTCATGGTAACATAAAACCACGTTCTTTACCAATTTTGTTTTCTTGATTGTGTGTTTTTCTTGCGAAACTACATTCTATGGTTGGAAAATTAGTGAAAATTTATATTCCAATGTAATTTCTCAATGAAGATTAACATATTTTATTGTTCAATTTTGAGTTATCAATCAACCATTGTTCAAGCAAATTAATTTTTCATTTTTTTCCTTTGACCTTGACAATTTTTCCTTATTTAAAGATTGGTAGTTTATTTCCAAATCCTTGAAAATTGTTTCGAGGAATCATTACATTTGAAAGCTTTGGTTTAGGTGCACCCCATTCTATCAAATAATTATTCACAACATAATAAACAATAACAACTCTCAAAATTTTATCAACTTTTAAATTAAAATGATTTTATATATGCCATTTGTTCTTCAAAGATCTAATGACATTTTCAATGATTACCCTCCTTAAGTTCAAACTATACTTTATTTTATTGATGTCATTTGGGTTATGGGTCTTCCAATTTTTTGAACTATGGCCAAATTTAGTATGGTGCAACATCATTAATTATATGAAGTGTGCATCTCACACCTTCAACAACCATCATTAGCTTCTAGATAAAATTTCACAATTCTTCAATTGTGCATTGGACATCTTGAATTTCCCACCATTGTGAATTTTGCCAAGTTGGCTTGCACACACATTCTGAAATTTCTTGTATACATCACAAACTATTTGCATTATAGTGCAAGGAAATTTTGGCTTTGCGTTGTTACTTGGAACTTGTGAATGATGAATTGATGGAAATATTGAATTTCATTACAAGTAACTTGAATTGATTTCAATCCAAATTCAATTAAGTTCAAAAACACTAAATTGAATTAAAATACATTGGATTGAATTTGAGAATTGAATTCAATGGGATTTAGATTCAATTGAAGAAAAAAGGGATTGAAATTGATGTAGAAAATATTGAAAATTTGCTTATCATTTTCATCATTTGCAATTATGGTGTTGAAAAAACACAGATGTGAAAATATACCTCCCCATTCCATTCAAAGAAAATTCCAAATCCAAATTGATTTTGGTAAGACAAAATAATATAAGACCTTATAATCAACCCCATTATACTAAGTTTGATGTAACTATTGTCATTGGAAAAAAATTATATTAAAAATTCACTCATTGCAAATGTGAATCTCTTGCTAAGAAAATGAACAAATGGTATGTGAATATCATCTATGGCTCTGTAAATATTAAGCAAGCTTGTAAGATCATGCAAACAATCAATAATTTTCTAGTAGCAATCCCCAAAGGAAATTTGTTGAACAACTTGTCTTTGTCAAAAAAAAAAATACCACATATTAAATCTAGTGGTATTTGCAAAAACAATTTTTTTTAATTAATTCTCAATATTAAATGTTGAAACTCAACTTTTAATGCACAAGGTTCAAAAGTAATTATAATAATTGTACAAGTACAAAAAATGAAAATATATGTACCGATAGTGGAGGCATTCA
>Ga0116229_10007797_pt1 | contig 16809 bp, 18 predicted proteins | sample S1TSphgellanicum_3_FD_87313 | JGI IMG/M metagenome (GOLD analysis project Ga0116229, IMG submission 87313) | Host-associated microbial communities from peat moss isolated from Minnesota, USA - S1T2_Fc - Sphagnum magellanicum MG | ecosystem: Host-associated > Plants > Peat moss > Unclassified...
TCACCTTCGGAAACTGCGCCGCCAAGCTCGAACCGATCCAGAGAAAGTTCGTCGTCGCGTACAGATCCTTGTGCATGATCACGACGTAGTAGACGCTGAAGAGAATCGGCATCTGCGCGAGCAGCGGCAAGCATCCCGCGAGCGGGTTCACGTTGTTCGTTTTGTACAGCGCCATCGTCTCTTGCTGCAGGCGCTGCGGATCTTCTTTGTACTTGGTCTGCAGCTTTTTCAACTGCGGCGCGACCTTCTGCATCGCCATCATCGACTTGAATTGCATCGTCTGCAGCGGCCATAGCAGCAGGCGCAGCACGAGAGCGAGGACGACGAGGCTCACGCCCATTTGGCCGGCCGGATTGTGCACGACCAGCGCGATGACGGAGTTGATCCACAGTACGGTCTGAGAGAGGCCGGCGACGATCGGATCGAGCGGCGACGCGGCGAGAAGCGGGTGCAACGGTTACCTTTCCGCCGCGTTTGCGGCGCCGGGGACGAGGTCGACGCCGCCGGGGTGGAAGGGATGGCAGCGTCCGAGTCGCGTCAGCGCGAGCCAGCCGCCTCGCAGGACGCCGTGCGTGCGAATCGCGACGATGGCGTACTCCGAGCAGCTCGGAAAGAACCGGCAGCTCGGCGGCAGCAGCGGCGAAACGGCGAGTTGGTAGAGGCGGATCGCGGCGATCGCGAGGCTCCGCACGTCAGGTGGATCCAAGCGCGGCGTGCACGTCGGCGCGCAGCGTCTCGAACTCGGCGCCGGCCGCCGCAGGCCGGGCGACCAGAAGCAGTCGCGTCGTGCGGCGTTCCAGGAGCGCATCGTGCAGTATGGATACCAGGCGGCGGCGGATCTTGTTGCGGACCACGGCTTTTCCGATCGATTTGTTGATGGCGATCCCGACGAGCGAACGTTCGTCGCCGGGAGCGCCGTCGCTGCGAAAGAGGGTCAGGGTGCCGGTGTTGACGCGTTTGCCCAGCCGGCGCAGGCGAGCGAAATCCGCCCGGCGCCGCAATCCGGCAAAGCTGCGCATCAGACCGTCAGGCGATGACGCCCTTTTTTGCGGCGGCGCGCAAGCACTTTGCGGCCGTTCTTGGTGCTCATGCGTTCCATAAAGCCGTGCACGCGTTTGCGACGGCGGTTGTGCGGCTGAAAAGTCCGCTTCATGTTCGACGTTCCTTATAAGGAGGCGGCCCCGTCCGCGGGACCAGCAAAAAACAGCCGCCTTGCGGCGGCAGACAGCCACTAAATATAGTCCGGACGGCCGGATGGCGTCAAGCGCCTAAGCTTGCACGCCGAAGTCTTCGAGGGTATACTTCTACCAGAAAGGGTAGATATGGGCCTCAATATCAAGAACCCGGAGGTCGTTGGTCTCATCCGCGAGCTGGCGAGGGCACGTAACGTCGATATGACCGAGGCGATCCGCGGCGCAGTAGAGCGCGACTTGGCCCGCGAGCGGGACGCCGTCGAGGCTCGCCTGCGCAAGATGCGTGCGATCGAAAACCGGGTCGCCGCCATGCCCGACCTCTCCGCCGGCAACGTCCACGATCTGCTCTACGACGAACTCGGCTTGCCCAAGTGACGATCGACACCTCGGCTGCGCTTGCCATCCTGCTGGACGAGCCCGAGCGCGAGGCGTTTCGCTCGCTGGTTGCAAATGCGCCGGAACGGCGCATGTCGAGCGTCTCCTTTTTCGAAGCGGCCGTGGTTCTTTTCGCTCGTAGAGGCCAGCCGGCGGTCGCGGACCTCGACTTGTGGATAGAAGCGGCAGCGATCGAGATCGTTCCGTTCACGGCGGAACACGCCCGCATCGCGCGGCGCGCGTACGACGTGTACGGCAAGGGCCGCCACCCGGCGGGGCTCAATTTCGGCGACTGCGCGTCGTACGCGCTTGCCGCCGCGAGTGCAGAACCATTGCTCTTCAAAGGCAACGAGTTCTCTCAAACGGATATCCGCGCAGCCGGGTAGCTTCGACGGCGCCGGCCGGAGGGCGCAGTGCGTTCGTCGTGGCAGAACGCAGCGATGGCCCTCCGGTTGCTCTTCACCCTGTTGCTGGTGCTGCTCGCACGTGCGGGCGTCGCCGCTGCGGCGACGTCGACCGCTGCGACGCCGGCGCCGGCCGCGCCGGGCGAGCAGGTGTGGTTGGCCGCGAGCGATTTCCACCTGGATCCGTTCGACCGTTCCGCGCAGGCCAGCCGGTTCGGCAGCGATTCGAATCTCGCGCTGTTCGCAGCGGCACTCGCGCGCATGAAACGCGCGGTACCGGATCCCGCGGTGGTGCTGTTGCCGGGCGACTTTTTCGTGCACGATTTTCCGCACGTTGCTACGCATGCCGAACCGAGCGACACCCCGGAGACTACGGCCGAGGCAACGATGCGAACGATCGCCGCAGCGTTCGATCGCGCGTTCCCGCGCGCGCAGTTCGCAATCGTCCCCGGGAACAACGATGCACCGTGCGGCGACTATCGCAGCGTTGCCGGCAGCGCGTACGCCGCTGCGATCGCGCGCATCTGGGCTCCATTGGTAAATCGCAACGGAGCCGCTGCGCAGTTTGCCGCGTCGTTCGCGCGCGACGGATACTACACGGCCTCGTTGCCCGTGCGCGGCCTGCGCTTGGTCGCGCTCGATACGGTGCTGCTCTCGAATCAGTACGCCGGCGCGTGTGACGGAGCGCCGGGTTCGGCGGCACGCGAACTCGATTGGCTCGGCGCAACGCTGCGCGCCACGCCGCCCGGGCAACGCAATCTCGTGATGATGCACATACCGCCGGGCTACGATGCGTTCACCACGCAGGCGTTGCTCGCCGCAGCGCCCGGCGGCGTTCGCCTCTATCCCGGCATCGTGCGCGACGCGTTCGCGAAGCTGAAGAATCTGGCGAGCGCGGCGGCGCCGTGGCCGTTCTTGAAACCGGCGTACGGCGCGCAACTGGTCGACGCGCTTGCTGCGCCGCAGGACCGCGTTGCGTACGCGCTTGCGGGGCACAGCCATCACTTCGATTTCCGGCTGGCGGGCGGCGTGCCCGTCATCGTGATCGGATCGATCTCACCCGTCTATCACAACAATCCCTCGTTCTACGCGCTGCACGTCGGCCGGGACGGATCGCTGCGCGATATCGACACCTACGCCTACGACGATGCAACGCAGGCGTGGCTCGCGCCGCACGATTTCGCGCGCACCTGGTCCGTCGCGCGCGTCGACGCCGCCTCGCTGGTGGAGCTGCACCGGCGGCTCGGCGCCGACGCCGCGCTGCGGCGTGCGTGGGGCGATGCAACCAACGGCTGGCCCTCGGGCGGGAGCGCCGGCTGGAACGCGTGGGGCCCTCTGTGGCGGGTGTCGTGGTGCGCGCAGAGCGTGCTCGACGGCGGCTTTACCCGCTGTGCCGGCGTCGAAGGGCGCGTGTTCGCGATGCGGGCCCTGCTCGGCGCAGGGCTGCTGCTCGTGCTGGCGATTCCCATTGCCGCCGTCGTGGTTGCGTACCGGCGCAGAACGCGGCAAACATCGGCGGCGGGCGTCGCAAAAAAGGCTGGCTTGTAGTACGCTCAAGCGTAGAGGAGAGGACATCGAGGGGACCGCTCATGGCATTTGGAATTAGCGGATACGGAGCGCAGCAGATCTATCCGGCGCCGGCGCTCTTTCAAGCGCTGTCGCTTGCCAACGCGCCGCCGCAGCCGCCCAACCCGCCCTACGGCACGCCCAACCCGAACCTGGTCGACGTGCAGCGCACCGGCAACCCGGCCGTGCCCGCAAACCTGACGCTGGCCGCGCACTCCACCTTCGACGCGATTCTCAAAATCAACGCCGGCCAGACGGTGGTGGCCTACGGCCATCCGCCGGTCGCGCCCGTTGCCAACACCACCAACGCCGTCAACGCTACGAACCCGGCGGTTGCCGGACAGGTCCAGGGGACGCCGCCGTCGGGCATTCCGTCGCAGAGCGGGCTCCCGCAGGGCCCGGTGAGTTTCACGTTGACGGTGGCTCCCGCCAATTTCACCAGCGGCGCCGACGCGCTGCAGCAGACGCTAGCCCAACTCGAGCGGGGGCAACCGCAGCAGTCCACGACCGCTCCTGCCGTGAACGCCGGCACGTCATCGTCGAACGCCGTCGCCGGTTCCGCGAGCGATCCCGCGTCGCCGGCGGCCCCGTCGCCCGCGCCGTCGCGGGGTGCCGGCACCATCCCGGCGGTTGCGTCGCCCTCGTTCGTCGGCCGTATCGTGCAGACGGTGCAGGCGCTTGCCGTCGCGGCCGTCTATCGATCGCCGATCTTTTCGTTTAGCGCGTAGTCACCGGCTCCGGAATCGTCAAGGTGCCGGCGTCGGCATCGAGTTCGGCCGTCGCACCGACCGGAACGATCCATTGCGTCGGTATATGGCCGATCGGCGCGCCCGCAATCGCGGGAACGCCGAGCGTGCGCACGCGCTGCGCGATCACCTCGGAAGCGGGCGGCGTGGGATCGTCGCCGGTGCACTCGGTGCATTGCCCGAACAGCACGCCACGCACGCCGCGCAAGCTTCCGGCGAGTTCGAGTTGCGTGAGCATGCGGTCGATGCGATACGGCGCTTCGTGGGTCTCTTCGAAGAAGAAGATCGTGCCGTCGCTCGGAATCGCGTACGGCGTGCCCGCGAGCGACGAGACCAACGACAGGTTGCCGCCCGCCAGCCGGCCGGACGCGCGCCCCGCGGTCATGACGTGCGCGTCCGGAACGCGCAGCGTGCCGACCGCTTCTCCCGACATCAGCGTGCGCTCGAAGTAGTCGCGTGCGGCGCCGCTGTAGGACGAGCCGTGCGAGGCAACCGGTCCGTGGAAGGCGATCACGCCGCTCCGCGTTGCGACCGCGTTGACGATCGCGGTGATGTCGGAGTAGCCCATCACGATCTTCGGGTCGCGCCGGATCGCATCGTAGTCGAGCGCGTCGAGGATGCGCATCGCGCCGTAGCCGCCGCGGAGCGCGACGATCGCGCGGATGCTCGCGTCGCGCGCCATCGCGTTGAAATCGGCAGCGCGTTGCGCGTCGCTGCCGGCCAAGTACCCCGTTTGCTCGCGCGCGTGGACGCCGAGCACCGGCACCAGTCCAAAGCTCGCGAGATGCGCCACGCCTTCCTCGATCTCGCTCGGTTTCAGCGGCGAGGCCGGCGCAATCAGGCCCACGCGGTCGCCGCGGCGCAGCGCCGGCGGCTTCTGCAAGGTCGCGGGAAAGACCGGACCGGAATTCATCGCCGCTCCAAGGGCTATCGCCGACGAGAGAAACCCGCTTCGCGTGGTCACGCGCCGATCAACGCGGCGACGATCGCCGCAACGCGATCGGCTCGAGATGGGTCGCGCCGGGGGGACGCAGGGTCGGGGCTGGGCGGACCGGCGTCACGGGAGTGGTGGGCAGCGGGTGCGGCGGCGGCACCGGCGGCGGGCAGTGCCCGCCGGGGCACGGCCGCGGTGCTACCGTCGGACGGGGACGCGGGTGGTACGGATGGCCGTTGGGGTAGATGCCGAGGTAGACCCCGGGCACGGAGACCCCCGTCTGGGTCGGTCTGGGCGAGGGCGCCTTCCCGCTCGAGACGCTGGAGAAGGTCTGCTGCTGGGCCAGCGCACTTCCCGAGGCCGCGGCCAGGATCGCAAACAGCGCAAAGGCGCTAGCAAGCGGCGTTCCGGGGCGTTTCATGAGCAGTTCCTCCCTCCTTAGCATAACTGAGAACGGAAAAGGTTCCATTTCGAGCCCGCCGTAACTTGGTGAAGTTTTGACTCTCTCAGATAGGGTGCCCTACCGTAAGCGGGTCGTCGTCACGGGCCTGGGCGCCGTCACCCCCATCGGGAATACCGCCCCGGATTTTTGGCGTCGCTGCCTCGCCGGAGAATCCGGCGCCGGACCGATCACGGCCTTCGACGCCAGTCTCTTTGCCACGCGCATCGCGGCCGAGGTCAAGGATTTCAAGCCCGAAGAACTGATCGGCCGCAAGGAAGCTCGCCGGATGGACCGCTTCACGCAGTTCGCCGTGGTGGCGGGCAACGAAGCGATTGCCGACGCGAACCTGCCGGCGGCGACCGAGTTTAAGGAACGCGTCGGCGTCGTGATCGGCACGGGCATCGGCGGCATCATCACCTTCTGGCTCAACTCCGTTAAGGCCAACGAGAACGGGACGTGGTCGAAGGTCACGCCGTTCTTTATCCCCATGCTGATGGCCAACGCCGAGGCCGCGCACATCTCGATGCAGCACGGCTTCAAGGGCCCGGTCTTTTCGGCCGCAAGCGCGTGCGCCAGCGCCAACGACGCCATTTCGACGGCGTATAACTACGTCGCGTACGGCGATGCGATCGCGATGATCACCGGCGGCAGCGAAGCGACCGTCTCGCCGCTGGCCGTCGGGGGCTTCGCTTCGATGAAAGCGATGACCACGCGCAACGACGACCCGGCGCGGGCGAGCCGCCCGTTCGACGCGGAGCGCGACGGCTTCTTGCTCGGCGAGGGCGCCGGCGTGCTGATCCTCGAGGAGTACGAGCATGCCAAGTCCCGCGGTGCGAAGATCTACTGCGAAATCTACGGCTACGGGCAATCGGCCGACGCCTACGATCTGGTTGCGGTCGATCCGAACGGCAACGGCGTGCGGCTGGCGCTGCACCGCGCGTTCGAAAAAGCGGGCATCACGCCCAACGACGTCGATTACATCAACGCGCACGGCACCTCGACGCCGATCGGCGATCCGGCCGAATCGAAGGCGATCGAGAAAGCCTTCGGCGCGCACGCCTTCGAGATCGGCGTCAGCTCGACCAAGTCGATGCACGGCCACGCACTCGGCGGCGCGGGCGGCATCGAAGGCGTCGCGACGGTGATGGCCGTGCACGACGACATCATGCCCCCGACCATCAACTACGAGTTTCCCGACCCCGAATGCACGCTCGACTACGTGCCCAACGTGGCGCGCAAGGCACCGATTCGGGTCGCGTTGTCGAACTCGTTCGGCTTCGGCGGTCACAACAGCGTCATCGTCTTCGGCAAAGTCCGAGAGTAAATGTGAGTGGCGAGGCGCATCGACGGCGCTTGCGCGCCCTGCTTCGACTTGCGACGGTGCGCGCGCCCGGGGACCTCGCGGCGGTGGAGCGGGCATTCGTCCACGAGAGCTTTGCCAAAGAGCGCGGCGGCGCGTCGAACGAGCGCATGGAATTTCTCGGGGACTCGGTCTTGGGCTTCATCGCCGCGGGCTGGCTCTTCGAGCGATTCGGCGCCGAGCCCGAGGGGATGCTGACGCTGCGCAAGGCCGCGATCGTCAACGACGCCCAGCTCGCCCGGACGGCCCGGCGCCTGCAGTTCGGCGAGTTGATCCAGCTCGGCACCGGGATGCGCGGCTCCGGCGGCGCCGACAACACCTCGATCCTGGCGGACGCCTTCGAGGCCTTCGTCGCGGCGCTCTACCTGACGTACGGCATCGAGAAGGCCCGCCGCTTCGTGGTCGGAGAGCACATCGAGCGGCTCGACCACTCGACCGAAGAACTGCTCGATGCCAAGACGCGCCTGCAGCACTACGCGCAGGAGCATCTCGCGGCGACGCCGGTCTACCGCGAAACCAGCCACGGCACGCCCCAGGAACCGTCCTTCGCCTCGAAGGTCGCGGTCAAGGGTAAGACGCTCGGAACGGGAAGCGGCCCATCGAAGAAAGCCGCACAGCAGGCCGCCGCGGAAGCGGCGCTCGTCAAGCTACGGACGCAGGAAACGTGAAACTCAAGAAGCTGAAATCCTTCGGGTTTAAGACCTTCGCCGAACCGACGACGCTCGAGTTCGGCGGCGGTATCACCGCCATCGTCGGTCCGAACGGGTCGGGCAAGTCCAACATGGTCGATGCGTTTCGCTGGGTGCTGGGCGAAACGTCGAGCAAGAGCTTGCGTTCCGGCAAACTCGAGGACGTGATCTTCATCGGCAACGAGAAGCGCAAGCCGCTCGGCCTCGCCGAAGTCTCCATCACGTTCGACAATAGCGACGGCAAGCTGCCCGTCGACTTCAACGAGGTCGAGATCACGCGCCGCGCCTATCGCGCCGGCGAGAGCGAGTATTTCATCAATCGCAGCCAGGTGCGGCTGCGCGACATCACCGAGCTGTTGATGGGCACGGGCCTCGGGCCGGGTTCTTATTCGATCGTCTCGCAGGGGCAGATCGACGCGATCCTCACCAGCAAACCGGCGGACCGCCGCGCGCTCTTCGAAGAGACCGCCGGGATCAACAAATTTCTCGCGCGCAAGAACGAGTCGCTGCGCCGCCTGCAGCAGACCGAGACCAACGCCGTGCGCATCAGCGACCTGATCGCCGAGATCGAACGCCGCATTCCGGAGCTCGAGACGCAGGTACGGCGGGCGAAGCGCTACCGCAAAGTGAGCGCGCGCGTCCGCGATCTCGAAATCCTCGGCTACATTCGTGCGAGCGCGTCGCGCCGCGCCGAACGCGAAGCCTTGCGGTTAGAGCTCGAGAAGAACGAGGAACTGCGCGGAGCGGCTGCGGCGAAGCTCGCGACGCTGGGCGCGACGCTGGCCGATACGCGCACCAAAGCCTACCAGCACGAGCTGCAGCTCGAAGAACTGCGCACGCAGGCGCAGGGCAAGCGCGCGGAGATGGCGCGCATCGAAGCCGACTACGCGGCGGCGCTGGCGCGCCGCGAGGCGCTCGAGCGCCAGTCCACGCAGACGTCCGAAGACGTCGCGCGCGTAGCGCAGGAACGCGAATCGCTGGAGGCGGCGATCGCGAGCTTGGAGGAGCGTCTGCTGCCGCTCGGGGCCGAAGTGGAAACCTCGCGGGAGCGGGAGTTGTCGGCGCAATCCGAGCTCGCTCAGACGCGCGCGCAGCTCGATTCGATCTTCACGCAGTTGCGCCAAGTCGAAGCGGCGGCGGCGGAGTTTGCGGCAAAGAAGGCCGAGCGCCGCGTGCAGGCGGAGAACCTGCGCAGCGAGTCCGAACGGCTCGAACGCGAGGCCCAAGCCGCGCGCGAGCGCGCGGCGCAGCTCGAAATCGCCGCCGGCTCGGCGACCCACAAGTACGGCGAACGCGAACGCGTGCTGGCGACGCTGGAGGAGCAGTTGCTCCAAGCGCGCGCGCACGTCGAAGAGGGCGATGCCGAGGTCGCGAGCGCGCACGAGGCGCTCAACGCCGCGGTCGCCGCCCACCGCGAGGAGAGCGGCGAGGTCAAGGGCGCGGAGTCGCGCTTGCATACCATCGAGGAACTGGAGAACTCGCTCGAAGGCCACGTACCGGGAACGCGCGCCGTGGTCGAGGCGATGCAGCGCGGCGACCTCGCCGGCATCGAGGGCATCGTTTCGAACCTCATCACCACGCAAGAGCGCTACGCGCGCGCGATGGACATCGCGTTCGGTGCGCGCCTCTCCAACATCGTCACGCAGACCTCCGAAGACGCGGAGCGCGCGATCGAATATTTGACGCGCAGCGAATCCGGGCGCGCGACCTTCTTGCCGCTCGATACGCTGGCGCATCGGGACGGGCGCACGCTGACGCCGGAGCTGGCGAGCGTGCCCGGCGTCATCGGGTACGCGCATTCGCTCGTCACCACCGAACCGAAATACGAAGGCGTCGTGCGCTTTCTCGTCGGCAGCGTCTTGATCGTCGACACGCTCGCGACCGGGATCGCGTTGGTGCGCGGTCGCGGCCTGCGCGATTCCGTCGTCACCCTTTCGGGCGAGCAGATCACCGGCGGCGGCGCGATCACCGGCGGGCGCTTCGTGCGCGAGCGCTCCATCCTGGCTCGGCGCGTGCAGGCGCAGACCCTGCGCGAAGCGCTGGTCGAGATGCGGGCCAAGCTCGCCTCGCTCGAAGCCGCGTTGCACGCGGCCTCGACGCGCGCGGAGCGCGCGATCGCCACGCGCGACGGCGCGCGCGAAGCGCTCGGCCGCCTCGAATTGCAGCTTGCCGAAGTCCGCGGTGAAATGGCGGCGCTCGCCGGCGACGTGGAACGCATGCAGGCCGATCTGGACGGCGCGCGAGCGGCGCTTGCCGCCCTGAACGAGAAAGTCCGTGCGGTGCGCGAGCGCGAGCACGGCTTCGGCGGCGACGAACCCGATGCGGTTCGCAGCGATGAAGAGCGCGTCCGGTTGGAGGGCGAGCTTGCGCGCGCGCGCGAGGAGATCGCCGCCGCCGAAGCGCGGCAGCAAGAGGCCAGTGCCTTAGCCGGCGATCTGCGCGAACGCGTCGCGGGCCTCTCGGCCGAGCGCGACGCTGCCAAGGCGCGTTTGGGGATGCTGGATCAGGACGGCGAGCGGGCCCGCAACGCGCGCGAGCGGATGCTGGCCGAGATCTCGTCGCTGATGGAACGGACGAGCCAAGCGCACGCGCACGTCGAGGGCTTGCGCCAAGGGGTCAACGATCTCGACGCGCACCTCGACGTCGCGCGTCGCGAGCGGGAAGCGATGACGGAGCAGCAGGCCAAGCTCGAATCGGACCTGCGCATCGCTCAGAACGAAGAGCGCGAGGCCGATGCGGGCGGCGAACGCTTTCGCACGCGCTTGGCGGAAATCGAGGCCGAGCTGGGCATGCTGGTCTCCGGCTTCGCGCAGAATCCGGCCACCGACGAAGAGTGCGCCGAAGTGCAAGCCCGTTTTGCCGAAGAGCCCGACGGCGTCGTCGAGGATCTCCCGCGCCTGCGCGAAGAGCTCGCACGCCTCTCTTCCAACGTGAACTTAAACGCCGAGGCGGAACGCGACGAGCTGGCCGAACGCGAACAGTTCCTGCGCACGCAACTCGACGATTTGGGCAAAGCGCGCGAGACCTTGCTCGAATCGATCAAAGAGATCGAACAGCAGTCGCAGGCCAAGTTCAACGAAACCTTCGAACAGGTCTCGGCGCGCTTCACCGAGATGTACGCGCGGCTCTTTCCCGGCGGTCAAGCCAAGATGTGGCAGACGGATCCCGAGAATCTCTCGGAGACCGGCATCGAGATCTCGATCCAGCCGCCGGGCAAGAAGCAGATGCCGCTCGCCGCGCTCTCCGGCGGCGAACGCGCGATGACGGCGGCCGCGCTGATCTTTGCGCTGATCGCGACGAAGCCGTCGCCGTTCTATCTGCTCGACGAGGTCGACGCCGCGCTCGACGACATGAACGTCGAGCGGTTCTCCGACATGGTGCAGCAGTTCGCGGCGCAATCGCAGATGATCATCGTCACGCACAACAAGAAGACGATGGAGATGGCCGACCGGCTCTACGGCGTCACGATGGGCGAGGCGGGCGTCAGCTCGGTCGTCTCTGCGGAGCTGACCCGCGAGCCGGAGCTGGCGCTTGCCTGAAGCGGCGCTCTTTTCGCTCTCCGACAAGACGGGGGCAGGGGAGTTGGCGCGCGCGCTGCACGAGCGCGGCGTCGCCATCTACGCGACCGGCGGGACGAAGGCGTTCCTCGAAGAGTACGGCGTGCCGGCGCGCGAGGTCGGCGACGTCACCGGCTTTCCCGCGCTCTTCAGCGGTCGCGTGAAGACGCTGCATCCGAAGATCTTCGGCGCGATCCTCTACGATCGCGACGATGCGGAGCACCGCGCGCAGGCGGAGAAGTACGCGATCTCCTCGATCGCGACGGTCGTGGTCAACCTCTACCCATTCGAAGCGACCGTGGCGCGCGGAGGCACGAGCCTGCCCGAAGCGATCGAACAGATCGATATCGGCGGCGTCTCGCTATTGCGCGCGGCCGCCAAGAACTTCGCTCACGTCGCGGTCCTGACGCACCCGTCGCAATACGCACCGTACTTAGCGGCGCTGACGGCCGGCGAGGTTCCGGCGCCGCTGCGCCGCAGCTTGGCCATCGCGGCGTTCGAGCGCACCGCCGAATACGACGTCGCGATCTCGCACTATCTCGCGACGGCGGGCGAAGTGTTGCCGAGCGATCTGCCGGGCGCGCTGGCGCTCACGCTGCCGCTCTCGCAGCGGCTGCGCTACGGCACGAACCCGCAAGAACGCGCCGCGTTCTATCTCGACCGCCCCGACCGCCTGCCGGAGCAGCTGCACGGCAAAGCGCTGTCGTACAATAACCTGCTCGACCTCGACGCCACGTTGCGATTGCTCTCGCGAGCGCCGCTCGGCGCGGAGTTCGGCAGCGAGCGCGAGCGCTACGTGCGCGCCGCGGTCGTCAAACACACGGTGCCGTGCGGCGTCGCGCAGCGTTCCACGGTCGGTAAAGCGGTGCGCGCGGCGCTGGATGCCGACGCCGTCTCGGCCTTCGGCGGCATCGTCGCGGCCGACGCACCGGTCGACCGCGAGGCCGCCGAGGCGCTCTCCCACTATTTTCTCGAGATCGTTGCGGCGCCGGGCTTCGACGACGACGCGCTCGAGATCTTGAAGAAGAAAAAGAATCTGCGCGTGATGCATTTTCGGCCGGCGTTACCGGACGAGCTCGCGCAGGAGCTGCGCGTGCGCAGCGCGCTCGGCGGCGTACTGGCCGAAGACAACGATCCGCTCGCGCCGCCGGAAGAGTGGCGCGTCGTGAGCAAGCGCCGCCCGACCGCACAGGAATGGCACGATCTCGCGTTCGCCTGGGACGTCGTACGCCACGTGAAATCCAACGGCATCGTGATCGTGCGGGGCGGCACGACGCGCGGCATCTGCGCCGGCCAAACCAACCGCGTGAGCGCCGTGCAAATCGCGGCCTATCGCGCCAAGGAGTTCGCCGAAGGTGCTGCGTGCGCGAGCGACGGCTTCTTCCCATTCGCCGACGGTCTCGAAGCCGCGGTAGACGGCGGCGCGAGCGCCATCATCGCCCCGGGCGGCTCCGTGCGCGACGACGAGGTCGTCGCCGCCGCCGACCGCCTCGGCGTCTCGCTCGTCTTTTCTTCGTACCGCTACTTCTTACACTGACGGTTCCGGCACGCGCTGCCGGTAGAGCAGATACCCGGTGATGCCGCCGTTGACGTCGATGAGCACGTGCAACAGGATGGGCCATAGCAGCGATCCGGTGAGAAAGTAGAATGCGCCGAGGAACAGGCCGATCGCCGCGGTCAGCGCGACGCCACGCCAGCCTTGATAGGCATGCCCGAGGCCGAAGATCGCCGCCGATGCGGCAATCGCGCCGTAGATGCCGATGAACGGTGCCGAAACCGCAAAGACGTACCCGCGGTACAGCAGCTCCTCGCAGATCCCCGCGGTCAGCGCCACGCCGAGAAACCAGCGCAGCTCGGCAGCATCGTGCGGCAACACCGTTTCGGTGCCGCCGATCCGCTCGCGCATCGCCGCGCATTGTTCCGCAGTCCAGCGATACAGCGTGCGCGCGCGCAGGGCGATCGCCCCGGCGATCATCGCGCACACCCAGCCGGCGGCCGTCGTCACCGAACCCTGTGGCAGCGCGAAACCCAGCGCGTCGAAGGGCCGCCCGAGCTTCCACCACGCAAACATGCAAGCGAACGCGAGCAGCCAGAGCATCGCCATCGTCCGCAGATACACCACCCGGCGATTCCGCGCCGCTGCCTGCGACAACCACCGCCGCCGCGCGTAGGAATACGCCGGCAGCACGATGACGAGAATCGCGAGCAGCAGCCAGTCGGAGAGCGCGAGCACGGGGTTTCGTTGGCGTTGCGGCTTCCAGTTCCTCGGCTTTGCGTGTAGACTACAGGCATGCCGCGATTTTTACATACGTCGATCTTCGTTAACGACATGGCGGAGTCGATTGCTTTCTACACCGACAAGCTCGAACTCAAGCTGCTGGGCGGGCCGCACCATTATCCGGGAAATGCGGATATGGCGTTCGTCGGCAGCAGTTGGGATTCGTACATCGAGCTGGTCTACGATCTCGAAGAGCATCCCCCGTACGCGCTCGGTAACCGGTACGAGCATCTGGCGATCGAGGCGGACGGCGACCTGGTCGAATACATGGATCGCCTGAAAGCGCGCGGCGTTAAAGTCCTCAAAGACGTCAAGAAATCGCCCGGGGGTACCCGAGCGATTGCCTTCGTCGAGGACCCGAACGGGATTCCGGTCGAGTTACTGGAGCCGCGTCCCCACTAGCGTTACCCGTTCGTTCACGGTGAGACGATCGTGCGCGGCGACGGCTGCGCAGACGGCACCGGCGTTGCGAAGACGACGGGCGAAATGGCTTGCGGGAACCCGTAGTTTGAAAAGGCGATGTCGAAGTCCAATCGCTTGACCGCGATGCCGGCGGCGCGGAGGTTGATCGCCACGTGCTCGTCCTGCACCATCTCGTATCCGTTGACTTGCACCAGATCGAGTTCGGCATCGCCGGTCGCGCCGACGAGACCGGCCACACCGTAGACCCGCGCGCCGAAGCGCACCATGCACAGGTCGCCGGTGCGCATGTTCACCACCGCCGCGCTCACCGGATAGCGCAGCGGATCCCGCTTTGCGGTGAGCAGCACCATGTGTCCCGGATCGCCGTTGGAGCAGCGTGCCGCACCGAAGTCTTCCACGCGATACGCATCCGGTGAAAGCGACGAGACCACGGCGATGACCGGCAGATTGGACTGCGGATCGATCGTCGCGGCCGGCTCCGGCGCGGTGGCGGGCTGTAGCGCTTGCGCGGGCTGCTGCGCGGGCGCGGGTTTTCCGACGAATCCCCAGCGAATCAGCTCGTCGACGCCCCGCCACGTCGCGTTCAGGAACGGACCGGCGTCGAAGGCGTAGGAACGGCCATGCTCCTCGACGGCTACGCGATCGTCGGCGGAGCGATATGCGACCTGCAAGGGCTCCTTCGTCGTAGAATGTCCGCTGAGCTTGAGGTTGCATGCGACGCCCTCCGCGGGCCGCACGCTGCAGTCGATGCCATCGACCTTTGCCGCGTAGGTCGCAAAGCCGGGCGACGCGTGCTGACGCGTCTGCGCGAGGGCGCGGCGATAGAACGCTTCGGCGGTGGGCGGAGCCGGCGCCGCGGCCGGCGGAGCGGGTGCGGCACTCGGCAGCGCGGGTGCGGCGTTCGCTGCGGGCGCGGTCTGCGCTGCGACAAAGGCGGGGGCCATCGTCACGGCGCCCACCGCAATCCATGTGAAGACCGAACGGATCGTCATGGCAAGGGTACGACGCTGCCGGAGGTTTGTTTCAGCTGCGGTTTGTCGGCGCTACGGATGGCAAGCGAAGCTCGCCGCGGGCTACCGTGGCCTACGCGTACGCGTCGATGTTGCGGCCGATGCCGATGGCGCGCAGGTAGCGCAGCACTTCCGGTGGATCCGAGGGCGCTTTGATACTCGCGCCGCCCACGCGGCGGCCGAGCCCGACCGTCTTGAGGGCTTGGCGGTACTGCGAGATTGCCCACGCGACCGTGAGGCTCGAGACGTTGACCATCGCTTAGGCCTTCGGCAGAACGGGGCGAAAACCTGAAGCTGCGCCGCGGCGCCGGTCGTGCCGAAATCAGGTACATGAGGGTTCGACTGCTTGCTCGGTGGGCCGCGCTCGCGGTCGCGGTAGCCGGGTGTACCGGCGGGCAGCCCCAGCCGGCGCCCCTCGCCGCGCCGGCGACGGCCGCGCGCGCGCTCGCAACCCCCACGGCCGAGACGCCGGTCGCCGCCGATGCATTCGTCGACTCGATCGGCGTGAACACCCACATGCTGCAAGATCTCACCGCAGACAACGAGGCGGCGATCATCACGCAACGCGTGCGGGAGCTCGGCGTGCGGCACGTCCGCGACGGCATCTTCCCGAACCAGACCGCCCGGCAGTACGCCGACGAACGAACGTTCCTCGCCGCGACCGGCGCGGGCGTGGAGGCGATCACCGACTGCCCACGGCCGCTCGGCTACTATCCGGGCTCGACGACACCGCCGCGGGTGATTCGCGGGTTCGACGACGAGACCGGCGGCCACATTGAGTTGCTCGAAGGCCCCAACGAGCCGGACCTGCGGGGAGTTGCGGGCTGGGGGCCGCTCGTCGTCGCTTGCATCGAGAAGCTGCGGCTCGACCGGACGCTGCCCGTGCCGTTCGTCGCTCCGGCGATGGGCAACGCGTTCGACACGCCGCGCCTCGGCAACATTTCGCAAGTCGTCGACGTCGGCGCGATCCACCGCTATTTCAGCGGTCACAATCCCGGCACGCACGGCTTCTGGAAGCGCGACGCGTGCGGCGAGTGGGGGCAGATGCGTTTCTACATCTGCGAGGCGCGCATCAACGCCGGGCCCTCCGTGCCGCTCTACATCACCGAGACGGGCTACAGCACGAACGGCGAAGTCGACGAGACGACGCTCGGCAAGTACGTCAGCCGCGTCTTGCTGATCGATAGCCTGGGAGGCATCGCGCGCACCTACATCTACGAGTTGCACGACGACGGCACCGATCCGAAGAATTCGGAGGACGGCTACGGCTTGATCCGCTACGACGGCACGCCCAAACCGGCATTCAACGCGGTGCGCAACGAGATCGCACTGCTCTCCGATCCGGGCCCGGCGTTTGCGCCCGCGCCGCTGCAGTATGGCGTGAGCGGCGTCGCGAGCCTGCGCCACGAGCTCTTCGAAAAGCGCAACGGCACGTATCTGCTGGCGGTCTGGAACGAGACCGCGAGCTGGAATCCGAACACGCTGCGCGAGATTCCGGTCGCGCCGAGCCCGGTTGCGGTGACGTTTGCGGCGGCTCCGGCGACGGTTGCGGTGCAAGCGCTCGACGACGCCGGCCACCTCGTCAAACGCGCCTTCACGGCCGGCGGCGCGACCGTGCGGCTCGAGGCCGACGACCACGTTGCGTTCGTCCAGCTAACGTTTTAGCGGCGCCTTAGCGTCGCCGCGTCAGCGATAGACGAATGGGTCGGCGGGCGCCGCGGCGCGTTCGATCAGCTGCGTAATCAGCACGCCGCCTGCGTTGGTCATCTCGATCGTTCCCCGGGCGCGCAGCCACGTTCCGGGTGGATACGCGGCGCGCGCCGCGAGCCGCA
>Ga0116229_10007799_pt1 | contig 16806 bp, 26 predicted proteins | sample S1TSphgellanicum_3_FD_87313 | JGI IMG/M metagenome (GOLD analysis project Ga0116229, IMG submission 87313) | Host-associated microbial communities from peat moss isolated from Minnesota, USA - S1T2_Fc - Sphagnum magellanicum MG | ecosystem: Host-associated > Plants > Peat moss > Unclassified...
GTCTTCCGGTTTCAGACAGTATCATTTCATAGGCGATCGCAGACATGGGCTTGGCATTGGCGGAAGTGCCCCATTGAGTGGTGGCGCGAAGAATAGCTTCGGAGTAAATCATCTTAAAAATCCTTGGTTGGCTTGTTATATCTCTCACTTACTATATAGTAACCTCTCTCTCAAATTTTGTCAATATTTTTTAGAATCCTTGATATATAAGGATTCCAGCGATTCCCATTCATTGACAATTTTAGAGAGAGAAGCTACTATATAGTAAGTGAGAGATAAGAGAGATAAAAGAGTATGGCAATTCTAGAAGTCAATATCGCGGACTTGAGGCTGGATCCGCAGCGTTTTCAGTTCAAGTTAGCCCATGGAGCTACCGGCTCTACTGGGAGCCTAGTTGGAGTAAGGAAGTGGAATGAGAATCTGAGTGGAATTGTCCTCGTGTGGGGCGATCCACGGGACAACGAGGATTACGTGGTCAATGGGCACAATCGTGTCGTCCTTGCGAAGCAATTGGGCATTAAGCGAATCCTGTGCAGGTATTTGGAATGCAGAGATGCTAGGGAAGCCAGGATGATTGGAGCTTTAGCTAATTTGGCTGAAGGCTCCTGCACCGCGCTGGATGCTGCAAAGTTTCTGCGCGATAGTGGTGCCAGTATTGATTATCTCAAGGATTTCGGGATCAATATTCGGCTTAAGCTAGTTCAGGATGGCTTGAAAATCTCCAATCTTGATGATCTATTATTTTTGCATGCGGTTTGTGGCCGCCTAAGTATTGAAAAAGCAGCAATCCTTGGCCGCCTGCCGAAAGATCGCCAATCCGAGGTATGGGAAATCATCAAGGATAAAGATATTTCTGCCACAGCTCTAGAAGAGGTGGTAGAGAATATTCTAAATCCCGCAAGTGTGGATCTTCTAAGCCTGCTAGGGCAAGCTTCTCAGCAGGAGGAAGAATTAATCAAATCCGAGATAGCCGGGCTGGTGCGGGAAAAATTGAGGAGGAGTAGAAAGCTGCTCCAGCAGGTATCCAATAGCTGTAATTCCGATTTTCTCGAAGGGATTGGCAACAATCTAAATCGCGGCAACAACCGCAATACCAGCGAGCTAGTGGGACAGATCCTAGGAATATTTGATCAATTAAAAGGGCTGAATAGCCCAATCAGCCAGATACTAGCTGATGGAGTGCGGCTAGTAAAAAGCGGTAAATCGGTAGAGGAAGCCGCTACACGCTGCGTAAATGCCTTAATTAAGATAATTCCTGCCATGCTCCAATCGGCAGCGTAGAGCCACTATAAAGCCCCCTGAATATGGGGGCTTTATAGTGGCATAAATCTCAGTATTAAAGAAGTATTTTTAACTAAATAAGTGCGTGCTTTACTTAAATAAGTGTAAGTACTAAGCCAATTACAGCTTTTTAGTAAATAAATACTATATAATTTTATACTTCCGAGTATGAGGATGAACAAGTGTACTGTATAAAATATTTTTCCAGAATTAATCTTACGCACATTGCACTACCTAGAGGGTTTGCGTACAGAGTAGCCGCGCTAAATACTTAGGCGGCTATAGGCTACAAGCCGATTCTAGCCACGCACCAAAATAAATACGTATGGTTTTATACCTCGTAGCCATAAGGTCAGTGGTAGCTAGCTGCGCCTATTCCAGCGATTTACTGATAGAATACCGTATATTTTTATACTTTCCGAGCATGGGACCAGAGGCAATACACTTATACCATACAAAGGGATTTTTTAGCCCGTAAAATTACGTAGGCGGCTATAGGGATGGCAGGCTTGGGGCAGGTAGATAGATTTGTTGGAGGGTTTCCAGATCCGTATTCCAGCATGGCGTGAGTTGCCAGCGGTGCAGCCTAGGATCCCATTTGATAAGGCTCACGCCATGCTCAATAAAGAGCTTATGGCGATGCAGCTTCTCTAGGAGAGGGGCAGCGCTGGGGACGTGGATCGATATTAAGTAGCTAGAAGCCGCCCCCCAACTTTTTAGGAATTCGCAGATATCTCGCCAGATCAATACTTGGGCAGCCGTGATAGGTGGTTCATCAATTTTCTCGCGGCAGTAGCTCAAGCAGTTCTCCGGGAGTGGTAGTTCGCCGGATAGAAGGGGTAGATCATGCTGATGGTCTGGGAAGATAATATATTGATTTTCCTCGGTGCAGCAGATCCAATAGTTTTTGTAGGGGGAGCAGGCGCAAAATTTTTGAGCTTCAGATAGGGTTGTGTGCAGCATTTTCGTGAGCGCGCGATTTTCCTAAGCCTATATTAGCAGGCTTGCATCGCCCCATTTTACCTTTTTGCTCGGTAGTAGACTCCATGCTCTTTTAGCCTTTGGCGGATTGTTTGCGGAGATACGTAGAGCTTTTTGGCTATCTGTGGCACACTCTGCCGCTCCTCCCGCCACATTTGCAGAATTTGACCCAAATCCAAATCGATTCTTTTTTGGGAAATCCTCTTTTGGGGACGCCCCTTGCGCCCACCGCGCGATCGCAATGGTACGCCGAGAGCTTTTAATCTTTTATTGATGGTGTGCCCGGAAACTCCGTAGGATGCCGCGATTTCGCCAATAGTTTGCTGCGCTGAGGTGTACAGCCCTATTAGGTGCTCATTTTCTTCTGGGGTACGGCTAAGCCTTGGCATTGCTTGTATACCTGCATATTGCGTGGGTATTGGTTGCCCAGTACCCACCATACTTAAATATTTCGCTTATGCGGCCTTCGCCAAGATTGTGTAGCGCCTTACCATTTTTGGGATCTAGCAAGATAGCAGCATGATGTACTTGAGTTCCAGCAACTCTCATCAATGCCACATCGTTGGCTTGCCACGGCTCTCCATGTGCTAGTTTGCGTCCGCCGGCGGCTTGAAAATTTTCCAAGAACATATTCCATTTTGGGGAGGTGGTTTCTGATATATCCCCACGGGGGAAATCGGGTAGCGTAATTCCTAGCATCCCTTGGTAGTAGGAGCGGATAAGGGTGTAGCAGTCGCATCGCCCATAATCAAATCTCCAGCCCAAGTAATAGCCAAGTTCTTTCGGGCTCCAAGGATTTTGTACCAGTGGGTAAGGATTTATATCAGCAGGATCGTAGTAATCCCACTGCTTGAAAATCGTGTGGTACAGGGTGTAGGGCAATTTAGCAGCTTTGCTATTAGCGATATCGCTTTCACTGAGCATCGCTGGCTGAGATTCTAGGCAATGGCTGTGGTAAATCGCTACTGCCGAGCTTTGCACCGCGCTGAATTCAGCGGTGGCAATTATAAATTCTTGGGCTTTGTCGGCGGCTGTATTGGTGCAGGGCGCAATGCTGCCATTAGCAAGAATCACACCGCATACCTCTTCTTTGGGGTTGGCGATCGCTTGGGCAGTGATTTGATTTTTGATGTCCGGGGTCAGTAGCATGGCTCAGGATGTTTATTTATTTTATTTTTCCTGGCAATACTTCCTGGCAATACTAAGAGTGTTGATTTCATGTAGAAAAATGTCCCAGCAAACCATGTATTGGGTTAGTAATATTTCCGGGCTGATAACTTCTTTGGCGGCTGCCCTCGGTGGTGGTGGGGTGATTGATCCTAAAGTGGCTGCCGGCATTGCCGCAGTATCTCACCTTGTTACCAGCTTTCTTGTCCAAAAGCCTGCTGCTGCTGCTGCTGCTCCTCCTGCTCCTCCTGCCAGCAATTAATCCACCATTATCATTTCGCGACACTTTTATTGGGCAATAAAAAACCGCTAAGCAATTAGCGGTTTTTGACTTAGTCCATTTTCTCCTTTATTTTTTTAGATGCTAATTTTTAGATGCTAATTTCAGGATAAGAAAATAGCCCCTAAAAATAGCCCCTAAAAAAAGCCACCATTATCATTTGTGGACACTTTTTAGATTTAGCTATAAGTATTTAACCCCGGTGCCCCACCAAAAGGTAAATCTACCAAGCTACCGAATCGAATCGTACAAGCAGCCAAGGACTTGGCACACTGGTCCTGCGTGGGGTCACTGGTTGCGTTGTTGTTGAGGTCATAGCCCTGAGTCCCTACGTAACTGCACTCATTTGAACGATAGATCCAAGAGCAACTACGGAGCAGGGGACGGGCAGGTAGCGTAACACCGTCTACGTCAAACGGCGAACCTAGCCTGAATTTCACCGCCAAGTAAGTTTCCTCTACCACCTGCTCAATTAAATATATTTGCTGTGGTAGCTCTTTAATAGATGCACTGGGGTTTGTCCCATCATCTAGGAATTGGCGCTGAGTTACTCGCCGCTTTACAGAAGTCCCTTCCAGCCTGTAATTAGTGGCGGTTTTGCATTGGTAGAGCCAATTGCTGACCACGCGCCCGATATTGCTGATTGTCAGCTGTGGGGTCGGGATTGGCCCTTGGCCAATTAAATCAAATTCCTCTGATTCGCAGCCTATGGCTAGATAGGACTGCCCGTTGAAAGATACTCCGGAATAATTACAAATATACAGAGTATCCGTAGGTGCATTTAGGTTGTAGTTTGAGAATTCAAATAGTTCTATTGGTGAATCGGGATTTAAGGAGATTAAATTGCTAATTATAGGCATAAAAAATAAAAACCCACCTGTAACAGTGGGTGTGATATGACAACCAGCAACGCTCAAGATCTAAATTTATTATTCCTCTTCCTCTTCATCACTACTAATAGCAGAGGTCTCAGAGGTAGTATCTTGGGTATCTTGGGCATCTTGAAGGGCGGCAAGGGTGCCACTTGGATCAGTTGTCCACGCATCAAATCTTTCCTGCGCCCAATTTCCATCTTTGCCAATAGTTGATGCAAGTTGATTCCAGCCATCAAGATCCAAATTTTGTAATTCTTCCGAATTCTCGATTTGGAATTGGGTTAAGGCTGCATCGGTATCGTTATTGTTTTCAGCCAAGGTGGACTGAAAATCTCCTAATAAATCTGCTAAATCAAAAGCCAAAGCCATTTTTTTTGCACCAGTTCTAAACAGCAAAAAAATTATAACAGCAATTATTTGAAATGCCTACTGATATCGCAAAATTTGATTAAATTTTGCACTAAAAATAGCAGCGGTTGGACCCTGTCGCTCTATGCTCCATTGTTGGCATATATACAAATTGCCATCCGTGGTTGCCCCCCCATCTAAGGATAGATAAAAGGGGGAGCCACGCAAACCCCGCAAGAAAGTATCAATCGCTGCGAAATTTACCACCGCAACTTGAATATCCCAGCCAACTAGGCTAGGTGTAATTCCTTTGAATTCCCGTAGCTCTACCCCAGTGGGCCCGTATTGGGTACTGGAGATTTCCGCTGTTTCCGTAAAGGAATCCGTCCAGGTTGGGGTGAGAGGAAGAATAGAGTAAGTCATAAGTCACGGGAATCAAATGATTACTATCAAGCTTGGGGGTGATTTGGCGGATCGCTTTGCCCCAGAGATAACCGCCAACATTTCTAGTGTTGCCGAGGGGATTCGCTGCCTTCGGGCAAACTTTAAAGGATTCGCCAGCTATTTATTTGAAGCGGCTAATCGGGGAGTATCCTACGAAATCCAAGTAGGCTACGAATTAATTGAGGAGCATCAGCTGCAATGCCCCATTGAGAAAAAAATCCAATCAATCCGAATCACCCCCGTAATTGCTGGGAGAGGCACGATCGCTAAAATTATTGGTGGTGTAGCTCTGCTGGGGTTGGGCTTGGCTGGTGTGGGCTTCTTGGGGTTGAGTGCCACTACCTTGGCCATCACTGGGGGCGCGCTCTTATTTAGCGGTATTTCTGCCTTATTTAGCAGGCAAGATCACAATTCAATGATTTTCAATGGCTCACAGACCACCACAAAGGAGGGTAATCGCGTGCCAATTGTCTACGGGTTGGCCCTCGTAGGGCTATACCTGGTTTCCGCTTCAATTACCACTTCTTACTACGTAAATTAATGCGCTATTTTTTAGACACAGAATTTATCGAAGATGGGAAAGGCATTGACCTTATTTCTATTGCCCTTGTAAGCGAGCAAGGCAATTCTTTCTATGCCTGCAATACCGAATGTAATTTGAGCAAAGCTAACCAGTGGGTGCGGGACAACGTACTTCCTCACTTGCCACCAGCAAGCGATCGCGCTTGGATGAGTAGGCAACAAATAGTAGAAGCAATCCTGCAATTTGTTGGTCCCGAACCCCCTGAATTTTGGGGATACTTCGCCGATTATGATTGGGTAGTATTTTGCCAATTATTCGGTACGATGGCGGACTTACCCAAACATTTCCCCATGTACTGCCGTGATATCGCGCAGTTGGCGGATTTTCTTGGAAATCCTGAATTACCGCAGCTTGCAGGCATTGAGCACCGTGCTTTAGACGATGCCTTAGACATCAAAGCAAAGTATGAATTTTTGATTAGCTTCCAAGAAGTACAAGCTGCTTTAAATTTTGCCCAATCCCCTGCCAGCGCAACATTTCCCAAAATCTAAATCGCTCTAATTGGGGTGTACAGCCCAATTACAACTAATTTCAGAGGGTAAAACAATGGATCAAAATTTAGAAAAATTGATGACTGAATCTGGATTCGACACCGACGAATTGTCTTTTATAATCAAGTATGCAAGCCATTTAGGATACAGCGAGGCAATTCGGAGGCTAGATCCGCGTCCTTGGTGGTACAAGCAGTTCAAAAGATTAATTTGGGTAGGCGGCTGGGAAAACTCAGTTCCCAAATATATTGATACCAAAAACTTGTGGTCGATGAAGCGATCGCTTGGACGAAAGAACGAGCTATCTGATCCTTTCCCCATAGCCCTATTTGGGCATTTCATCACTTTCATGCGGTGGTGTAATTTCACCATCTATTTAAAGAATATTAACTCTAAGTGGGGGTATATTCGCCTAAGTTGTGACACTGCTTATTCTTTGCCGAATAGGCTCTACTGGAAGCGTGGACAATCAAAAATATATTTCTGGCGCACAAAAGACGCTAAAGTAGTTGATGATTACAATATCAAAATTTATGGCGAGTAGTTTGATGGAGTACACCCCAATTACAAGTAGCTATTTACCACTCTCAACTCGCTCAATCGGAAAGTTGCTGTTAAATCCTGATCTTCGGTAAAAGGGGCAATAATTTCCCGGCGGCGGGGGAAAAATCGCCGCATCTTGTTTACGGCACTACTAAATTTTGAATACTCGTCCAAGCTTAAACGCTCGGTCGTTTTTATCGTTACGATCCACTCGTACCGTTCTTCTTGTTGATTGTTCAAAAGCAGTACAGAGCTTAAAATATTTTCCATCTTCAAAATACTTACCTCTAGCCCACCTTCCACTATCCCTTTAGGAGATGCCGGCGGCTCTACCCAAATGGCGGGCTGCCCATTGGAATATTTACCTAATTCTTCCGCCAATAGGTCAGCGATCGCCTGCCTAAGTTCCGCTACTGTATAAATATTTTGGGGCATATCAGCTAAAGGTAAGGGTTTGGGAGTCTTTGAGCTCCCCGGAATTTTTAGCTCCAGTTCGCACGGGGACTTCCTCTAAGAATCTTTGATTTAAAAAGGTGCAAGTAGCTACAAAAGCAGCATCTAAGGTTGTTTTGTAGCTCTTGGCAAATACCGACGGTAAATTACTCCCTGCTAGTCCCCGGTCCGTCCAGCGGTTGGGTGGTACGGTAGTCCCGCTGCGGGTGGTGTGCCCCTCATGCACGTAATAGGCATAAGGAGCACCCCAGTAAAAGGTAGCGGTGGTGATAGTCATCCGTGGCGGGTTCCAAGCTTTCCAAATTGGCATAATTTACCCAAATTCAAAGGTGCCTTGAATTTCCGAGCCAAGCGATCGCGCTAGGGCTTGAGCTACTTGTGGCCTGCGGCTATCTAAAATTGGCTCAAGTATAAATTTCCCTGGCTGCTCAAAGCCAGTTTGCGGGTCTTTGTAGATTGCTTGCGCCTCCACCTGTCTCCTCAATATTTCTGGGGGTAGTATTTTGGGTTCCACGGAATAGCCTTTAACCCGAGCTTTGTTCGGGTTCAATCCAGGCTCTGGAGCGATAAAGCTATTGCCCTTTACCCACACATGGGCTATCAAGATTTTAGTTAATTGGATTGGGTTGCCCGTTTCCGGGCTGATCTCAAAAGCGTTAGCAATGGGTATTTTAAAGAATATTCTTAAATTAGGAATAAATGGGGTTGGCATAATTTTAAAAATCCCCGTCATGGTCAGACGGGGTAGCAAGCCAATATCGACATAATTAATTGTAGCAAATAAATTAGTATAAAATTAAAAAAATCCCTCAGAAGAGGGAGAATATATATCCAAGCATCATCTTTTTAATTATATGGCAGAAATTATGAAATATTCGGAGAATGAAGAGCTATTAAATAATTATTTCAAAACCAAAGACATCCAAATCAGAAACCAGATTGCTGAACTAAATATCTGCTTAGTTTATAATGTGGCTCACCAGCTAGAGCCTTGTTGCACACTTCCTTTTGAGGATTTGGTCCAAATTGGTTCGTTAGGCTTAATTAAAGCCATCGAACGATTTGACCCCACTAAAAAACGCAAACTATCTACCTTGGCAATGCCTTTTATCAAAGGGGCAATACTGCAATTTTTAAGGGATAAAAGCAGAATTGTAAGGGCGCCGCGTACCCTGCAAGAAACCCACCAAAAAATTAAAGCCTGCGCCAAGCAATATGGCATTTCCTATGAGCAGGCAGCCCATAAATTAGGGGTATCCGCTGAAGTGGCCAAAGAAGCAGATATTATCTGCAATCAAATAGCGTTGGAGTTGCCAGATTCTTTATCTGGATCTGGTGATTTAATAGAATCATCGATATTGCCTTTACTAGATAAATTACCGGAGCTACACGCTAGTGTGCTCAGGTGTTTTTATATTGAAAATTTAAGTTATAAGCAAATAAGCACTCGCCTAGAAATCAGCGTTCATAAAATTAAAATCATTGAAAGTGAAGCTTTAGCGTGTCTTAAAAATATTGTCGCGGGTAAGGTTCGCTGCCCCGCGTGCTTTCGGTACGGGGCAATCAAATACGGTAAACGAGAGGGTAAACAAGCGTACCTATGTAAATCGTGTGGTACGCAATTTACCCAAAATCAAAATATTTCTCATGCAGGAATAGTGGGGTATTCAGCGGAAATCAAAAATCAGGTGCTGAGTGCGATCGCCCAAGGTAAGAGTTTGCGATGGTGTGAGAAATATTTCGGTGTGAGCAAAAGCATTGCACACGTATGGGTGCAAGAGCATATTATAGATAAATCGATAAGCTATCGGAAAAACACCATGACACCAGTGCAGCAGTGGCAAATTGTTAGTAAATTTAGCGATTTATCTAATTTTTTGATTAAATCCTGCCCCGATTCGCCTCATCTGGAATCGGCTCTAAATCTTCTATCGCAGGCAATGCAGAAATCTTGCCAAGCGGCTGAGAAAAAATGATACAATAGAAAATATTAAGTTTTTCTGTCTTTATGGCCAGATCCCAGCACGAGAAATTAACCGATCAGCATTTGCGATTCTGCCACGAATACGTGAAGGATCTAAATGGTGCGAAGGCTTATCTTCGTGCTGGATACAATTGCTCTTATGGGGTGGCTGCTGCTAGCGCCTGCACTCTTTTAAAGCTCCCTCACATCCAAGCCTATTTGGGAGAAATCGCGGGATTAAGCGAGGTAGCTATAGTATCGGAGATAGCTGCGATCGCCATGGCGCAGCTTACAGATGTGGCAGAAATTAAGGGTGGTGAGGTATCAATCCTTGATTCCGCCCAGTGGAATAGTAAAGCACGGGCAGCGGTAAAAACGCTGACCGTGACCACCACCAAAACCAAAGGCAAAACTATCGTGCATACCAAGGTGGAGATGCACGATAAATTGGCGGCTTTGGAGAAATTAGCTAAGAAATTTAAAATATACCCTAAAGAAATCCCTTTATTAGATGCTGCCAAAATCCTTCTAGAAGAGGGAGCAGCAACCCCGCAGCAAGCGCAAATTATCCGAGAAGGGATAGCGGAATTGGAAGCCAAGTTAAAATCGATCCCTATTACTACCACTGATGGGACTCAGAGCACTCAAGAAGAGCAGTAGTAGTAGTAATTATGCGGTGGCGGAAACTTCTGCCCCAATTACCCTGTATAGCGATTTTTGCCCCAACCCAGGGGGACAAGCTCAATTTATTGAATTGAGCAATTGGGGGAAACCCGAAACCCCTCCCCATCGCTGGAGTTTGCTTCTGGGGGGGATAGGGAGCGGTAAAAGCTTTATAGCTGCGGTTTGGTGCTGCGATCGCGCTTTGAGAAACCCCACACACCGGGGGATGATATCCGCGGGGGATTACGGGCAGTTGGCAAGGTCAACGCTCGTTACCTTGGTTGAGGTGTGCCGCGCTTTTAACGTGCCATTGGAGCCGTGGCGGGAATCCACTGAAGACCAAGCGAAGGCGATCGCGGATGCCCAAAGGTGCTATCTAGGGCATGAAAGAGCATTTGCCTATGTGATTAGTGCCCATAACTTTTTGGGGAAAAAACAGACCGGACGGGGATTACAAATTGACTGGTTTTGGGGAGACGAATTCGCGTATGTACCGGAACAAGCTTTTTTAGTAATTGATGGACGATTGGGGAGGGAGAAGGATAAGCCAAGTGGGCACGGAATCCTAACTACTTCCCCAGCGGGCTATAACTATCTTTGGCGTAAATTTGGCGACCCAGAACGGGATGCTAAATTACAAAATAATCACAAAATGGTTAACGTTTCGTCGCTGGAAAATGTTCATTTGAGTGATGATTACGTTGGTAGTTTGCGCTCAAATTACGATGAGGAACTTTACCAGCAGGAAGTCGAAGGGAAATTTATCAATATTGTGCAGGGATTGGTGTACAAGCATTTTGCTCGCACCAAACACACTTTGCAAGGCGAAGATGCTCAATTACTGGAATACGATCGCCGACTTCCATTGATGCTTACTTTTGATTTCAACCACTCTCCAATAGTTGCCTTAGCTGCCCAAAAACGGGGGGATGAAATTCATTTTTGCTATGAATGGGCATTGATGGATTCTGATATTTGGGAATTAGCAGAAAAAATCATAGATTGGGTAGGCGATCGCATTCCTCCTGAAATTCAAATCTTTGGGGATGCCACAGGGAGAGCACGCACCGCTGCTAGTCGGCTGTCATCTTGGGATATTGTGTTTCAAGGTTTGAATCCATTGGTGCAACACCAAGGCTATTTAATTAAAAGATTCGCTGATGCCAACCCTCACGTAATCAATCGCGTTCATTCGATTAATCAATTATTTCGCAAAGATAAAATCTATATCCATTTTGATAATTGCCCTAAGTTCATCAAGGATTTAGAAGCCGTGACTTGGGACGACCAAGGCATTAATAAAACTAGTGATACTTCTATCTCTCACCTGAGTGATGCCGCAGGGTATTTAATTCACACCCTTTACCCCTTTAAATTAAAACTACCCGTAAAAACCAAAGAACGGGTTAAGGGACTTGCTAGTTAATTTTGCAAGTCGTCAATTTTTTTATTTAATTGATTTAGGCGATCGCTCACCATTTTCTCTAAATTAGTTTGCCTTTTGAGGATGGCGGTGTATTTGGAGGCTTGGCTTATAGCTGCGCTCAATTGCTCTACATCGCGCATCACGGCAGCAAGCTCGGATTTAAAGCTGTATTGCTCCTGAATTAAAGTTGGAATTAGAACCAATTGCTCTTTAATCCGTTGGATTTCTTGGATCAAAAAATTATTTTTAATCTCAAATTCTTGCTTATTTTTGGCAATTAATTCTTTTAGCTCTTTTTCAATATCTTCAATTGATGATATTTCGGTATCATTAATTGATTTAAAAGCTTGCCACAGTGCCACACCAAAAGAAAGGATGGCAATAAATACGCCTATTATCTCCAGCCAGCTTAATCCCAGCGATTTGGAGAATACGAGCAGAATAAAAATTAAGGAGCAAGCAAATATTAAATTTAAGATTTTATTCTTGTTTAACATCACGGACAATTAAATTAGTGTCGCCGTTAATTACCTGTTCCTCTTCAAAAAGGAACATTAAGCAAGGATATTCTTTGGATTCGCCAAAGGTAATTATATCGCGATTCTTTAATTTATGCCTTGTTTGGATTTGGGAGCCATCAACCCAAGTCTTGTTTAATGATGGCTTAATTATATTTCCATCATATAAATAGTAAATAAATATTTCATTTTCACAATCCAATAAAATTGTGCAATGGGTGCGCGAAATGAATTTATATTCTTCAGTATCAGGGATAATAATATCGCATTCCAGCCCCCGCCCAATCAAAATGCTTTGATTAGAATCAAAGCTATATTTGATTCTTGAAGAATTTTTAGATAAAGCGAGAAACAAAAGCATTATTATCCAATGGTTACTCGTTGATCTGCCACTGGATTAAAGAGAATTCCAGTATATGGATATAAACTTCTGCGGATAGCTTTGATATTTTGCGCGGGGCGCAATTGATATCCATCTTGATCAATGTGAGATGGATCTAAGCTTAATCGCTCCCACTCACGCAAAATTACCCGCACCCTTTGAACTTGAGTGGGAAAAGTATTAATTTCCCCGATAGATTCTTGCAATCTATCTTGAATACTTTTCCCTGCACTAAATAAATCGGGCATTAATCTAGACTGACCACTACCCCCATCAACTACAGTATTTTCCCTCAAAGTGATTTCGTAGATTTCGTACAAGAGACCGATTTCGTAATCGGTCAACGTTGGGGAATTGTTGTCGGAGTTAAAGTAGTCAGTCATGATTATGCCGCTTCATAATTAATTTTTGATTCCAAATTTGCCCAAGGCACGCTGGGGATTTTAGCCATTAAATCCTCAACGCGAGTATAGGGACGATTGTCTTTCAAGGCTTTCGCTTCAGCTGTAGACAAGCCCAATTTATCTGATAAATCTTTGAGGGAATCAATATTGATTTTGCAAATACCCGTAGGTGGTGCATCTCCACCATTGGATATAGGCACTGGAGCGGGGCGGGGATCGTAATCAACGTATCCCAGCTTGGTGCGATATTTTTTTACTTGCATCTCATGCACCTGAACCGGTTGCCCGGTAACTCGATCAAAAAGTATGGGCATATTGGTTACAAAGAGAGAACGAGAGCGGTTTTGCGGAAATCGGAAATTTGTGATCCCGTCAGCATATAATAAGCGTTTTTCTCGCTTACGGTTCCAGTATCGTAATTACCCCTAAACACTTGGATACCTAGATTGGTATCAGGATCTACAATTGAGGCTGCTACAGCACCGCTGCCAGGGCTGGGCTCCATGATTTGGCGCACGGCCATGAGCAAGCCTTCGCGGTGATTGACCGTATTAATGCTGCCGATGTTCGGCACACTAAATAAATCAGTGCCTGGGGTAATTTGATTGGGCAGCAATTTGGCACCATTGGGCGAGAAAGGCACTAGGGTTATCACTGGCGCCGTCGCCGTTGCGGTGCTGATTCTTAGAATCACACCAAAAGCTGTGGCTCGGCTAGATGTACCAATCCGGGCAATTTGTCCCACGGCTACGTTGGTATTTAAGCCATTGGGGCAAGTAAGCGTAAAGTTTACAGCGCCTATATACGTGGTGCTGTTGTAGTCGGCATAACTAAAATTGGTGTCTGCCGCTACGCTGGCGATCGCCAGCGTAGATACACTCGAAACCGTATCCAGGCTGGTGGGTGCGGCTTGGGAGGTGATTGAGTTGCTCATTCCCACCATGAAGCCAAAGCGGGGAATCAATCCTTTTAGTCCAAATTCAATGGCTTGCCCACTGCCGATTGAAGCAGCTGCAAATCCAGTGATGGCGATCGCATCTTGCAGGAAAGCCCCCGCTGCCACCGGGGAAATTAAAGCATACCTATTGTCTGGGGGACAATTTTCTTTATCCATCGCCACCCCAGCCCCAATTAAGCCAGAGCTATTAAAGCTCGTCAGATTGCCGTTGGAATCCACGCAGGCACCAATAGCGATCGGGGGATTGGCACCCACCGCTACCGCTCCAGTTGTGGCTACCCAGCTGGTGAAAAGCGAGTTCATGTATTCGTCATTTGGCGTGCCTATGGAGTCCGCCATCTGGCTACCAGTTTCGTCTATGTATTTTTCAATGGTTTGGCGAGGGTCGATTCCGTAAGTAAGCCACCCATCAAACCAAAGATTTTCTAGAGTAACTGTGCCGCTGAAGAAACCAGCTTCATTGAAAGTGCCGGAAGCTACGCGCGGATCTAGGGAGATTGCCCGCCGGCGCTTGGGACGACGAATCTTGACATCATTTCCTACCTCAAACGCGCCTGGTTCGTAATCGACCACAGCTACTTTGGGGTACATACAAACAAGATTAAGCTGGGTGAGGGCCTTCTGGGCAATCCTCACCTCCAGCAAAGAATCGTTAGCGGTAAACGTAGGGGCCATAATTTATTAATTCCTCTCTAAATTAAGTGTTCCCTAGCGTTTGTATTGCTCTTCCAGCATTTGATTGTAGGCTTTCATCGCCTCTGGATCATTACGATACTTGTCATAAATCTCTTGTGCCGTCATTGGTCCGAAATTATAGGCGGATTTGGGCTGTACAGCCCTATTTCCGGGCGTACCGTCCGTACCAGTGCCTGCACGGGGGCTGGCGAAATGGGCAAAGTCCCCTTCCAGCATTTTGGGGAGGATTTCTTTAAATTCGGCGTTGATTGTTCCCCCAAATTTATCGGCACCTTTGATATACAGCTTGCCGTTATCCTCTTGCACCAGTCCCCGCTTTTCTAGCAGGGTGAACAGGTCCTCTTCGGTATTGGGGCGGATATTGCCCAAGGCTCTCATTTGCCCTAGCACTTCAGATCGCATCTTGGCTTGTCTGTCTGCTTCTCGCAATGCCTGGGTGTCTGCTTCTCGCTGCTCTAATTGTTTTTGGAGCGCCACTAGCTTGGCTTCATATTCCTGCTTAAAATTATCAGGTGCTGTGGCTGGGGTAGCGGGTGGAGGGGGAGGGGTTTGCGCTTCTGCATCCATCTCTTGCTTGAGTTGGTCTAGCAGCTGAAGTGAGGAGCCAAGCCCTTCAAATCTTTGCTCAATCTGCTGAGGGAATCCGCTAATTGTCTCTGCTAATTTTTGATTATCGTATTGGATTCTTTCAATCTGTTCCGCCAGTGGCTTGAAAGCTTCTCCTATTACTGCGGGGATCTGCTCCTTGATGGTATCAGCGATCGCCTTTTGAATTTCTGGATCTAATGGCATGGCTTAGAGATGATGGAAACTGTATTTTTAGCTTTCCCACTATATATAGGCTGCTGCCCGTGCCTATGCGATCGCCCAAGTTTTCTATGCAATTTAATTATGAGGGATAACGGGCGGACGGAAGTAAGCGAGAATTAATAATTACCTTAATCTGTAATTTCTTTTCAGTATAAAAAATGCGATCCTTGGTAGGGTCGCATTTAAATTATTTGGAGTAAATTTGCTTCTATTTTTCCCTCGCAAGGGATACGGTTCGTTTTGGTCGTCCTACAAAAAGAACTTTATCGGTGTCAAACTGCATTTCAAATCCCCCATCTTTAAGAGATCTCAAAATTTGCATTACTGTATTTGGGTTGACTCCGGTAAGGACAGCAATCTCCTCATAAGTTTTTTGCTGCCCATTAATTGCTTTTAGAATTGCCACAGCCCTGCGCTCAGCTTTGCCCAATAGAGGCAGCAGCCACGCCTGATCTGTTTCAGGCAAAGCCATAAATTTCTTTAGGCTTTCTGAATTGCTTAAAAGTTTATCAGCTGTATCTATGTTCATTTCATACCTTGATGTGCATAAGTTCAGGAGCATGGGTGCGCTACCTTGGCTTGGTTATGCGATCCAAGGCTCCCTGTTTTTCTTGTATCCAATTTGTTACCATTTCCTCCATTGCTTTGCTTTGGTCAGTTTCTATGGCTGCACAAATAGTTTTAAAGCGTATAGCTAACTCTTTCGGTATATAAGCAGAAATTAATTTGTAGCTAGGATCTCCCCTTTTACCCCGCACGTTTTCGGACATAAACATTTACTCATGCCAATAGTATTTCTATGCTGACATGAGTTAAATGATTTTTAAAGATTCCTGTTGACAGGTGTACATGAACATCTGCTATCATAGCAAGCAGTAAGCAAATCAGTCAAGTAAACTTCACTGAAGTCTGACTCATTAGTTGCCGTTGTTGCTGTACGACCATGTACCGATTTAAAAATGATTACTGTATCAAGCCATGAGACCTAGACGCAGCAAGGCTTCCACTGATATAGATATCTTTCTTGACTTCCCGACGACTAAAACGCACCTAGCAGAGGTGTTAGGCGTTGCCCGATCTACCCTCTGTATTTGGGAAGGTATAGCTTTTTGGCGGATTAGGAGTTTTCGGGAGGTTTACCCCAAAAAACCCGACGGCAGTTTTGACCGAGAAAGTCCCCTCAGCCCTTATCAATGTTGGGTTTTGAGTAGGGTGGGACGGCTAATGTCTCAGCTGCGACGTTCTGAAAGAGTCAAGTCCTACATTCTCAAAAATCCCAACGATTTTTCTAAATACCATTTCCAAAAAGCTCAAGCCGAGATCCAAAAACTAGGAGCATAACCAATGGCTAAACCTAAACCGGATGTACAAACAGCAGATAACATTACCATTGCAGAACTGTGCCAAAAGTTTTCAGTCAGTGAAGAGGCTTTAAGACTAGCGATCGCCAGTCTCTACCCAAACTTTGACACGATTAAAGCTGTCCCCAAAACAGATCTAGCTCGGATTGCTGCAACCCTCCACCCAGAACCGACGGGAA
>Ga0116229_10007801_pt1 | contig 16800 bp, 11 predicted proteins | sample S1TSphgellanicum_3_FD_87313 | JGI IMG/M metagenome (GOLD analysis project Ga0116229, IMG submission 87313) | Host-associated microbial communities from peat moss isolated from Minnesota, USA - S1T2_Fc - Sphagnum magellanicum MG | ecosystem: Host-associated > Plants > Peat moss > Unclassified...
GAGACTTGACGTTCACGGGTCTCGCGGCGACCGGACGATTCGGTTTCGGTGACGGCAGTGCCCAGCAAACCCATGTCTTTCTCACGGCCGGCGGCCACCAGCTGCAGGAAATCGAGTTTTCTCCCCAGGACAAATGGCTGGCGGCGGCGCAGCTCGGCGCCGAGATTCGTTTCGACGACAGCCAACGGCTGCGCGTCGCCGGCGGGTTCTATGATTTCTTCAATGTCACCGGACGACTGAATCCCGCGGATGAACCGGGACTTTACAACTACACCGCGCCCACGTTCCTGCGTTTCGGCAACACGCTGTTCAATATCGCGAATAACCCGAGCAACACGACGCAGCTCTACGCCCTGGCTTCGAAGTTCCGGCTCGTCGACCTCAACGCCACTTATACGTATGCAGTCGGCAGATACACGGCGACGGTGACGGCCGACGCGGTCCGCAACTTCGGCTTCCATGCGAACGCGGTCGAAGAGAATACGGGCTACTACGTGGAACCCCGCACCAAGGGCTATCAGGCGGAACTGAGTTTTGGCTATCCCACGGTGCTCTCGGCCGGCGACTGGCGCGGGCGCGTCGGCTACCGGTATTTGCAACGAGATGCCGTCATCGATGGCTACACGGACTCCGATTTTCATTTCGGCGGCACGAATGCGCGTGGCTATTATCTCACTGCAGACTATGGGCTGTCGCATTACCTGTGGATGCGACTCAAGTACCTGAGCGCAAACGAAATCGACGGACCAATCTACAGCGTCGACACGGTGCAGATCGACATGAACACCCGTTTCTAGGAGCGCGCCATGAGCCATTCTCTTCGCATCGCCGTATTGGTGGCGAGCCTGCTTGCCGCGGCAACCCCCGCCGCCCGTGCGCAGACGCAGCGCAGCGGCGGCAGCGAATCGCAGCGAATCATGCAGCAGTATCAGCAGGTGTCGGCGGAAAAAACCGCGCTGCAGGCTCAGCTCGCGCAAATGAAGAAGGATCTGGACGCAGCAAAATCGGAGCTTGCCGGCGTGAAAAAGGAACGCGATGCCTTGAAGGCGCGGGCGGCCGGCTCATCGGCCGCGGTCGCTCAGCAGATAGCGCAGGCAAATGCCTCGAAGGAAGCCGTCGAGAAGAGCCTGGAATTGAACAAGCAGCGCACGACCGAGCTCGTGGATCGGTTCAAGCAGACCATCGGCACGCTCAAGGGTGTCGAATCCGACCGCGATCAGCTGCGCAGAAGTTTCGAAGACCTTCGTGTCAAGTACGACAAGTGCGCGGACAACAATGAACAACTCTATGAGATCAGCAACACGGTTTTGGATCGCTATGAGCACGTCGGATTCTTCACCAAGGCCGCGGCCGCCGAGCCGTTCACGCGCATCGCGCACACGCGCATGGACAATCTCATCGTCGAGACGCACGTGCGCGCCGAGGAACTGCGGCTGAAGAAGGCCGCTCCCCCCGCGCCCCCGCAGACGCCAACATCCCGTCAATGATTCCGCGGGGCCGGCCGTCGCAAAGCGCCGCCACGCTCGCCGTTGGCACCGTGGAAAGCAGGATCGCTGCGCTGCGCGACCGGGCGAAGCTGCTGCATCAACAGCGCCGCTTCGCCGAATCGTTGGGCGTGCACGAGGAGGCGCTGCGCCTGGCACCCGATTCGATTGTGATTCGCCTGAGCGCCGCCCGATTGGCGCATTCCCTGGAACTGCAGGAGGTCAGCCTTCGCCACTACGAGGAAGCGGCGCGCGTCGATCCGCGGTGTTACGAGGCCGTGGAAGCCGCGCGCCGGATTTGCGTGGGGGCGGGCTTCGCCGAGCGCGCGCTGAAGTACGCGAGCATGGCTCAACTCCTTGCGGCCTCGCCGATGGCGCAATTGTCGACGCAGCTTCTCGTGCCATCGATCATGCCGTCGCTCGACGCGATCCGCGAGGCCCGGAGGTGCTACGAACGCGCTCTCGACGCGGTGCTGGCCGATCCCCCGCATCTCGAATCCCCCGACGGATCGCTCGGGGTCTCAGCATTTTTCCTCGCCTACCACGGGCTCAATGATCGCGAATTACAAGTCAAGGCGGCAAGAATGTTCCTCGCCGCCATCCCCGGTCTGACCTTCACCGCTCCGCACTGTGCCGGCGACCGGCGCCGCGGCGCGAAGATCCGGATCGGTTTTCTGTCGCGATTCTTTGCCTCGCACTCGATCTTCTCGACGTCGGTGGGACTCATGGAGAAGCTGTCCCGGGAACGCTTCGAGGTGCTGGCTCTGCGTGTCACGCCGTCGCGCGACGATCAGGCAACGGCGCGGATCCGCGGCGCCGCGGATCGGACCGTCGACCTTGACCCGGATGTCTACCGCGCGCGCTCGCAGATCGCTGCGCTCGAACTCGACATACTCTTCTATCAAGACATCGGAATGGAGCCGATATCCTACTTCCTGGCCTTTGCCCGACTGGCGCCGGTGCAATGCGTCTCCTTCGGGCACCCCAATACGACGGGGATTCCGACCATCGACTACTTCATCTCGAATGACCTGTTCGAGCCGCCGCAGCCGCACGCGCATTACAGCGAACGGCTGGTCCTTCTGCGCAACCTGCCGACGCTGGCCTATTACTACAAACCGCAGCTGCCGGCGCTTCCACCAGCGCGTGCCATGTTCAATTTGCCGGAGGAATCCCATCTCTACGTTTGTCCCCAAACTCTCTTCAAGCTCCACCCCGACTTCGATGCGCTGATCGCCGGCATCCTGGAGCGTGACCCCGACGGGCTCGTGATATTGATCGCCGGCCAGTTCCAGGAATTTACCGATCGGTTGCGCGCCCGGTTTGCGCGCACGCTCCCCGCACACGCAAACCGGATCGTGTTCCTGCCCTTCATGGGATTCGAGCGATTCATGCAACTGCTGTGTGTGGCTGACGTGATATTGGATACGGTGCACTTCAACGGCATGAATTCCTCTCTCCAGGCTTTTGCGGTGGGCACCCCGGTCGTTACGCTTCCCGGGGAATTCCAGCGCGGTCGGCACACCCAGGCGATGTACCGAAAAATGGGGATTCTCGATTGCATCGCGGCCGATTCACGGCAGTACGTGGACATTGCGGTGCGGATTGCAACCGACCCGGCCTACGCGCAGATGCTGCGTCAGCGCATCGTGGCGCGTAACCACGTGCTGTTCGAGGACCGGGGCGTCATCGATGAATTCGAGCGATTTTTCGTCGAGGCGCTCGGCGATGCGCGATGAGCGGCATGCCGCGCTTGTGACCCAACCCGCGCAAGGCCCGGGCGCGTCCTCGCCATTGCCGCCGCGGTTGCAGGCGCGGCTGGTGGAGGTACTTGGCCGGCACCAGCGCGGCGATCTGATGAGGGCGGAACGAGGCTATCGCGAGAGCCTGGAACAAGCCCCTGGCTTCTTCGATGCCGTGCATCTTCGCGGCACCCTGTTGATTCAGCGTGGCGCCTTCGAAGAGGGCATCGCGAGGTTGCGGGAAGCCATCGCGATTGACGGTTCGCAATGCAACGTCCGTATGAGTCTGGCACGCGCACTGCTCGACACGCGTGTGTCGCGAGCCGCGCTCGATTGCTGCGATGTGCTCGTCGACATGCAGCCCAAGAGCGCTGAAGCTTGGTTCCTGCGCGGCAATGCGCTGCAGCAGCTGGGTGCGCATGCGGAGGCGGTCGATAACTATGACCGTGCGCTGGCCGTGCAGCCGAACTTCCCCGCGGCACTCAACAACCAGGGACACTCGCTTCGCAGTCTGAACGACGTCGCCCGCTCGCTCGCGGCGTTCGAGCGGGCACTTGCCTTGCAACCCTCATATCCGCTCGCCCTCAACAACCGCGGCCTCGCTCTGATGGATATCAAGCGCATGCCGGAGGCTCTGCGCAGCTTCGACGCCGCGCTGGCAATCCATCCAACGTTTCCCGAAGCACTCGCGAACCGGGGTGCCGCGCTCCTCGCCATGAAGCGCTTCGCCGAAGCCGCCCACACCTTCGAGCGCCTCGTGCGGCTCTCACCCGACATGGGCGGCGCGGCGGGCAATCTGCTGTATGCGCGGCGCAATTGCTGCGACTGGCAGGAGTACGAAGGACTCGAGCGGCGAATCGTCGCGGCGGTGGAGCGCGGCGAGCTGGCGGACCTGCCATTGGCCTTTTTGTGCGTGACGGATTCGCCGCAGGCGCAGCTCGCGTGCGCGACCACCTTTGCCGCGCTCAAGTTTCCTGCCCGGCCGGGGGGTGCGGTGACGCGCTCGCGCTACCGGCACGACCGCATCCGCGTGGCCTATTTATCGGGAGACTTCGGCGATCACGCCGTTTCGTACTCTCTGGCCGGCGTGATCGAGTACCACGACGTCCGCCGCGTCGAGACCGTCGGCGTTGGCTGGGGCCGGCAGAATGAAGGACCGACCCGCGCGCGCCTGGAGGCCGCGTTCGATCGCTTCATCGATGCGACCGAGCTGTCGGATTCCGAGACGGTGATTCGATTGCGCGAGCTCGAGGTCGACATCGCCATCGACCTGATGGGCCACACCGCCGGTCAACGGACGGGTATCTTCGCCGAGCGTTGCGCGCCGGTGCAGGTCAATTATCTGGGGTATCCCGGAACCAGCGGGGCTCCATTCATGGATTACATCATTGCCGATCGCTGCGTCATCCCGGAGGGCGACGAGCCGGCCTACAGTGAGTGCGTGATGCACCTGCCATGCTGCTATTTGCCGAACGATGATCGAAGGCGCATCGCATCCCACCCCTCGACGCGCGCGGCGGCTGACCTGCCGGAGGCGGGGTTCGTGTTTTGCGCATTCAACAACCTGCTCAAGATCACTCCTGCGATCTTCGACGTCTGGATGCGGTTGCTGCGGGAGGTGAGCGGCGCCGTGCTCTGGCTGCGGGCGGGCGCGCCCGAGGCGCGGCGCAATCTCGAGGCGGCGGCGCTGCAACGCGGGATCGACCCTTCACGACTCGTGTTCGCGCGTCCGGTCGAGTCCATGGAGGTTCATTTGGCGCGTCACCGGCTGGCGGACCTGTTTCTCGACACGGTTCCGTACAACGGGCATTCGACGGTCTGCGATGCTCTCTGGGCGGGGCTCCCGGTGCTCACCTGCCGCGGCCGAAGCTTTGCCGGCCGGGTCGGCGCGAGCCTGCTTCGAGCCGCGAACCTTGCCGAATTGATTGCCGACAATCTCGATGGGTATGCACGCCTGGCGCTGGCGCTGGCCCGGGAGCCGGCGCGGCTCGACGGCATGAGACAGAGGCTCACCGCGCAGCGATCTGCCGGTATCCTGTTCAACACCGCGGAGTATTGCCGTCATTTCGAGACCGCCTTGACGGCGATGATGGATCGCCACCACCGCGGCCTGACGGCGGCGCGGCTCTAAATGGCTCAAGGTTCCGTGACCTCGAGTATACGCAGGTTACCCGCCTGATCCACCTGGACCGGCCGGCGCGTCAGATTTCCTGCGACCGCAATGGACTTGCCCTGCGGGCCGCACGAAAACGTGAGCACCCGCGAGGGGACGCCGCCGCCGCCGGTCGATTTGTTCAGCCACACCGTCGGCGGCGAATGGCCGTCGATGCCGGTCGCGATGGAGTACTCGGTGATCTTCAGAAGCCGCGATTTCGACCCCGAGCGCAGCAGCGCAGTTACCTGCCCGCGTGACGCGCAATAGGGCGACACTTGCGCGTCGGTGAGCAGTTGATCCGGTGGCAATTGCGAGAAGGCCGGCCTTGCGAGATAGCTGAGCGCGACTCTTTGGGCACCCGTCTTGAGCGGGATGCGCAGCAGGCGCCGGGCGGTCCAGTGCGCCACGTAGTGATCGCCGGAGCGCTCCACGGCGTGCATCTTTTCGAGCATGTTCACCTGACGGGAGTCGGGGTTGATCGGCGTGATCGGTGGCGAGCGCGCGATCGCCCACGGATCCATTCCCGCCGCGCGGATCGCGTACGTGATGTCGAATTTCCCCATGAAGGCCTCAAAGCGCTCCTGCGGTGACACCTTTGCCCCGTCGATACGAATCTCCAGTTCCGGAAAATGACGGTCCGGATAAGCGTCGGTTTCACCTACCCAGTGAAACGGTGCGCCCTCGAGCAGCAGCGCCGGTTCGCGGTCCGTCGTACTGACCGACAGCTCCACGGTGGTGTTGTCTCCCGATAAAGTCACGAGACTGGACTCGGCAACGAGATTGCTGTTCTCATCCGATCTCAGTCCCGGTAGTGGCGCACCGTCGCTCGATTCGGCGGCGCGCGCAGTCGCGGTAAGAGCCACACTCAGCAAAAATACGATGTGATATGCCATCGTCATGGTAACCCGACAGGCTAGTCAAACCGAATTACCAAATGATGACCGTTGCCGGTGTGCCGGACCAGTTGCGGGCAGTTTCCGAAGGGTTGCATGATTGGCGCGATGCTGCCACCGCCCCTTCCATCGTGACGATCGCCGCGCAATTGCAAGAAGCGGTCACGCTGCATAATCAAGGGCAGCTACAACGCGCGCAGTGCATCTACGAGGAGATACTGAGGGTTGATCCCCGTCATTTCGATGCGCTGCATTTACTGGGCGTGATCGCGGCCGCAAGCGGCAATCTGTCGCACGCGGTTGATCTCATCGGCCGGGCAATCCAGCTCAATCCCACGAATCCGATGGCGCACAACAACCGGGGCGCGGCGCTGCTCGACTCAGGGTTGTGGGAGGCGGCGCTGGCCAGCTTCGACTGGGCCATCGCGCTGGACGGAGCATACGCGGAAGCGCATTACAACCGCGGCAACGCTTTGAAGGAACTCGAGCGCAGCGAGGAGGCGCTCGCCAGTTACGACCGCGCCCTGTCGCTCAAGCCCACGCATCCGCAGGCTCATTCGAACCGGGGCATCGTTTTGGCCGCACTCGGCCGGTTTGAGGCGAGTATCGCCAGTTACGATGCAGCGATCGCCCTCAGGCCCGATTTCGCCCGGGCTCACTACAATCGCGCCAACGTGCTCTGTGCACAGAGGCAGTGGGAGGCGGCGCTGTCGGGATTCGATCGGGCGCTCGCGCTCGAGCCGGACTATGCCGAAGCCCACTCGAACCGCGGCTTTGTGCTGCACGAACTGCGGCGCCTCGATGAATCGCTCGAAAGCTGCGATCGCGCGATCGCTCTGAAGGCCGATTATGTGGAAGGCCATTGCAATCGCGGCGGCGTGCTGTTGGCGAAGAGGCAGGTCGCGGAGGCGCTGTCGAGCTACGATCGAGCGGTCGGAATCGATCCTGAGTACGCTCCGGGACATGTCAACCGCGCGCTGGCCCTGTTGCTGGCCGGAGACTACGAGAGAGGTTGGGCAGAATACGAGTGGCGCTGGAAGGACCGTAGCAGCTGGGTGATTCGCGAGCAGCGAAACTTCCGCCAACCGCAATGGCTGGGAACAGTCTCGCCCGCGGGCAAGACGATGCTTCTGCAAAGCGAGCAGGGTTACGGCGATACGATTCAATTCTGCCGCTACGCCGCGATCGTGGCGAACTTGGGCGCCCGGGTCATTCTCGAGGTTCCCCGTGCGCTTGCGCCGCTGCTCGAGAGTTTGAATGGGCCGGCGCGCGTGGTGGTGCAGGGCGAGCCGCTCCCGGACTTCGACATGTACTGTCCGATGCTCAGCCTGCCCCTTGCCTGCCGAACCACGTTGTCGAGTATTCCAGCCCAAGTTCCCTACGTTGCGGTCGGAGAAGATCGAAGGCTTGCCTGGCAGGACAAACTCGGGGAGCGTCGGCGGCCCCGCATCGGACTGGTATGGTCCGGCGGCTTCAGGGCGGCCCGGCCGGAATTATGGTCGGTCAACGAGCGGCGCAACATCCCGCTCGCCAAGTTCGCGGCGTTCAAGAAGCTCGAGGCCGATTTCTACAGTGTTCAAAAGGGACAACCGGCGGAGTCGGAGCCGGCGGAGCTCATGGCACGCGGCTGGGACGGACCGGCCATCGCGGATTTTGCCGCCGAGATCGGCGATTTTGCGGACTCGGCCGCGCTCATCGAGCAGCTCGACCTCGTGATCTCGGTCGATACCGCAATGGCGCACCTGGCCGGTGCGCTGGCCAAACCCGTATGGATACTGAACCGCTTCGATGCCTGCTGGCGCTGGCTGCTCGATCGCGACGACAGCCCGTGGTATCCCACTGCGCGGCTGTACCGGCAGGAGCAGCCCGGCGACTGGGATTCGGTCGTGTGCAAAGTCGCACGGGACCTCGCTCGATGGCTCTCCCAGTGTTCGTGGCACTAGATTGTCATGAGCCGTTGTTAGTCTCCCGCTGCATGGCCGCTACAAACCTTGAAAGACCCGCGCCGCTCGCCGCGACCGATGCGGGCTTGGCATTCCAGGTCGCCTTGACCCTGCGCAAGCAGGGCAATCCCGCGGGCGCGGACGCGCTGTGTGCCGAGATACTGCGCGCCGTCCCTCGACATTTCGACACGCATCATCTGCGGGGCCTGATCGCCCTCGATCGGGGCGCTCTCGCCGAGGGTATCGAATTCATCCGCCAGTCGTTGGCCATCAATCCAGATGATGCCGTGGCGCAATCCAACCTGGGCAATGCGCTGCTTTCGGCCGGTGAGCCGCAGCGGGCTCTGGAAAGTTTCGATCGGTCACTTTCGCTCAAGCCGGATCTCCTGATCGCGCATTACAACCGCGCCAATGCACTGCGGAGTCTTGGCCGATACGAGGCGGCATTGGCCGGTTACGAACGAGCGCTGGAAATGAACGGGCAATATGTGCCTGCGCTGAACAACCGCGGGCTGGTGCTGGATGCGCTGCGCCGTCTGGAGGATGCCCGGAACTCATTCGAATGTGCGTTAGCCGCCGATCCGCGCTATGTCCCGGCGCAAGAGAACCTGGCGGCAGTGTTGCTGAAACTCGAACGGCCGATTGAAGCGATCGCGGTCTGCGACAGCCTGTTGCAATGGGCACCGGGCAATGTGGCGGCGCTATGCACGCGCGGCAATGCAATGCTGGCGCTGGCCCGGCTGGCGGAGGCGGTTGAGAGTTACACGCTGGCGCTCGAGGTGGATCCCGGAAATTTCGATGCACGGCTGGGCCGCGGTGCCGCCTTCCAACGAATGGGACGCTTCGAAGATGCGCTTGAGGATGGTGAACGGGCGCTCGAGGCAAGGCCCGATTCCGTGCAGGCGCTGGTGAACTGCGGAAACGATCACTTGAGTCTCGGCCGGGCGGAGCCGGCGTTGGCGTGCTTCTCGCGCGCTCTGGCCGTGGCGCCTGAGGAGTGCGACACGCTGCATGGACGCGGGGCGTCGCTGCTCAAGATCGGGCGGGAAGAGGAGGCGGCGCAGGCATTCAAGGAAGTGCTGCGGGCACAGCCCGATCATGGCTTGGCGCTCGAACAGCTATTCCACCTGCGTATGAACGCCTGCGACTGGCAAGACCACCCGTGGCTGCGGGAGCGCCTCCGAGCGTCGCTGAAGGCCACGAGTAACTTCGCCAATCCGCTCACCCTTCTCATGCAAGATGAGCCTGAACTGGCTCTCGCATGCGCACGTACCTTTGTCTCGGCCAAATACCCGCCGGATTTGGCGCTGGGCCCGTGCCCGCCGCCGGATCGTCCGCGTGAAGGCGCCAAGATTCGCGTGGCATACGTTTCGGCCGACCTCAGCGCGCACCCGGTGGCTCAGTCGCTGGTCGGAGTGCTGGAGCGCCATGATCGCAGCCGCTTCGAAGTGATCGGCGTCGCACTGCGCGCCCGCCGATATAGCCCATTCGAGCAGAGGGTGCATGATGCATTCGACCGGTACGTCGACGTGTCGGCGCGAAGCGATCGCACCGTCACACTCATGATGCGCGAGTGGGGCGTGGACATCGCCGTGGATTTGATGGGACTCACTGAGGGCTTGCGCCTGGGGATTTTCGCGCACCGGACCGCGCCGGTGCAGGTCGGCTTTCTTGGCTATGCCGGCACTGTGGGCACCGCCTATATGGACTATATCCTGGCGGACAGTGTGGCGATCCCAAACGGATCCGAACGTTGGTACGCCGAACGCGTCGTCCGTCTGCCCCATTGCTATTTGCCGACCGATGACCGGCGGGCTCTACCGGAGGTGCCGACCCGCGAGGAAGAGGCACTGCCGCCGCGGGGCATGGTGTTATGCGCGTTTACCAGAGCGCACAAGATCAGCCCGGAAGTTTTCAGCGTCTGGATGCGCCTGCTGCGTGCCACTCCCGGGAGCGTGCTATGGCTTAGGGAAATGGGCGAGAACGCGCGGGCCAATCTGCTCAGAACGGCCTCCGCCCGGGGCGTCGAGGCTCACCGGTTGGTATTCGCGCGGCACGCGCCGGGCATGGCCGAGCATCTTGCCCGGCTAAGGCTCGCGGACCTCTATCTCGATACTTTGCCCTACACCGCCCACTCGACGGCTTGCGACACATTGTGGGCGGGAGTGCCGGTTCTTACCTGCGCCGGCACAGGCTTCGCGAGCCGTGTGGCCGCCAGCGCTTTGACTGCCGCGGGGCTGCCAGAGCTCATCACGCATAGCCTGGAGGAGTACGAGCGCTGCGCGCTCGAGTTGATGCATCAACCTGAACGGCTGAAAGCGCTGCGTTCGCGCCTCACGCTGCAGAGAGTGCATTCACCGCTTTTCGACACCGAGCGATTCACGTGTGACCTTGAGACCGCGTACTTGCGGATGCACGCGCGAGCGGCGGCTGGCGAGTCGCCGAGACCGTTTGACGTGTGCGAATCACTTGAAGCGCCTGCCCACCTGGAAACGTGGTCGTGAGTGGCACCGTGTTCGGGACACAGGCCTCCACGGCGCAGGTTCAGCAAGCACTCTCGATGATTCACGGCGGGCGGCCGGCGCAGGCGTCCGCGCTTCTCAAGACGGTAGTGGAGCGCGAGCCGCTCAACTTCAATGCGCTGCAGCTGCTCGGGCACATTGCATTGCAAACCGCCGATTATTCCGCCGCGGAGCGATGGCTCTCGGCCGCGCGGACGGTCAATGCGATAAGCGCGCCGGTGTACTCGAATCTCAGCGTCGCGCTGCTCGCGCTGCGCCGCCCGCGCGAAGCACTGGAGTGCTGCGACCGGGCGCTGGCCTTGAAGGCGCACTACCCAGAGGCGCTCTGCAACCGGGGACATGCCTGCTGCGCCTTGGATCGGACTGATGAAGGGCTTGCCAGCTACGAGCGGGCGATCGCGTTGGCGCCGGGTTTCTACGACGCGCATGCCGGGCGCGCCCGGGCGTTGTCGACTCTCAGGCGGCACCCGGAGGCGCTCGCGAGCTGTGAGCGGGCGCTCGAGCTCGATGCAGGCAGCGTCGATGCCTGGTGCCTGCGAGGCAGCATCCTGCTGCGGCTGAAACGTCCAGAGCAGGCGCTTGCCGCGTTCGATCGGGCGCTGTCCGTGTCGCGCGATTCGCCCGAGGTGCTGAACAATCGAGGAACGGCGCTCAGAGACCTCAAGCGCCCCCAGGAGGCATTGGCCGCCTATGAAGAGGCGATCCGCTTGCGGCCGCAGTTCCCCGAGGCCTGCTGCAATGTCGCGAACCTCGCGTTGGACGCGGAGAGATATCAAGAAGCACTCGGCCATTGCGAGCGCGCGCTCGCCATCAGGCCCGATTTTCTCGATGCCCGCAATATTCAAGGTACGGCGCTTCGCGGGCTGAGGCGATACGCGGACGCCGCCACGGTCTACGAACAGATAGTGGCGGCGGACGCGCGGTTCGGCCACGCATTGAGCCATCTTCTGGTATCGCGAGCCCACGTCTGCAACTGGTCGGATCGGGAGGAGCAGGCATCGCGCATCGTCGAACGCATCGCGGCCGGCGAGTGCGCCAGCGCGCCCCATGCCTTTTTGTGGATCTGCGATTCGGCAGCGTTGCAGTTGCAGTGCGCCCGCCTCTACTCGGAGGAGGAGTTTCCCGCGGCGCCACCCCTGTGGCGGGGCGAGCCGTACCGGCACGAGCGTCTGCGAATCGCCTATTTGTCCGCCGACTTGACCGATCACCCGGTGGCGCACCTGATCGCCGGAGTCCTGGAGAGGCATGACCGGCGCCGCGTTGAAACCTTCGGCATCTCGCTGTACCAGGATCCGTCATCCCATCCCATGCAACATCGCCTGCGGCAGGCATTCGAGCATTTCCACGATGCCGGTGGCGAGACCGATGCGCATGTCGCATCGAGGTTGCGGGAATCGGAAATCGACATCGCGGTCGATCTGACGGGACACACTCGCGGCGGCCGCCTCGGTATCCTGGCCCACCGCCCGGCGCCAATCCAGATCAACTTTCTGGGCTTCACCGGAACTTCTGGAGCCCGCTGCATCGATTACCTGATCGGCGATGCGGTCGCAATTCCCCAAGGAGATAACGCGCATTTCAGCGAGCACATCATCCGTATGCCACATTCCTTTCTGCCGAACGATGATCGACAGCCCATCGCCACTGAAACGCCGCGACGGAGTGAGCTCGCCCTGCCGTCGGAGGGCATCGTGTTCTGCGCATTCAACAACACGTACAAGATCAATCCGCAGATGTTCGATATCTGGATGCGGCTGCTCAAGGAAACGCCGGGGAGCGTGCTGTGGTTGCGTGCTGGGGAGGGCATTGTGCGCGCCAATCTCGCGCGGGAGGCGCTGCGGCGAGGCGTAGACCCGGAACGGCTGGTGTTTGCATCGAGGGTCACGTCGATGGACGCGCACTTGGCGCGCTATGCCCAAGCCGATCTGTTCCTGGACACATGGCCGTACGGCGCTCACGCGACGGCCCGCGATGCGCTATGGGCGGGTCTCCCCGTCCTGACGTGCACGGGCGGCGCCTTTGCGACACGCGTTGCAGCGAGCCTTCTCGCCGGATTGTCGCTGCCTGAATTGGTGACGCAAGATCTCGATGACTACGCCGAGCGGGCCCTTGCGCTCGCCCACGCGCCGGCCCTGCTCGCCGAACTGCGCGCCAAATTGGCGCACCAGCGGTCAACGCGCCCGGTCTTCGATACGGATCTGTATCGCCAACATCTGGAATGCGCCTATCTGTCCGCATGCGAACGCCAGCGGCACGGGCAGGCGCCGGCAGCCTTCAGTGTGCCGGGTATGTGCTGATGTCGTCATTGGAGGCGTGCACGAGCGCATCGCCATTGCCCGTCGACGCGCGGTCGCCGGCGCCCGGAGGTCATCCCTGGATTGCGATGGAACGCTGACTTCACTCGGATGGTGAGGAATCCTCGGGCGCATACAGGGTCACGTCACGTCGTTCGCCGTTGTGCTCGACCGTTACCGTGACAGTCCCGGGCGCATTCAGACCCTCCAAAATCTCCTTGCCGGTTTGCCGATCTTGGTCCTGCATCGAGGTTCCGTTGACAGCAACCAGCAAATCGCCGCCGCGAAGGCCGGATTTAACGAATGATGGCACGTGGTTGCCGTTCGGGAATACACGAAAACCCAGCAATCTGCCATCCGGACCGACGGAAGCAGCGGTGCGTAAGAGATCGGCGGCGGTCAGTGCCTTGCCGGTATCGACACCACCGGGTTCACTCGATTCCGCCATGCGCGGTGGCGAGTCCGGTGGCGCGGCGGGCCTGCCTTTCAGCGACAGCTTGGGTAGAACCAGGGTTTCCAATCTGCCGTTACGGCTTAGGATGACGCGATCTCGGTACACCGAGTGCAGGGAGGCGCCGCCCACACTCGCCCCGACCTCATAGACCTCTGCCGGAGCTGTGTCGCTGACGATGATGGCAAGCCCGGATTTTGGATTCTCGGTGGCGAGCGTGCCGGCGAGCAGCAAATTGGACGCTGTCCGCGGCGCGCCGCCCGGGTCTTGTGAGCTTGGTTCCGCAGCCAAAATTCCGAAAAGTTGCGCTGCCACGATGCTCCGTACGTCGACACCTGGGCGCTCGAGCGCGCGCGTGTTCAGCGCAACGGCGGGCAAAGGCGACGGGGGCGGGGTGCCGCCAAAAAGCGTCATCGCCGCGCGCGCGAATTCGACGGCAATCAATCCACTCAACGTCGCGGATACCAACCAGGGTCCATTGCTCAGCAGTCCGTCTCGCCAATTGCTTATCGGTGGACCGGGTATTGAGTGAAGTCGCCGCGCCTGCGCTATCGGCGCCGGGGCCGGGATGTCGGCGTCCCGATGCACATCCGCCGCCTTGCGCGGCCTTTCAATCGGGTGGTGTGCGGCATTGTCGATCGGCTGATCCGAGAGTGCCACGCGCGTCTGGCGGTCCAACTCGCGCGACGCGAACGAGAGGATTTGTTGCAGGTCGCTGGCCACCTGCGCGGCGCGATTGTTCCGGGCCTCGCCGTTCAAGCCCCAGGCCGCTTCGCGGCCCGGCGGTCGATTGGCGCGTCGGATTGGCTGCTTTGCGGATGGCGGCGGCTCGATCATCGAGAATTAAAACCCGTTGATGGCGCAAGCGTTTTACGCGCCAACTGTTACGCACCCACGGCGCCGTTCGATCGTTCAAATCCTGCGCAACTCGCCGGCTTCCGCACCGGTATCCAGGCTGCCCACGCAGTGTAGTCGGCTCATTTGACGAATATTTGACTGGCGGTCGCGCCGGCCGACGTCGCTCGATACTCACGCGCCGAAGCCTTCGAATTGTGACACCGATGTGACATCGGGCTCTCGAACTCACCATTCCCCGAGTCCTCGATCGGGCAGCAAAAAAATCGGCTAACTCAATGATCTTCCGAATGGATCTGCATGCCCAAGCGCGTACATTATGTTAATAATTAAATGACATAAACTGGGACATTCGTCACAGAAGTGCCATTCTCACGACACACTAACCACCTACCATCCACCCTGTTCGGTCTTACAGATGGCTTTATTTCAGGGAGATAACGTGGTCGATCAACGAAAGCAGGCGGTGTCGATACGACTGGGCGAGGGCGACATTCGAAATATCAAGCGGGTCGCGAAACGCTTGGGCGTGCGGGACTCGGACATCATCCGGTTCGCAATCAAAGCCACCCTGAGCCGGATCTCGCCGATGTGCGACCCGGCGATTCGCGGCAGAAACCTAGTACCGGTACTGGTCGAATCCGGTGACGAGTTGATCCGCTACTTCGAGCTCGATGCCTTTCGGTTGGAAAGCATCATCAACGACCAGGTGGAAGAGGGTCGACAGGTCGACCGCGACGACATCGCACTGCTCGCCATGAGCGGACTGCGCGAGGAATACCTGGTGATGCGCCTGAAAGACGGAGATCCGTCCGCGGATGATCCCGCGCTGCGGGGGCGCTCGCTGCGCGGTTACCTGTACGACAAGTATGTGTACCGCAACTTGGACCATCGCGCCGACGGCAACGGCTATGTCCGCAACGGCAATGACGACGCGGTGTCGCAGGACGTCAGCATTCGCGTACAGCGCTCGGCGCCCGCAGCCTAGGAAATTTTCAAGCAGATCGCTTTTGGCAAATCGCTTTCAAATCGAGGGAATACCGTGAAATTTCCACATGTACTCGCAATGACGATCGCCACCATCGGCGCGTGGGTGTTACCGTTCTGCAGCGCTCGCGCGGACACCGTGCTGTACGACAACGCTGGATTCATCGAGGGGCAGCAGTCCTTCGTACAGTCCTTTGACATCACAACTGCCGAGACACTGACCGTGTCCCTGTCTCAGGTTCCCTGGTTGGACACCATCAGCGACCTGAATTGTTTTGTCTCCACGGCCAAAGGTGTCGTTGGGCAGTACATGAGCGGTCCGGGAACCGAGTCGCTGAGCGTCGGACCGGGCATGATCTATGTGCATTGGTTCGGCGATGCCAACGGACCGTACGGCCTAGGTGTGTATGGAATGAAGATTGAGTCCTTGACCACACCGGTCGGGTTGCCCGGTACGCTGATTCTCCTCCTGTCCGGTCTTGGGGTGCTGTTCGGCTGGCAGCGGCAAAGAGTGGACTCGACGGTCACCAGCAAGCACGAAGCGCTGACAATTTAATGACGTTGGTCGCCCATAAGTAGTCGGTTGCAATGAAACTCTAACATGTGACCCCTAAACTTTTCGCGCTCTTGAGATCTGGTGGCGCGTAAACGGGGTGACGTTGCCGATGCGATGGAAGAATTACGGGGTGACGGGACTGCTGCTGTGCTGCGGCGCGGTTGGTGCTGCGAATCAGCCCGCGCCGGCGGCCGCTTCGTCATCAAGCTCGCCTACCGCATCGACGGCAGCCGTTTTGCCCCCGGGCTACCAGCTGCGTCCCGGGGACACTCTGCTGGTGTCCGTTTGGAAGGAAACGGACCTCCAGTCCGAGGTCCTCATCCGCCCTGACGGTGGCATGTCATTCGCCTTGGCCGGGGAATTGCAGGCAGCCGGGCATACCGTCGCCGAGTTGACGTCGATGCTGGAAACCCGCATTCGGAAATTCATACCCGATGCTGTGGTTACCGTCTCGGTCAAAGCGGCCGCAGGCAATCGGATCTACGTTGTCGGCAAAGTGACGCGCCCCGGAGATTTCCCCTTGGTCGGTCCCATGACCGTGATGCAGGCGTTGAGCCTGGCGGGCGGCGCGACCCCTTTTGCGGATACGAACGGCATTCGCATCCTCAGGTTGAACGGCGATCGCCAAACGTCAATCCGCTTTCGCTACAGCGATATCGAACGCGGCCGCAAGCTCGATCAAAATATTCTTCTGCAAAACGGTGACACGGTTGTTGTGCCATGACTCGGCGCTGGTCGGCGCGGCTTTGCGGGTGGGCGACAGCCATGTCCGTTGCTAGCCAGTCCATTGCGGGAGTGTGGGGAACGCAGCCGGTGCTCGGCATTGCCGGCGACTATGCATCGAACCCGGCGCTGCTCGATCAGCCGAACACGGCGGAGACGCACGCCGCGCTGTTGCTCGATGCCCCAACCAACTAC
>Ga0116229_10007804_pt1 | contig 16796 bp, 17 predicted proteins | sample S1TSphgellanicum_3_FD_87313 | JGI IMG/M metagenome (GOLD analysis project Ga0116229, IMG submission 87313) | Host-associated microbial communities from peat moss isolated from Minnesota, USA - S1T2_Fc - Sphagnum magellanicum MG | ecosystem: Host-associated > Plants > Peat moss > Unclassified...
GAAAAGGCGGCGAAGGCGTTCTTCGCGGCGCTGCCGAAGATCGGGTAGGGGATTGGGGGCTGGGGCGAGGGGTTAAAAAACGCCCTTGACCCTCCCGCCACGGTTCGCTTTACTACCCGGCTCACCTTAATCCATTTTTACCCTCTCGATCTATGTCCAAGGCTCTCTCTCTTCAAGTTTCCCAGCGCGCCGGTATCGGCCGCAAGGCGGTTAAGGCGGTGCGCAAAGCCGGCCGCATTCCCGGCGTGCTTTACGGCAAGGCCAAGGGCGACAAAGCGGTGCATTCGCGCGCGATCGAGATCGACTCGAAGAAGCTCGGCGCGATCCTGCAGAAGTCGACCAGCGAGAACGTGCTCGTGGACGTGGAGCTGACCGATGCCGAGGGCAAGAAAGTGGACCAGCACCTCGCGCTGCTGCTCGACGTGCAGCATCATCCGCTGGAGGACTATATCGTCCATATCGACCTGCACGAGATCGCGCAGGATGAAATTTTGCACGCCGAAGTGCCCGTGACCAGCGTGGGCGAGCCCGTCGGCGTGAAGAACGGCGGCGGTTTGCTCGAGACGATGCTGCGCACGATCCGCGTGGCCTGCTTGCCGCGCGACCTGCCGGATTTGATCACGGTCGACGTGAGCCATCTCGAGATCGGCCACTCCGTGCACGTAAGCGAAATCAAGCTGCCCGAGAACGTGAAGGCGTCGAATCCGCCGGAACTGCCCGTGTTCAGCGTGTTCGCGCCGAAGGAAGAAGTGGTCGAGGTGCCCACGGCCGAAGTCCAGCAGCCGGAAGTCATCAAGGAGAAGAAGCCCGAGGAAGGTGCGGCCCCGGCGGCAGATGCCAAGGGCGGCAAGGACGCGAAGGCAGCTCCGAAGGCCGACGCGAAGAAGTAGTTTTGGTAGCCCGCGACCTCCGGGCGCGGGGCTCGTGGGCGTTCGTCAACTAAAGGCGTGCCCGCGTTTTGAGCGCGCATATCCGTTAAGCCCGTCGCCCGGAGGTCGACGGCTACCCCAGAACCACCATGCCCACTTTCAAGCTCATCGTTGGCCTGGGCAATCCCGGCGCGCAGTATCTTTTCACGCGGCACAACGTGGGCTTCATGGTGCTCGATGCCTGGGCGCATGAGGACAGCTTCACTTTCTCGAACGAGCCGGTGCGTTTCTCGCAAGTCGCCGCGCTCGATTCCGGCGAGCGCCTCGTCAAGCCGATGACCTACATGAACGAAAGCGGCAAGGCCGTCGCGGCGTGGATCGAGTGGCTCAAGCTCACGCCGGCCGATGTGCTCGTCGTGGTCGATGATGTCGCGCTGCCGATGGGCCAGATCCGGTTGCGCTCCGAAGGCAGCGCCGGCGGCCACAACGGACTCAAGTCGATCGAGACGCATCTCGGCACGGACAAGTACGCGCGCCTGCGTTGCGGGGTCGATCCGGTGCCTCCCGGATGGGCGCTCGAGAAATGGGTGCTCTCGCGTTTCGACCAGAAGCAGGAGGACGCGCTCGGGGAAATGATTTGCACGGCCCGATTGGCGATTGATTGTTGCCAGCAAGAGGGAATTGCCGTAGCTATGAACAGGTTCAATGGGAGTTCCATTGCGCCCAAGACCAGTGACCAGGAGAATGAATTAAAATGAATAACTACGACGGCCTCTTCATCCTTAACATCCAAGGCAAGGACGAAGGCCTCAAGGAAGCCATTGAATCGATCGAAAAAGAGATCGAGGGCTTCGGCGGCAAGATCAACGGTACGCAGAAGATGGACCGCAAGCGCTTTGAGCGTATGGCGGGCGATCTCGACAGCGGCTTCTACGTCAACGTGCAGTTCCAGGTGACGCCGGACAAGATCGAGCCGCTGCGCGCGAAGCTCGCGCTCAACGAAGTCGTCTACCGCCAGTTTTACCTGAAGCAGGAAGCCGTAACCGCCTAACGCGAAGGAGGCACCATGGCAGCGAGTCTCAACAAAGTTCTGCTGATGGGCAATCTCACCCGGGACCCGGAGGTGAAGTACACGCCGAAGGGCACGGCCGTTTGCGATTTGGGCCTGGCGATCAACGACAGCTACAAGGCGCAGGACGGAACGATCAAGGAAACGGTTACCTATGTCGACGTCGAGGTCTGGGGCCGCACGGCGGAGAACTGCAAGCAGTACCTGACCAAGGGCCGTCCCGTTTTTGTCGAAGGGCAGCTCCGGCTCGATCAGTGGGAGCAGGAAGGCCAGAAGCGCAGCAAGATGAAGGTGCGCGCGGATCGTGTGCAATTTCTCGGTGGCGGACCCGGCGGAGGCAGTGGTGGAAGCAAAGGTAATTACTCCAGCAGCAGCACTAGCTCAGCGACCGCATCTGGCAAGACTGCGGCGCCTTCGACCATTTCGGAAGATGCGCCGCCCCCGCCTCGCGACGAGGACGACATCCCGTTCTAGCGGTTACGAATTGGTGACATTTCGCACACGCGAACATTGCATTTGTGTGTAGCTCGGATATAACCGTAGGCCTCCATCTCACAGTTGTATTCCATGAGCTCATCCGACCCCGCTTTCGATTGGTCCCAAGCCGCTTCCCTTTTGGGTGAAGACCCCAACAACGTCGAGCCCGACATGGCCGCGATCGTGCTCGAGCTGGTCGGCGGCGCGGACGCGCAGTTCGACGAACTCGCGAGCAAGGATATCGCGACCGACAGGAAGACCGTCTCGTCGCTGGCCCACGCGCTGCGCGGATGCCTGCTCAACTTCGGCTTCACCGAGGTCGGCGGCATCCTGCAGTACATCGAGAAGGGCCCGTGCACGCCCGAGGAATTTCCGCGGAAACTGCAGGAAGCGCGCGCGGCCTTTTTGACGTCGAAGAAGTTGCTGGCCGAGCGCTATCCGTCCGTCGGCATCGTCTGAACGACATCCGCAAAATGCTTGGGTAGCCCGGGTCGCGCGAAGCGCGATTTCCGAAATGCGGCTGGCGCCGCACTCGCGCTGAGCCAGCGCGGGCTACCACAACCAGTCTTTCGCCTCGAACTCTCTGAGCGTTGTCCAGGCCGCGCTGATACTGCATTATAACTTTATGTCCCGTCCCTCTTCCCGTTCGCGCGAGCCCGGCTCGCGGGCTTCCGATTATGAATTCGTGCTGCCGCCCGAGCTGATTGCGACGCATCCCGCGGCGAAGCGCGAGGAGTCGCGGCTGCTCGTTTATGACCGCGCCAAGGACCGCGTCGAGCATCGCCATTTTTTCGATCTCCCTGAGTACCTCGGCCCGGACGACCTGCTCGTGCTCAACGACTCCAAGGTGCGCCCGGCCGCGATGGCCACGACCGACGGACGGGTGGAAGTTTTGTTGCTGGAGGAAACGAGTCCGCGCCATTGGGTCGCGCTGGTCAAGCCCGGCGCGCGCGCGAAGCCGTACACGCGACTCACGTTTGGCACGGCGGAAAAGCCGCTCGAGGCCGAAGTGCTCACCACGCTGCCCGGCGGCGAGCGCGTGCTGCGCTTTTTTGGCGAGCTGGACCTCGATGCGCTTGGCGAAATGCCGGTGCCGCCCTACATCCGCAAGCAACGCAAGGCCCTCGGCGAAAGCGAGCACGCGCCGGAGGATTTCCAGCGTTACCAGACCGTCTACGCCAACCAGGTTGGCTCGGTTGCCGCGCCGACGGCGGGGCTGCACTTCACGCCGGAATTGCTGGCCAAGTTCAACCACGCCTTCGTCACGCTGCACGTGGGCTTGGGCACATTCCGCCCGGTGAAGGTCGAGTTCATCGCCGATCACGAGATGCACGAGGAGGTCTACTCGATTCCGGAGGGCTTCGAGGCGGCCTATGAGAAGGCGAAGCGCGTCGTCGCCGTCGGCACGACCTCGGCGCGCGTGCTCGAGTCCTCCGCCAACCTGCGGCCCGGCCCGGGGCGCACGCACATCTTCATCCATCCGCCGTACGAGTTCCGGCGCGTCGATGCGCTGCTGACCAATTTCCATCTGCCGCACTCGACGCTGCTCATGCTCGTGAGCGCGCTGGTGGGCCGCGAAAAGCTGCTCGAGATTTATCGCGAGGCCATCGCGCAAAAATATCGCTTCTTCAGCTACGGGGACGCGATGCTGATTCTATGAGCCGCGCCGCGTCCGCCAAAATCGCCCTTGCGCTGACGTGGGATGGCGCGCGCTGGCCGGTCGCCTCGCTGCCGCCGAAAGCGCGGGCATTTCTTGCGGCGAGGGGATTTTCCTCGCCGACGCGGCGCGAGGCCGCGCGCTTGCTCGCGGCGGACGCCGTCCGCGAAATGCGCCTCTGCTGGGTGCCTGAGCTAAAAGGCGGCGACAACGTGCTGGCGGAAGTCTTCGCCGCGCCGAAAGGCCAGCGCGTGCCGTTTCGCGCGGTGAAGACGGCGCAGTTCAACGACGTGCTCGGCGTGGTTTATCAGCGGTAGCCCGCGAGATCGGGGACGGCAGGGACTGCCGTTCCAACCACAAATAGCTCTTCGGCCCTCTGCAGTCCTCTGTGCGAAACCTCGATCAGGGTCAGGCCGAAGGCTGACCCTCCCGATTAGGCCACCGGCGCGATATCGGGCTGGATGCCGGCCGGGGCGGTGCTCCAGGGGTACTCGCCTTTCTCGTCCTTGCCGCGGTACTTGAGGTGGAGGTGGGTTTCCATGACGATGAGGGGCACCTCGCACTTGCGCTCGATGAGATCGAGGATGCCCTCGATGCACGATTCCTCGACCTGCCGCGTCTCGCGCTTGAGAAGTTCGGCGAGGCGTTCGACGTGCTCGCGCACTTGCGGGCGCAGGGCGTTCTCGCCGGTGGCGTGTGGCCGGACAAGATTTCCGATGGCCTCGCGGACAAGGTCGGATAGGGTTTCGCCTCGGTTGCGTTTCAAACGCAATGCATCGAGGAGGTCGCGTTCCTCCGCTGTGATACGCACGCGGAGCTGGTAAACTTTGCTGTCGTCTTGGCCCATAGATGAAAAGGGTACTATTATAGTATCGGCCGCTAACAGGCCGAGTTAAGAGCAATTTGACTTATTTGTCTACTGGCGACTCCGGGATCGGTTCGCCGCGCTTGATGTATTCTAGGTCTTCGCGGATGGCTTTACGATCATTAGCAGTAAGGTGATCGATAAACAATTTGCCGTGAAGATGATCCGTTTCGTGTAACACAGCGCGACCCAAAAGGCCCGCCGCGTCGAACTCCACGGTCTTGCCCTCGGGCGTTTGCGATTTCACTGAAACACGTGAGGCACGGGCGATGTCCAAGGTCAAGCCCGGAAAGCTGAGGCAGCCTTCATGGCTGGTAATTTTGGTCTTCGTGCCCTTGACCTCCGGGTTGATGAGGATGATCGGCATGTGGGCCTCGGGATCGACCGGCTCGCCCCGGATCCACATTTTGCTCGGGCGCTCCTTGATGCCGGTGATGTCGATGACGGCGACCTGGACAGCCTCGCCGATCTGCTGCGCGGCGAGTCCGACGCCGTGGGCGTGGCGCATGGTGTCGAAGAGGTCCTCGAGGAGTTTTCTCAGTTGAGGCGAGAGCGGGCCGGGTGGCACCGGTTTGCCCTTGGCGCGGAGAACGGGGTTATCGTAGTGGACGATTTCGCGGATCATGGATTGGCGGGAGCGGGGGCTGGCGCGGGCGTGGATGCGCCGGAGTCCAAAGGCGTGGAGCCGGCGTCCTGGGGCGTGGCGTAGGTGGGCAGGTCGGCGATGCCGGCGTTGCGGGCGGCGGCCATGACCTTGGTGATGGCGCCGAACGGCGCGTCGGTGTCGGCCTTGAGCGCGACCTTGAAGTTGGCGTCGGCGGCGACTTTTTGCTTGAGCATGTCGCCGAGCAGGTCGGGATCGACCAGTTCATCGCCGAGGTAAATCTTGCTCTCCTTGGTCACGTAGATGGTGGTGGGTGCGACGTCGGGCGCGGCCGCGGCCTGGTCGTACTTCGGCACGGTGATGTGGAAGTTGTGCTCGGTCTTCTTGAACACCGTGGTGGCGATGTAGAAGATGAGCAGCACGACGAGCACGTCGATCAACGGGATGATGTTGAGGACGGGCGAGCGCCGTTTTTTCCGGACGAATTGCATGCGGGAATTCGGTGCGGGCTAGGTGGACGAATCGGACTGGGTGTAGAGCTTGCCGAGGAGCTCGGAGCAAAGCGTCTCGAGGTCGATGGTCAGCGCCTCGATGTGACGCGCAAGCAGGCTGTGCGCGATGAGCGCGGGGATGGCGACGATGAGGCCAGCGACGGTGCAGTACATGGCCTCGGCGATGCCGGCGGCGATCTGCGCGCTTTGCGTGCTGAGCTCGTCGGCGTGGCCGGCGCTGCTGAAAATGCGGATGAGGCCGAGGATGGTGCCCATGAGGCCGAGCAGCGGTCCGAGGCCGGTGGCGACCTCGAGGAAAACGAGGCCGCGCTCGAGGCGGACGATTTCGCGGCGGGCGTAGGCCTGGACGGCCTCGGCGTTTTCGTCCTTGGGCCAGCTGGTGTACATCAAGCAGGCGCGGACGAGGCGCGAGAGGGCGGTGTCCTCACTGGCCGATTCCTGCTCGATCAGCGTGGTCTTGCCGCCGTAACCGAGTTCGTGGATGGCCTTGGCTAGGGTGGGTTTGACGACCGAGTCGGGACGCAGCGAGATGAGGCGCTCAAGGATGATGGCGAGCGAGGCGATGCTGCACCCGAGCAGCGGAAACATCACGTACCAGGAATAGAAGAAGGCGTTGGACCAGGAGCCAATCATAAGGGACGAAAATAGCGCGGCGTCGGGAGGACGCCATCCTTTTCGCGTTACAGGTTGGAAGTCGAATCAGTCCTATTGCTCCGAATAATTCCAGGTCAGCCCGCCATCGATTACCAGCGTCGTGCCGGTGATGTAGTCCGCGTCCGACGAGGCCAGAAAGGCCACGGCGGCGGAGATGTCGCTGGGTTTGCCGAGACGCGCGAGCGGGATGTTGTCGAGCAGCGCCTTGAGCTTCACGGGATCGTTGAGGAGCTTGGTGTTGATCGGCGTCTCGATGGCGCCGGGCGCGATGTTGTTGATCGTGATGCCGAACGGCGCGAGCTCGATGGAGAGATTGCGCATCATCATTTTCAAGCCGCCCTTGCTCGCGCAGTACGAGGTGAAGTGCGGGAAGGGCAGGTCCTCGTGCACCGAGCTGATGTTGATGATCTTGCCGCCGGACTTGCGCGACTGGAGATGCTTGACGAAGGCCTGCGTGCAGAAGAACGGGCCCTTGAGGTTGGTGTTGAGGACGAGATCGTAGTCCTTTTCGGTGACATCCCAGAACGAGGCGTTCTTCTCGACGCCGGCGTTGTTGACGAGGATGTCGAGCTTGCCCAGGCCCGCGACGCTGTCGGCGATGAGCTGGTTGACCGACGCGACGTTGCCGAGGTCCGCGCCGACGGCGATGGCCTTGCGGCCCGCGGCGGTGACCTGCTGCTTGACGGCGTCGGCCTCCTCCGGGTGCGAGTGATAGTTGATGACGATGTCCGCCCCTTCCTGCGCGAGGCGGACGGCGATGGCGGCGCCGATGCCCTGGCTGCTGCCGGTGACCAACACGACTTTGCCTTCGAGTTTGCCCATGAGATCTCCTTTGAAAAGTTCCAGCAACCGTTAGGCACGAATTGGCCCGATGCAAGCGATTTGTCGCGTGCGGCCCGCGTCCCTTGAAAGGTAGCGGAGAAGATTGGAGAAATAGGTTCAGAAATAAAAAAAGCGAATGGGGCGTGTGGGGCGTGTTGGCATCAGGCCGGGAGCCGGGGCAAGTTCTTGTGATGGTGGACGATTCATGCGGCCATTATGGCAGAAATCCGGCGAATGGGTTAGCCTTGGAGCGCCTCGGTTGCATCGCGATCCTAAAATTTTAGGCGAGGCAGGTGATTTAAGCGGCGACCCGCGCCATGTCCGCAAAGGGACTCGCGTCCCTGCTGAATCATGTCCACACTTTCGCCTTCATGCCGCGATCACCCTCGACGAATACCGCCGCGGCCGCGTGGGCGACGCTGGCCCTTTTGTTCGGGTTGAACCTGCTCAATTATCTCGACCGCTACGTCATGTCGGCGGTGGTTACGCAGATGCGGGGCGACTTGAACCTGACGGAGGCCGGCGCGGGCTGGGCCGGCTCCGCGTTCATGTGGGGCTACTTCATCACGGCGCCGGTCTTCGGTTATCTCGGCGACCGCTTCCCGCGAAAGTACCTCATGCTGGCCGGCGTGGTGGTCTGGAGCCTCGCCACGGCGGGCAGCGGCCTCGCGCAGAATTTCGCGCAGCTTTTCGGCATTCGCCTTTTCGTCGGCGTGGGCGAGGCGGCTTTCGTCACGATGGGGCCGTCATGGATCTCGGACCTGTTTGCCTCGACGCGCCGCAACACCGCGCTCACGCTGTTCTACGTCGCGATCCCGTTCGGCTCGGCCATTGGATTCACCATCGGCGGCTGGTTCGCCGAGCACAGCACGTGGCGCCACGCCTTCATCTTCACCGGACTGCCCGGCGTCGCGCTCGCGCTCAGCCTGCTCTTCCTGCGCGAGCCGCGCCGGGGCGAGGCGGACGGTCTGGAGGGTGGCGCGGGCGAGTTGCCCCACGCGCGGCTGGGCGAAGTGCTCGGCCTGCTGCGCAACCGCCGCTACAATCTGCTCGTCTGGGGTTACGCGGCGCAAACCTTTGCCCTCGGCGGCTTCGCGTTCTGGGGCGCGGTCTTCCTGGTCGAGGCGCATCACATGACGACGGGCGATGCCGACACGATTTTCGGCTACATCCTGGCCGGCACGGGACTCGTGGCCACGCTGCTCGGCGGCTTCGTCGCGTCGGCGCTGCGCCAGCGTTCGCCGGCGGGCTATGTCTGGTTGATGGCGTTTTCGATGGTGGCGGCCACGCCAATTTGCTTTTATGCCCTGACTGTGGGTGACAAAATTCTCTCGCTCTCCGCGCTTGGCGTGGCCATTTTTTTCCTGTTTCTGCCGACCGGGCCGATCATGAGTGAGATATTCGAAATCGTGCCGGTCCATCTCCGGGCCAGCGCGGTGGCGCTCTGCACCTTCATGATCCATCTCTTCGGCGATGTCGGCTCGCCCACCTTCGTCGGCTATCTTTCCGACGCCAGCGGCGGCCTCACGCGCGGCGTGCTGGTCCTGCCCTTCATGCTGCTGGCCGGCGCGGTGCTCTGGACCATCCTCATCCGTTACACGCGCGAGGCGCTGGGGGTGCAGGCGTGAAGGGGCCTGCGCCACATGGCGCGATGGCGCAAACGCAGTTCTTGAGCCTTGTGCGCTTGGCCCTGAAAGGGGCACCTGAGATAGCCCAGGGTGAAACTCTGGGTCTAGGCGCAAAAAAGGACGGCAAGCCCTGTAGGGGCGTACTAAAATGCGCATCGCATTTAGGGCGCCCCTTCAGGGCTTGTCTACCTTTTGAATTCGATACCCAGGGTAGAAGCTTCGCCAAGCCTTCGCTTCAACCCTGGGCTATCTTAGGTCGCCCCGTTGGGGCGAAGACCGATTGCGACGAGGCTCGAGCATGAAAATCACCGCGCGTAAGCTTTCCGGCGAAGTGTGCCACGTTGAGATCGATGGGCATGTCTTCAAGAGCATCACGACGACGAAGGAGGACATCCTCGATCTGCCGTGGATCGCGCCCGGCCTGGTCGATATCCAGGTCAACGGTTTCGGCGGTATCGATTTCAACCGCGCGCTCGAATCGGATGAGGCGTGGCATCACGCGACGCGGCAACTTTACGCGCACGGCTGCACCGGCTTTCTCATCGCGCTGATCACGAATACGGACGAGGGCTATCGTGGTCTGCTCACCGACCTGAGCGGACGGATCAATCTCGACCCGCGCAACTGCCTCGGCTTTCACATGGAAGGGCCGTGGCTCAATCCCGATCCCGGCTACCGCGGCGCGCATCGCGCGGAGTGGATGCGCACGCCGGACGTGAAGACGCTGGAGGCGTGGTGGAAGATCGCCGGGCCGCTGCTCAAGCTCGTCACGCTGGCGCCGGAGGTGAATTTCGATGCCGCCGCTGAGGTGATTCGGGCGGGCGTGGCGAAGAAGATCCAGTTTTTTCTCGGCCATTCCGCGGCCATGGGCTCGGCGCTCTCCGGCGCGGTGGAGGCCGGCGCGGTGGGCTGGACGCATCTCGGCAATGCCGCGCCGGCGACCACGGCAAAATTCGACAATGTGATCTTCCACGCCCTGGCGCACCCGAGCCTCATGGCGTCGCTGATTCCCGATGGCCTGCACCTGCCGCCGCATGCTTTCCGGGCCTTGGCGCGGGCGCTGAATCAATCCCAGCCGTCCCGACTGCTCCTGACCACCGACGCGATGGCGGCGGCCGGCGCGGAACACCACGGAAAGTACACGCTGGGCGAGGTCGAAGTGAACGTCGCCGCGGACGGCTCGGCGCGCCTGTTCACGGCCGATTCGCCCGGCCTGGGACGGCTCGCGGGCTCGACCCTCACGCCGTTCGACGGCGTTTTCCGCGCGGAGAAAATGAGCGGCCTTTATTTGGAGGACGTGTGGGCAGCCTTTTCCTCGCGCCCGGCGTCGCTGCTCGGCCTGCGGCACGGCATCGCCGTGGGTAACGCGGCCGACTTCTGCCTGATCTCGCCCGAGAAAACGCCTCGCCTGCTGGAGACCTACCATCGCGGCGCGTGCGTGTATGAAGCGCTGTAGTATAAGAAAGGAAGGCTTTGCGTTAGGGCCTAGTCCGCCACAATTGCTCGCCGGGGTGCTGGCCCTGAATGGGCCACCTGACATAGCCCAGGGTGAAACCCTGGGATAAAAACAAAAGAACGAAGTAAGCCCCGAAGGGGCGTCCTAACTTTCCAAGGTATTTAGATCGCCCCTTCAGGGCTCTTCTTTCTTTTGAGGGCCTAACCCAGGGTTTCACCCTGGGCTATTTCAGGTCGCCCCCTTGGGGCCGCCGCCATGAAGTTAGCTCAGCCCGCACTCGGCGATGAGGGCTTGCGTGGCGGCGACGGGATCGGCGGCTTTGGTGATGGGGCGGCCGATGACGAGATGGTTCGCGCCGCGCCGGAGGGCTTCGGCGGCGGAGAGGGTGCGCTTCTGGTCCTGCGTGGCCTCGCTGCCGGAGCGGACGCCGGGCGTGACGAGCGTGACGGGCTCGGGCACTTGCGCGCGGATGAGGTCGATCTCGTGCGGCGAGCAGACGAGGCCGGAGACGCCGGCGCGGACGGCGAGTTTCGCGAGGTGCACGACCTGGCCGGCGGCGCCGCGCTCGAAGCCGATCTGGCGCAGCGTGTCGTCGTCGAGGCTGGTGAGCACGGTGACGGCGAGGATTTGCGTGCGCGAGCCGCGGACGGCTTCCTGCGCGGCCTGCATCATCTCGAGGCCGCCGCCAGCGTGGATGGTGACGAACTTGACGTCGAGCGCGACGGCCGATTTCACCGCGTTGGCGACGGTCTGCGGGATGTCGTGCCATTTTTGGTCGAGGAAAATGTCGACGCCCTCGGCGCGGACGGCCTTGACGATGGCCGGGCCCTCGCGCGTGAAGAGCTGGTTGCCGATCTTGAAGAGGCGCAGGTGGGGCTTGAGGCGGCGGACGAGCGCGAGGGCATCGTCGCCGCGATCGAGGTCGAGGGCGAGAATGAGTTTGTCGGTTCCAGTCATACCAGTATTACTAGTGGCAGTGAAACAGTTCGCTCCGGCCAAGATCAATCTCTATCTCCACATCCTCGGCAAGCGCGCCGATGGTTTTCACGAGCTCGAAACGCTGATGGCGCCGATCTCGCTTGGCGATACGCTGGACGTGGAACTGATCGCGCAGGGCATTGAGTTTTCGTGCTCCGATCCGGCGCTGGGCGACGCGAAGGAGAATCTCGCGACGCGCGCGGCGCGGCTTTTTCTCGAGGAGCTGCGGCTGGAGACGGGCGTGCGGATTCATCTCGAGAAGCGGGTGCCGGTCGGCGCGGGCCTCGGCGGCGGGAGCAGTGATGCGGCGGCGGTGTTGCTGGCGCTGCGCGAATTGACCGGCGTGAAATGCGACGACGCGACGTTGTCGGAACTCGCCGCGCGGCTGGGCAGCGACGTGCCGTTTTTCATCACGCGCACGCCGGCGGTGTGCCGCGGGCGAGGGGAGATCGTTGTGCCGGTGGAGCTGAAAGAAAAGCTGCAGGGGCTGCTGGTGCACCCGGGCTTCGGCGTGCCGACGCCGTGGGCTTACAAGACTTACGCGGCAAATCCGCGGCAGGGCGAGCCGGGCCGCACCTTCGACGGCTTCACCTTGCGCAACGACCTCGAGCCGCCGGCATTCTCGAAGTACGTGTGGCTGCCGACGGTGAAGGCGTGGTTCCGCAAACAGCCGGAGGTGCTCGATTCGCTGATGAGCGGCAGCGGCAGCTCGGTGTTTGCGCTGACGAAGGCGGAGGGCGACATCGCGGAGCTGCGCGGGCGTTTTCTCGCGGAGTTCGGCGAGATTTTCGCGACGGCGATTACGATTGGGTAGGGACGGCATTCCCTGCCGTCCTGCTCTTTTCAGGGACGCGAAGGGACTCGTGTCCCTACCATCGAACCACTTTTCGACAAAAAAGCATTTTCATCCCGGGAGGGTTTGCTACGGTTGAAGGCCCGCGATGGCTCGTGCATGGCGGGATTTCGGGCAGATACCCAAGTGGCCAACGGGGGAAGACTGTAAATCTTCTGGCTTTGCCTTCACAGGTTCGAATCCTGTTCTGCCCACTCTCCCTCGGACAAACGTAAAATGAGGGAGGAAGCGGTTAGCTCAGTGTCTTCGCGGCGGTTTAAGCGAGTGCCCCCGCCACAATGCATAGAGAACGGGATAGAGGAGTAAGCCGAGAATTGCGGAGGTGACGACGCCGCCGATCATGGGTGCGGCGATGCGCTTCATGACCTCGGAACCCGAGCCGGTGCTCCACATGATCGGCAGCAAGCCGAAGAGGATTGCCGCCATGGTCATCATCTTGGGGCGGATGCGTTGGACGGCGCCTTCCTTTACCGCCGCGATGAGGTCGGAGAGGTTGTTCATGGCTCCGCGGGCGAGCCGTTCCTCGAAGGCTTGGTCGAGGTAAATGAGCATGACCACTCCGGTTTCGGCGTCGATGCCGGCCAAGGCGATCAATCCCACCGCTACGGCCACGCTGAACTGGTAGCCGCACAGATAGAGCAGCCAAAATGCCCCGATCAATGAGAAGGGCACGGCCAGCAGCACAATGCCGGTTTTGACCAGCGAGCGCGTGTTGACGTAGATCAGCAAAACGATGATAAGAAGCGTGAACGGGATGATGACGAGCAGCCGCGCTTCGACTTGCTGTAGTTGCTCGAACGAGCCGGCCCACTCCCAATAAACGCCGGGCGGGGCGTGCACCCTCTGGTGAAGCCGTTCCCCGGCGCGCTGGACGTAGCCACCAACATCGCGGGCAATCGTGTCCACGGAAACGTAGGTGGCGAGCTGGCCGTTCTCGCTTCGCACCTCGGGCGGCCCACTGTTGAATTCGATGGAAGCGAGAGACGACAGGGGTACCTGGGCGCCTCCCGGAATGGCCACCGGAATCTGGCGGATGGCGGAAAGCGTATCCCGGAAATCGCGGGCTAGCCTGACACTGATGGGATAGCGTTCCCGGCCTTCGACGGTGTAGCCGACGGTGTTTCCTCCTATGGCCATTTCGACGACCTGATTGATGTCGTCGACGGTCAGGTTGTAGCGGGCAATGGCCTGCCGATCCGGTACGATGTCGAGATAGCGCCCGCCTTCAGAACGCTCGGCAAAGACGCTGCGTGTCCCGGGGAAATCCTTGAGCGCCTGCTCGATTTGTTCACCCGCGTCTGCGATGTCGTGAAGGCTTCGGCCATAGACCCGCAGGCCGAGATTGGACCGAAACCCGGTGGTCAGCATCTCGGTGCGGGTTTGGATCGGCATCCAGATGATGCCGGCCATGCCGGGCGTTTGGACGCGTTTCTGAATCTCGCGTTGCAGCCCCTCCAACGTCATGCCGGGCCGCCATTGGCCGGGCGGTTTGACCTGGATCGTCGTTTCAAACATGGACATGGGCGCGGGATCCGTCGCGGTTTCCGCCGCGCCGGCCTTGCCGAAGACCGTCTCGAACTCGGGAATCTGTTTCAGACGGACGTTTTGCTCGTGGAGAATGCGTGAGGCCTCCTGCGTGCCGAGGCCATCGGGGGCGGTTGGCATGAAGAGGAGGTCACCTTCGTTCAACGGAGGCATGAACTCGCTGCCGAGTTGCAGCACGGGAATGGCGGTAAGCGCGAGCAGGACGAGCGACAAGGCCACGATCCGCCAGCGATAGCGCAAGACTCCATCGACGACCGGATGGTAGAGGGCGATAAGCAACCGATTCACGGGGTTGCGGGCCTCGGGCGTAATCCGGCCCCGGATCAGCAAAGTCATCAGGACCGGAACGAGCGTCACGGAAAGCAACGCCGCGAAAAACATGGCGAAGGTCTTTGTGAAGGCCAAAGGCTGAAAAAGCCTTCCCGCCTGCCCCTCCAGCGTGAAGACCGGCACGAAGGATACCGTGATAACCAGCAGCGAGAAAAAAAGCGGACGCCCCATTTTGCGCGCGGCGTGCAGGATGGTTTCCCTGTGCTCATGGCGGTTGAGTTCCGCTCCTTTGATCGCGTGAGCCTGCTCCAGTTCCTTGTGCGCGTTTTCGATCATGATGATGGCCGCATCAACCATCGCCCCGATGGCGATGGCGATGCCGCCGAGAGACATGATGTTTGCCGTCAGGTGCATCGCCGCGAACGGAATGAAGGAAAGCAGGATGGCCGTGGGCAGCATGAGGATGGCCACGAGCGCGCTCCGCAGGTGCCAGAGGAAAACGATGCAAACGAGGCTGACGATGATGCTTTCCTCGATCAGTTTTTCTCGCAGCGTGGCGATCGAGCGCAGGATGAGCTGGGAGCGGTCGTAAACCGGAACGATACGAACGCCCGGTGGCAACGAATCCTGGATCCGGGCGATCTTCTTTTTCACGCCCTCTATAACCGAAAGCGCGTTCTCGCCGAAGCGCATGACGACGATGCCGCCAACGGCCTCGCCTTTGCCGTTGAACTCCGCCAACCCTTCGCGCAGGCCGGGCCCAAGCTCCACCGTAGCCACTTGGCCCACGGTGAGCGGCGTGCCGTCGGAAGCCTTGAGCGGAATGTCGCGCAGATCGTCGAGCGAATGAATGTAGCCTCGGCCTCGGATGAAATACTGCGTCGTGGAAATCTCCAGTGATTTTCCGCCCACATCACTGTTGCTCTTGCGAACCGCATCGGCCACGTCGCCGATACTGACGCCATGATTGATGAGCTTGTTGGGATCGACGTTGACCTGATACTGCTTCACAAAGCCGCCGATGCCGGCCACTTCGGCGACGCCCTTGACCGAGCCGAGCGCGTATTTCAACGTCCAGTCCTGCAACGTGCGCAACTGGGCCAGGGTGTTGTTTCCCGTGTCGTCCACCAGGGCATATTCGTAAACCCAGCCTACGCCGGTCGCGTCAGGGCCGAGGGTCGGAGTGACGCCTGGCGGCAGGGATTCACGGACGCTGTTGAGATATTCGAGGACACGTGAGCGTGCCCAATAGAGGTCCGTGCCATCGTCGAAGATGACGTAAACGAAAGAGCGGCCAAACATCGACAGGCCGCGCACGGCCTTAACGTTGGGAGCACCCAGAAACTTGCTGGTGATCGGATAGGTAATTTGATCCTCGATGAGCGAGGGGCTGCGTCCCTCCCAATTCGTGTAAACGATGACTTGCGCATCCGAGAGATCAGGCACGGCATCAAGCGAGATATTCGTCAGCGAATAAAAGCCCACGCCGGCCGCGATGAAACAAAGCAACAGGATGAGGATGGGATTGCGTCCGCTGGCATCGGTGATGTTTTCGATGAGGCCGCCTGGGCCGTTAGTGGGAGGCGAAACCTTCACGGGGTATCTCCCCATGTCTTGAGCACGCCCTGAATGCGGCTCTCAGCGTCGATCAGGAAGTTGGCGCTCGAGACCACGCGGTCACCCTCCTTCAAGCCGGAAACCACTTCGTAGTAATCGCCGGAGTGTGCGCTGACTTGGATCTCGCGCGGCTCAAGTTTGCCGCCGCCGTGATCGACAAAGACGATGTACTTGCTGCCGGTGGGAACAACCGCGCCGGTTGAAACCGTAAGCAGGTCACCCGCCGGCACCTCACCCGACACCTCGGCGAACAGGCCGGGATGGAACATGTGGCCTTCGTCCGGGATGATGATGCGCGCCATGATCCGGCGTTCCTGCTCGTCCACGTGGGGATCAATGAAGCTGATTTCCCCGGTGGCCTTGTGCTGGGGCATCGAAGGAAAAGTTACCGTCATCTTCTGGCCCACGGTGACGTACATCGCCTGGTTTTCCGGGAACTGAGCCACAATCCAAACGCGACTGTGATCGGCGAGAACCAGGAGTGACTGGCCCGCTTCAAACCGCATTCCCTCTATTGCCTTCTTCTGGTGGACGTAGCCATCGAACGGGGCGAGCACGTCGAAAGTTCCCGAGAGCCCGTGGCCGGTGCGGAGGTCGATCTCATTGGTGGTGAGGGCGAATTTTTCCAAGTCCGCAATCTGGTCTTCCGACAAATCCCAGACCCTTATCCGCGCGCGCATCAATTCGAGCTGGTTGTCCAGCGCGATGCTGTTGTTGGGCGAAACCCGGGGTGAGCGTTTCCAGGCGCGGTAGGCCTTGATGTAGTCGATCTGAGTTTGCAGCCAGCCTTCGCACAGCACGGTCATGAGAGGCTGGCCTTTCCTGACCGTCATGCCCTCGTAGTTGGCGTAAAGCCGGGTGATGTACCCCGCCCCGGCTTTGACGTTGATGTCGCGCAGGGCCGATTCGTCGATTTCCGC